>MDSV01149131.1_pt1 | contig 10525 bp, 9 predicted proteins | sample 810851 | NCBI WGS metagenome assembly MDSV01 (sample SAMN05326640, study PRJNA326480) | marine metagenome | isolation source: seawater | place: Atlantic Ocean: North East | collected 2012 | reverse complement strand
GCTAGGATTCGAACCTAGGAATGGCGGTACCAAAAACCGCTGCCTTACCACTTGGCTACGCCCCAATATTAAATTATTAATCTTTAAAAAGTAAGTTTTTATATTATTTTTGATAAAATACACCAGTTTTTATTAAATTTTCTTTTATATATATTAAAAGCATTTTTAGCCAAAGCTCTAGAATTGAAATATATCACAATTGTTGACCCAGAACCTGTCATCCTCACAAACTTACCTTTTTTTAGTGATAAAATGCTATTTTTCAAAGCATTGAGTTTTGGATTTATTTTAAAGGCACTATTTTCTAAATCATTTTTACTTTGCAATATGAGTTTCTCACTAATTCTCAAATTTTTATTCCTAAAATATTGCTGTTTAGAAAAGGTTTTATTTTTAAAATAAACTTTTTTAGTAGAGTTTCCAAAGTTAGGTTTCACTAATATTATATGAAAAGCAATTTTTTTATTTACTTCTTCAATAAAATTATCGCTATATAAAATCTTTGTTTTATTATTTAAACCTAAAATAACATCAAATCCAATTTCTTTAGCAAATTTTTTTGCAAAATAGAAATTAATAATTTTTTTATTTAAAAAAAAACTCAATATACTTGCTGCATTCATTGAGCCACCACCCATACCAGATTTTTGAGGTATATTTTTTTTAATTCTGATAGAATATTTTTTGCCTTTTAAAAAATCATTTTTATCTAATAAATTTAAAACCTTTATTACTGAGTTTTTCTTACTAATACCCTTGGAAAATCTACCTTTGAAACTAACAATATGTTTTTTTGATTTATTTTCAGATATTTTTATCTCGTCATATAATTGAATAAAAGAGATAATACTTTCTATTCTGTGTAAATTATTTCGAAATTTGCCAATTATATTTAAGGTTAAATTTATTTTTGCATGAGATCTAAGCTTATAAATTTTCATTTTTATTATTAATACCTAATAGTAGCTTATGTTTTACTTTTCTCCTCATTTCATCGTCAGTATCTTTAAATTTTAAAACACTATTCCAATAATATTTAGCTTGTATTTTTTTATCTAAGCTCCATAAAATGTCACCATAATGATCATTAACTATAGGATCATTTGGCATTAATATTATTGCTTTTCTTAAAAGTTCTTCAGCCTCTTCATATCTATCAGTTAAATAGTATGCCCATCCAATTGAGTCAGTGATATATGGATTGTTTTCGTCTTTTTGATATGCAATTTCTAACATGGTAACTGCTTTGGATATATTGATATTTCTTTCTAACCAGGAGTAAGCTAAATAATTTAATATGTAAGAATTTTCAGGAATTATTTTTAAAGCTGTCAATAAATCTTGATCACTTTTTTTAAATTTACCTAATCTTTCATAACAACCACCACGCCTGTAAAGTAAATCACCATAAGTAGTAATTGTTGTGGAGGTAGTTTCCATAATAGACGAATACAAATCTATTGCCTTGTCGTATTTTTCATAACTCTTATATATATTTGCCATATCAAACTTTATTTTATTATTTTTAAAATCTATTTTAGAAAATTTATTTTCAAGATAATTTAGGGCCTGTTTATCATTTTGTGTATTTGATATTATTTCAGTTAATTTTTTAATTTTATACCAATAAAAAATTTCATCATCTTTATAAAAACTATCAAGTATTTTTTTTGCTTGATTAAAATTCTCATTTTTAAAATAATTATCAACCTTAAGCGAATTATTATATTTAAATTTTTTATTTAAGTAATTAGATACACTAAGATAAAAATTTGATTTTTCTAAATTACCTTCGGTAGAATATAGATTTGCTATAAGGAAAAAAAACTCAGCCAAAATATCATTCTCTCTGTTACAAGAAAATATTTTTTGAAAATTTTCTAATTTATTTTTTTCTAACCACATTTTAGACTGAAGGATTAATAATGTACTATTGTACTCATCAATATTTTTACTTATCTTTTCAATATTATATAAATTTTTACTATCAATTAAGTGGGAAATATAAAAGAATAAATATCTTGAATAGTCTACAGTTGTCGAATTGATTAATCCTTCAAAATATTCAGCTGTTTTATCATCTCTTAAATAACATTTTATAAAAGTTAAATTTAAATCTTCTAAATTTTTGTAATTAGATTTTTGTTTTAAAATTTTCTTATTTTCAAATGCATAAAAATAACTTTTTAAACTTTCATAAATTATAGCCTCGAATGTTCCTAAATTTTTATATTTTATCATTTTTTCTAAATATAAAGTACTTTTGTCATAATTTTTTTTTTGAAAATTATCTATCGCCATCATTAAGTTAAACTCGAAGTAATCTGTTTTGTTTTTATTATTTTGAATTTTTATTTCTTGAATTGCTCTTTTTACATCTTGATTTAAGACGAGTGAAAGAATATATTTTTTAAAATATTCACCATGCTTATTTTTTAAATTTTTAGAAGATCTGAAATATTTTAATGACTCTTCATTATTTTCATTATCCAAAGCGATAATCCCAGACAGATAATTTGATAATTCTCTTGAATTAAATTCATTGTTATTAGTGTTTTTTGATTTCGCCTCATTGGAGAAAGTTAATAAAAAGACTATAGAGAATATTTTTAAATAATTTGATATCATTCTTTTAATATGAGTAAAAAACAAATAATAAATGAAGAGTTTTTAAAATCAATAGAATCGGAATATGTTTTTAGTAATATACCAATAAATCGTCTTAAACATGAAACTAACAATATTAATATTAAAGCAGAACTAGAAAAACTCAGAAATAAAATAGAAATCATCGAAAATTGCGACTTAAAAAATAACTCAAAAAAAATTGTTTTAAGCGATGGAGACTTTAATAATAAAATAATGATTGTTGGAGAGGGTCCAGGAGAAAAAGATGAAAAAGTAGGGAGACCATTTATGGGGGACTCAGGTGAATTATTAAATAAAATGTTGTCGGCAATTAATTTAAAAAGAGAAAATGTTTATATTACAAATGTTATAAATTATAGGCCTCCTAATGACCGAAGACCAACTCCCTCAGAAATAGACCGCTACTCTAAATTTCTAATTGAGCATATTCTAATAATTAATCCAAAAATATTAATACTTATGGGTAGTGTGGCTATGGAAGCTTTAATAGGTAAAAAAGAGAAAATTTCAAAACAAAGAGGACAATGGAAAGAAATATTGCTGAAAAATAAAACGTTTTTATCACTAATAACTTTTCATCCTGCATTTCTTTTGAGACAACCAGATCAAAAAAAATATTCATGGCTAGATTTAAAAGAACTTAAAAATAAAATTGATCAATTAAATATCAGTTAAAAGATGAAAAAAAAAATTGCTGGAGTTGATGAGGTAGGGAGAGGTAGTTTGATGGGGCCAATTTATGCTGCAGCAGTAGTTTTAAAAAAAAATATTAACAAAAAAGAATTAAAAGATTCTAAAATATTATCGAAACAAAAAAGAGAGATACTTGAGAAATATATAAAAAAAAATTCTTATTGGTCAATTGGATCAACATCAACTAAAGAAATTGAAAAACTTAATGTTCTAAATGCGAGTTTGCTAGCAATGAAAAGAGCAATAAAAAAACTTAAAAAAAAACCTAAAAAAATCTTAGTGGATGGTAACAAAATTCCATTAATGAAAAATTATAATCTAAAATATGTTATTAAAGGTGATACAAAAATAGCTGAAATTTCAGCGGCCTCAATAATAGCTAAAGTGTCAAGAGATAGACTTATTTCCAAAATGTCAAAAAAATTTCCAAGGTACAAGTGGCATAAAAATTCTGGTTACGGGACTAAAGAACATCTTTACGCAATAAAAAGATTTGGAATAACAAAGCATCATAGAAAGAAATTTAAACCCATACACAACATATTGAGTCTCAAAAAATAAGTACCACAAAAGGACTCTAAATAATTCAATCACAAGTTGACTGGGACTCTCTGCTAGAGTCTAATTGTTTTTTATAAATGATTGAAAAAAATTTAAAAAATAAAATTATCAATGGAGATAGCCTTAAAGAATTAAAAAAAATTCCAAGTGAAAGTATTGATCTTATTTTTGCAGATCCACCGTACAATCTACAACTAAGAAATAAATTAACTAGACCAGATAGTTCAAAAGTCAATGCTGTAAATGATAAGTGGGACCAATTTGAAAACTTTAAAAAATATGATGAATTTACTTACGCATGGCTCAGTGAATGTAAGAGAATTTTAAAAAAAAATGGAGCCATTTGGGTGATTGGTAGTTATCATAATATTTTTAGAGTTGGGACTGCGGTTCAAAACTTGGGTTTCTGGATATTAAATGACGTTATTTGGAATAAAAAAAATCCTATGCCAAATTTTAGAGGAACACGATTTACAAATGCGCATGAAACACTAATTTGGGCTTCAAAATCCCAAAAATCGAAATATACTTTTAATTACCAATCTTTAAAATGTTTAAATGATGACCTCCAGATGAGATCCAATTGGGAATTACCGATTTGTAATGGATCTGAAAGATTAAAAAAAAATGGAAAAAAAATTCACTCTACTCAAAAACCTGAAGCATTATTACATCGAATTTTATTAGCAACTTCTAATAAAAATGATCTAGTCTTAGATCCTTTCTTAGGCTCTGGAACAACTGCAACAGTTGCCAAAAAATTAAGTAGAAACTATTATGGTATAGAAAAAGAAAAAACGTATTTTAAAGCTGCTGAGCAAAGATTAAAAAATACAAAGACTATTGAAGACGATTATTTAGATACTTTGAGAAATAATAGATCAAAACCAAGAATACCTTTTGGTTCATTGGTTGAGCTTGGAATAATAAAACCTGGTGCAAGTATTTTTGATAATAAAGGGAAAATAAGTGCAAAAATCATGGCAGACGGTAGTATTAAATATCAAGAAACTGAAGGATCAATTCATAAAGTGGCAGCAACAATCCTGGGCGCTGAAAGCTGTAACGGGTGGACTTATTGGTATTATAATTTAAATGGTAATATAGTCCCAATTGATCAATTGAGACAAAGATTAGTATCAAGAAGCTAATTTCTATAAATTTTACCTAAATAACTTTCTAAAAACTTCTTATTTTTAAGTAATATTTTTAAAAGTATATTTCTTATAAATACAGCCAAAGGATTTGATAGATGAAAAGCAAACTGGTTTAATTTTGATCTATTATTTATCATTTTAGTTTTGTTTTTTCTATTACCAAAAAATCTATCTTGTGTATTATTTTCAATATTTTTAAATAGTTCATAAGCGCCCTCTATCGATTGGGAGGCACCCTGAGCAAAAGAAGGTGGGTATGCGAAAAAAGCATCTCCAATTAAATGAATATTGTTATTTTGTAATTTACAAAAGTCTTCACTTACATATACCGGAAAAATTTTGATGTCTTCAAGTTTTCTTAGAATTCTAGCTAAATTTGGGGGAGTTTTGTCTAAAATCTTTTGAAGATAATAATTATCATTAAATAAAAAATAATTTTTTAAATCATCTTTAGATAATTTATACTTAATTATAGCTATAAAATTAAAATTATTATTTGGATTTATTGGATAAATTACATAATGAAAATTAGGACCTAAAAATAATGAAATATTTTTTTCATTAAAATGATCCAAGCTTTTAGAAAAAATGCCTCTAATTGCTAATGCTTGATTATATCTTATTTTATTTTTATTATCAGAAATAAGACTTTTGCTTTTTGAAAAAACTCCATCTGAAATAATTAAACAATCGCATTCAAAAGTATTTTTATTTTTAAATGTAATCCTAATAAGATTTTTCTCTTCGTCTATACTTGCAATATCATGTTTAATTTTTACAAGTTGATCTAGGTCTTTTTTGAGAAAATTAATTAATACGGATCTTTTAATGGTGGTATATTTACAATCTGAAGAATTGTAATCTGATATGTCGAGATCACATATTTTATTTAAATCTTCATTTGAATAAAAATCAATTTTATTCGGATGATATTTTTTTTCATTATCTAATTTGTTAAATCCAATTTTATTTAAAAGTTTAATGCTATTAACTGATAATTGTACACCATAACCTTCCTCGAGATTAATTGAGTTATTTTTTTCAAAAATTGTTATTTGAAAATTGGAATTTTTTTTCAGTAAATTTGCAATAAATAACCCCGAAATGCCAGCTCCAATTATTGCTATTCTTTTCATTAATTTTTTTCCAAATACTTAACAACTTTTTTTGTAAATGTTGGAAGCATATAATTATTTAATTTTTTTTGATCTATCCAATAAGATAATGGTAATTTTTTTTTATTTTTAAGATATTGAATCTTTATATTCATATTTATATTTGAAATTTTTAAATTTAAATTTTCATTAAACTTTTTTGGTTTATAAAGTTCTTCCATAGGAAATATTGATAAATTTTTCAGAAAATTAAACTTAGTATTTTTGATCAATAAATATCTTTTATTTTTCTTATAAACTTTAAGAATAAAGTATTTATCTACATTTTTTTTTATATTTTTTGTTAACTCGAAATCATCTGCCTTTAAAGATTTGCACTTTTTTGAAATAGGGCATTTAAAGCATAAAGGTTTTTTTGGTTTACAAATTAACGCTCCTAGCTCCATTAAAGCTTGAGCGTAATCACTGGCCCTTTTTGATTTTCCGAAAATAGACTTTTTTTCAATTAGGTTTTCTTTTTTTATCTCAATTTTCTTTTTTAAATGAAGATATCTTTTTAAAACTCTCTCTATATTTCCGTCTAATGGTATAAATGGTTTATTAAATGCAATAGCCAATACTGCGCTCGCAGTATAATCTCCTATTCCAGGTAAATACTTTAAATCATTAAAATTGTCTGGTATTTTTCCTTTAAATTTTTTTAAGATTATTTGAGAAGTTTTCTTAAGATTTTTTACTCTAGAATAATAACCAAGCCCCTCCCAAAGCTTAAATAATTTTTTATCTTTAACTTTTGCCAACATTTTAAGATTTGGAATCTTTTTTACAAAATTTTTGAAATAAGGAATTACTGTTGTAACCTGCGTTTGTTGCAACATAAATTCACTTACTAATATATAATATTGTCTTTTTTCTAAAGATACTGCATTTCTCCACGGCAATGATCTTTTATTTATATCATACCAATGTAGAATTTTTTTTGATATGTTTGACTTATTCATATGAACACTCGATATACTAAGCAGAGAAGTAAAACCATTCAAGGATTAAGATCTTTCAAAGACACTTTGCCTATAAAAGCAAGAGGTATAATTAACAAAAAGGGTCAGATCTACTCAGAGACTCTTGATAATTGGAAATATATCGTTGGAGATAATCTTTTTAAGGTTTGTTATCCAAAATCATTTAAAAGTGCTAATAGAATGAGCTTAAGTATTTTAGTGATAATGGTCAAGAGAGGTCATGAAGTGGATATAGAGTATTCAAAAAAAAAAATAATTGAAAATATGAGTAAATTTTTTGGATACAAAGTTGTCAATGAGATTAAACTTATTACTTTTGAGGGTGATCAAAAAAGATTTAAAGAGAAAATAATTAAAGATGTGTCAAATAGCCAGTATGTAAATAAAATTTCTAGTATTAAAAATGATAAAGTTAAAAACTCTTTACTCGAATTAAGTAAATACTTTAAAAAAAATGACTAAATTTTTGTTAAAAATTATTTTTTTTATATTTTTATGTTTTCCTGCTAATTCAGAAATTAAAAGAATTTCTGAAGGTAGCCTAGATTCAAAAATAAAAATAATTGTTTATGAGTCCTTAACCTGTAGTCATTGTGCAAATTTTCATAAAAATGTATATCCAGACTTAAAAAAAGAGTTTATTGAAACTGGTAAGGTATTTATTGAGTATAGAAACTTTCCACTCAATTTGGCAGCATTAAACGCAGCTAAAATTGCGCATTGCAAAAATAATGGAAAAACAGAAATTCTACACTTCTTGTTTCAAAACTATGATCGTTGGGTAGTAGGATCTTCTGTTAAAGACTTAAATGCAAACCTTAAAAAACTTATAAATAGCGAAAATTTAAATATTAACTTTAATAAGTGTATTGAAGACCAAAAAATTGAAGATTTTGTACTTCAGGATCGAATCGAAGGTGTTAGAAAATTTGAAATAAATGCTACTCCTACGATTATAATTAATAATAAAAAGTTTGATAAATCTTTAACATTTAAAAATTTAAAAAAATACTTGGAAAAACTGATATAAGTAAAACATGGAGTTTAAAAAAATCCAGTTAAATGGTTTCAAATCATTTGCTGAAAAAACAACTTTTATAATTGATAAAGGATTAACAGGAATAGTTGGTCCTAATGGTTGTGGTAAATCAAATATTGTTGAGTCTCTTAAATGGTGTATGGGTGAAACTTCTGCAAAAAGTATGAGGGGATCAGGCATGGAAGATGTGATATTTTCAGGAACATCAAATAAACCCTCAAAAAATATTGCTGAAGTCTCAATAAGTATTTCAAACGAAAACAAAGAAGGCCCGGTACAATATAAAACTTTAGAAAATGTAGAGATAAGACGTAAAATAGAAAAAGATAAAGGCTCAAAATTTTATATAAATGAAAAAGAAGTAAGAGCTAAAGATGCACAAATGTTTTTTGCAGATTTATCTACAGGAGCACATTCGCCCTCAATTATTAGCCAAGGAAGAATTGGAGCTCTTGTTACTGCAAAACCAACTGATAGGAGAGCGGTATTAGAGGAAGCTGCAGGAATTGCAGGCATGCATGTTAGAAGACATGAAGCAGAATTAAGACTTGGTGCTGCTGAAAATAATTTAAAAAGAGCAGATGAATTGAGGAGACAACAAGAAAAACAATTAACAAATCTTCAAAAGCAAGCTGAGGAAGCTACAAAATATAAAATTATTTCTGAGGAAATTAAAAAAATTGAGGCTGGATTATATTATTTAAGATTAAGAGATATTGATCACGAAATTAAATTAGAAAATGAGATTAACAATGAAGCTGATAATGAAGTTAAAAGCTTTAACGAAAAATTAAACGAAGTAGAAAAAAAAATCAATGATGAAACAGAAAAAGTAAATCCAATAAGAGATAAAAATATTGAAAATCTATCAAAGATCCAAAGGTTAAATTTAGAATTAACAAGTTTAGACGAAGAAAAAGAGAGGATTAAACAAGAAATTGAAAATATAAAAAATTCACTCAAGACAATAGAAGAAGATATAGATAGAGAAAAGAGCATCGTTATTGATGCAAATTCTAACGAAAGAAGGCTCAAAGAAGAAAAGCAAGAATTGATAGATATTGACTCAAAATATTACGATACAGAAAAACAGTCAAATAAAGATCTAGATGAGGCAAAGACAAATCTAAAAAATGAGCAAAAAAAAGTTGAAACACTTTTAAATAATTTTAGTTCAGAAAATCTAAAAAAAAATTTACAAACTATTAATGAAGTTAAAACGAATATTGAACAAATTATTGAGTTAATTAAGTTAAAAAATAATGAAGAAGCATTGACGATATTAGAAAATTGCAAAACAACATTGGCTTTTGTTGTACGAACAGTAAATGAAAATGATGATAACAAAAAAATTATTAGTATAACATCAAAAAATGAAAGTATAAAAAGTCTTCAAGAGTTATATGCTGATAGCTATAGTAAAAATCAAAACTTAAAAAAAGAGTCTATTAAAAGAAATGAAAGAATAAGTGCTATTGATAAGGAAACAGAAAGTTGGAAAAATCTTTTTTCAAACTCTGAAAAAATGATTCAAGAATTAAATGATCGTAAAAATAAACTTAAAGATAAATTAGATGAATTAGAAAGACAACCACAATCACAAGCTGAAAAAAAAGGACAGATTTCTGAAAACTTAAGATTATCTGAAAAAGAAAAAAGTGAAAATGAAAATCTAATTGAACAAATTGATAATAAAATATCTGAATTAAGAGAAGAGCTTAATTCTACGAAAGATAGCTCGATTGAAATTAGAGAAAGAAAAGCAAGTTCAGCCGCAACTATAGATGGTTTAAACAAGAGGAGAGATGATTTGCTAGAGAGAGTTGATACAGAGTTAAATCTAGATGAAAAAAATATTCTTGAATTTTCAAATTTAGAAAAGTTGGAAGAATTTCCAGATGCAGTTACTCAGGAAGAAATATTAGATGCAAAAAAAAGAGAGAGAGAGAAATTAGGATCAGTAAATTTAAGAGCAGATGAAGAAACAAGTAAATACGAGATTGAAATTAAGAAAATGGAAGAAGATAGAAAAGATCTTGTAAATGCAATTGTTAAATTAAAAGAAAGTATTAATGAATTAAATCAAAAAGGTAGACTAAGACTTTTGGAGGCTTTTGAAAAAGTAAATAGAAAATTTAACGAAGTTTATACCAAACTATTTAATGGTGGTAATGCGAAATTAGAATTGGTTGACTCAGATGATCCCTTAGAGGCGGGATTAGAGATGTTAGTAAGTCCTCCAGGGAAAAGATTGCAGTCAATTACTTTACTTTCAGGAGGTGAGCAGGC
>MDSV01133928.1_pt1 | contig 10525 bp, 6 predicted proteins | sample 810851 | NCBI WGS metagenome assembly MDSV01 (sample SAMN05326640, study PRJNA326480) | marine metagenome | isolation source: seawater | place: Atlantic Ocean: North East | collected 2012 | reverse complement strand
GCATTGGCCAATAAGGCAACTAGGGAACTTTCAATCGTCAAGAAACTCTCAGAGGGCAATCTTGCTGCGACTAGGAAGGTTGCAAAAGAACAACTTGAAGCCGCAAAGAAGAAAGCCGCCTATGATTTGGCGGCGCTCCAGGAAAAAGTTGATAAACAAATTGCGGAAGCTAGGGCTGATGTCACCACTCAAATCCAGTCAATCAAGTCAACGCCGACGATGGTCTACGTTAAAGGAGGAGATTTCACCATGGGCTTTGAGGGTGTTGCCACACCCGAGCACAAAGTGACACTAAGCCCCTTCTACATTGCAAAGTTTGAAACAACCTACAAGCTTTGGCTCGAGGTGAAATCCTTCGCCTCAGCCAACGGTTATGCCTTCCACCTTCAGGGCAGGGCAGGAACACCATGGGCACCGGCAATGGCTGGAAATAATCAGCCGGTCACCGATATCTGTGCCTGGGATGCGCTTGTATGGTGCAACGCGTATTCTGAAATGGAAGGTTTTGAACCGGTTTACAAAACCTCTGACCATGCGGTGATCAGGGATTCTAGACATTCAAATGCAGCCAACCTCCAGACGGCAGTATTTGATCGTAACGCTAAGGGATTCCGGTTACCGACCGAGGCGGAATGGGAATATGCAGCACGCTTCCGTGGTAAAGAAGACTTTGCTCCGGGTAACTTTGCCAGTGGAGCCTCTGCGAATAGTTCCAACATCAAGGCCACCAGCGAAGTGGCGTGGTTTCCCTTCAACTGCCCGGCCCCAAATAATCATCCTCAGCCCGTCGGCTCAAAGAAGGCCAATCATCTTGGCCTGCACGACATGAGCGGAAACATCTACGAATGGTGCTGGGACCGACAGGATCCTTACCAGGCGTTGCCGCAAAAAAACCCTGTCAGTTCGAAGGCCGGTGGTCAGGTATTGCGTGGCGGCTCCTTCGGCCACAGCAATAATGACCTGCGAAGCTCCCACCGGATCAGTAGCAACCCTGTGAACTTTTCCATCAATGTCGGGTTCCGATGCGCGAGATCACATTAACTGGATGAAGGACCATTAAAATGAGCGCTCAAACGCTCAGTTTATTAGCCTCCTTAATGATTACGAGTCACTCGAGTACCGGCTCGAGAATAAACAAGTTCTCAAGAGATAATATCTTGGATGATTTTTCCAGAAACGTCAGTTAGCCTAAAGTCTCTTCCTGAATATCGGTAAGTGAAACTTTCGTGATCAAAGCCTAGTAAACTCAATATTGTAGCGTGAAGATCATGAGCTGAGACAGTGTTCTCGACGGCCTCAAAACCAAATTCATCCGTGGCTCCGTAGATTGTACCACCCTTAATCCCACCACCAGCTAACCAAATGCTAAAACCGTATGGATTATGATCTCTTCCAAACTTAGATTTACCGCTACCCGTGAGTTCTACCGTGGGAGTCCTACCAAACTCTCCGCCGAAAATCACTAGGGTATCATTAAACATTCCTCGTTGCTTAAGGTCTTGGAGAAGTGCAGCGACCGGAGAATCTAACTGAGAGGCCAGCTTTGAATGGTTTTCTTTGATCTTATCATGATTATCCCAAGGCTGGCCGGCCCCATGCCATAATTGTACGTATCTAACTCCACGTTCTAGGAGACGACGAGCGATCAGGGTCTGTCTTCCATGAACGTGCCGCCCATAAAGATCGCGTATGTATTTTGGTTCACGTTCTAAATCAAAAGCATCAGTCGCGTCCATTTGCATACGATAAGCTAATTCAAAGCTTTGAATTCTTGCATTCAGTAATCGATCTTCATCTCTTGATTTAAGATGATTCGAATTCAAATAATTGAGGAAATCCAGTTGCTTCCTTTGAGACTTAGGGTCTTGACCCAGGGGCCTTATGTTCTCGATAAGCTTATCGACTTTATTATGATTACTATCAATGAAAGTCGCTTGAAATATTCCTGGCAGGAAACCTGCCTGCCAATTCTGCGCTCCTTTAATTGGATAACCGCCAGGGCTCATGGCAACGAATGATGGTAAATTTTTATTTTCTGATCCTAGTCCGTAAGTGACCCACGACCCAACACTCGGTCTGCTTAGAATCGAGTCTCCGCAATTCATTAGCATCAGTGAAGGCTCATGATTAGGCAGTTCCGCCTTCATCGATCGAATGACTGCAATGTCATCAGCAAATTCTGCAATCTTAGGAAAGATGCTACTGAATTCTATTCCACTGGCACCATACTTTTTAAATTCAAAAGGTGAAGGGAAAGCTGCGCCAGTCTTGCGCTCAGTTCTGCGCTTACCGAATGGCAATTCCTTTCCTTCATATTTATTTAACGAAGGCTTCGGGTCAAAAGTATCAACATGCGAGGGCCCACCATTCAGGAAGAAATGAATGACTCTCTTTGCCCTGATTGGAAAATGATTCCTGACAGGATTCATTGCTGCGTCAGATTGAAGGATTCCCTCAAGCCCGAGAGCCCCTATCCCCATACCGCATCGATGCAGGAAATTACGCCTACTAGAATCAAAAGGAGGAAAATTCATATCAATGACAAATGAAATTAATCTAAGAACATTACTTCATTAGAGATTAATAATGCTTGAGCAAATCTCTGCCAAGCACTCAGACTAACATTATTGTTACCCTTAGCTGAAAAATGAGTCAGAGCTGACCAAGACACTTCTTCCCTCATGGATTTTATGACAGGAGCCCAAAGGAATCCATCACAGTAAAAATCATTCATCTCTCCACAGTCGACAATGAAGTCGATTATCTCACCTTCTTCCACATCTAGATCCTTTATGATGACAGGTTGCTCCTTATCAAATTCAACCTTCCAATTGGCAATTAATCCTTTCCTATTACTTGAAACCCACGCCCTGATACCGTCTCCGCATGCTTCAACCTTAGATATGGATCCTGTAATTTTAATACGCGAAGATGATGGTGACTTCCATCGCCTAACCGCAGCATGTTTGACACTATTACCCACATGCCCCCCATCAGCGGTCAGTCTGACCCACCCCAACGCAGGATCGGGCCACTTCGATCCACCTCCCCAGGCAGAACCATCAAAAAAAGGCAATGCTTTATAATTTGTAATTTTTCCCGAATTTTTATCAAATTTACCGAATCCGTAAGACCAAGCTTTGGCCAAGCTTTGATCCTCCTCCTCATTATCTACAGAATTTTTAATGAAAAGGACTGACCGATTTAGCTCTTCTGAATGGGGTCGCCTGCCGTAAACATATTCATAGAATCTATTGACCTTTGCCTTTGTATTCCCTTCTGGATAATCATTTTGAACCCTGGCAGATAAAGCCTTTGCCCGATCAATGGTGAACTTTGAGTTCATTAAAAATAAAGCCTGTTGAGGAACGTTCGTTAAATATCTTCTAGGCGCATGCAATTCAGGGTTAGCAAAATCAAAGACTCTCAGGACCGAAGGAAGAAATTGTCTATCAATCTTACCATAAATACTACGACGTGTCGGAATTTCTCCACCAAACAATTCTTTGGGAGGACCCCCTATTTTTAAATCAAGTTCACCAGAAATAGACAACATTGTGTCCCTCATTGATTCAAAACTTAGACGCCTGCGAGGATAAACAGACAAGAAACGATTATCTGGGTCCTTTGCAGGAAATGCCGAAGAAAGAATCCTACTCCCTGAAGAAGTCGCAATGAGTCGTTGAATGTGTTTTATTGACCAACCCGAATCTATCAATTCGGAAGCTAGAAAATCAAGAAGTTTAGGATGGCTAGGGGCACGACTCCTCAAACCAAAATCGCTTTCAGTTTTGACCAATCCTTCACCAAAATGCGATTTCCAAATTCGATTAACAATGACTCTGGCCGTTAGAGGATTGTCTTTTGAAACAATCTTTCTAGCCAACTCGAGCCGACCGGAACCCTGAGTGAATTTAGTCTTGGCCCCTTGACCGAACATGGATAAGTAACCTCGTTCAACGTGCTCACCTTGGTTCGAATAATCACCACGATTAAAAACGTTCACATTTAGTGGGACAGAACGATCCACTAGGATAAGAGAATGTGGAGCCTCCTTGCCGAGCTTTATAATTTCACGTTCAATGTCTGCCAGTTTTTTCTTTAGGGGCGTCTTGGATCCCTCATCAAATAGCCACTCCACATCATGAATGTACTTCCTTGGAACTCTGATCGGCGACCCCTTACCAGAAACAACATTCGCTAATTGTTTCTTATCTATTGAGTTTTGATCAGTTTTACCAACGGACTGTAAAAGTTCAGCATAACAATCGGCCACATCAGAGATACTCATTAAAGGGACTTCGCGAAGTTTGGAGATCACAAGATCATTGGCATCGGAAAGACCATCTAAAATTTTTGGGGCTTCATCTGCGAAGGTCTCCTCATTGAGTTTTACTAAGGCCATCCAAGGCTCAAAAACCGGATCCATTTTGCGATCATTCTGAACCAAATACTCATACCAACGACGGATCTGGGCTGGATTAAGGTCATCTTTTTCTATAATTTCTGCAAAATCAGGAGGAGGAACGTCCTCAATTTTAAGGGAAGCCAACATATATTCGCCAGCACGAATCAAAAATCGCGATTCAAGCTCTTGTGCTTTCTTTTCAAATTCTTGAGTCAGTGAATCCTTTTTTTTATTTAATTCGACTAAGGGATCAGAACTTTGAAGGTCCAGAGCAGTGAGCTCTTCGTGAGAACTTTTGAAAACACCATAAAGGGCATAATAATCTTTTGTAGGTATTGGATCAAACTTGTGATCATGACAACGGGCACATGAAACCGTAAGACCCATTAAACCCCGCGTAACAACATCAATCCGATCATCTATTATATCCGGTTCAACACTGATAAATCTCCTGCCAAGAGTAAGGTATCCCATCGCTGCCAAATCAGATCGGTCACAAAGTCCCTGAGCAAGCATTAGATCTGCTGCCAATTGCATTAAAACGAAATTTTTATATGAAAGGTCTTTATTAAAAGCACTAATGACCCAATCCCGGTAAAGCCAAGCATGCGGGAAATTAAATTCTTCAGATCCATACGCATAACCTTTCGTATCCGAATATCTAGCAACGTCGAGCCAAAGCCGAGCCCAGTGCTCACCATACTGAGGCGAACCAAGTAATGTATCTACTAGGTCCCGTGATATTTCAGAGTCAGAACGCACATCACCACTCAATGTTCTAAGTTCATTGTAACTTGGAGGAAGTCCTATCAGGTTATAATACAACCTACGAACCCAATCCCGACGATCCGCAGACAAAGAAAAATCGATTCCTTCCTTATTGAGGGACTCTGCAATGAACCATCTAATAGGGTCACCTTCAGCTGCTTCTGGAACAGACGAGTGTTGTATGGGCTCGAAAGCCCAATGTTCTTTTGAGCCTATTTTTTCATCCGCACTTAAAAGCTGGGGATAGCCAACAAAATAAAAGAGGCCGATCAAAAATATAAAATGGTGTCTATTATTAACTTCCATTCATTAATTACCAGTCATCACATTATCATGGTCAAATGAGACAAAGCATCCAACATAAAAATGATGATGATTGTAAACCCTGAGTTAGATTTTTGTTGATTTGAACATATACTGATGAATATCTAGGGAAATTTTAATTTATGAAGTCAGATTCCGAAGAGTTTGTTCGACTCCTCACAGAAGCACAAGGACCAGTGTACGGTTACTTGCTGACTTTAATTACTGACCGCAATAGAGCACGAGACCTCCTACAAGAAACTAACATCACCATTTGGAAAAAGGCAGATACTTTTGAAGAGGGAACAAACTTCAACGCATGGGCGTGTAAAATAGCCTACTTCCATGTTCTTTCTTTTAGAAGAAAAATGGCTAGAGAAAAATTAGTCTTTGATGATGACATACTTGATTACCTGTCTGAACGCAATGACGAACGTTTAGCTAAAGATGCTGCAGCTGACAGAATTAAGGCACTAAAAAGTTGCCTATTAAAACTATCTGACAACCATCGTAGCCTCGTAGAAGAACGGTACAAGCCAGGCGCTTCGGTGCAAAAAATCGCGGCTGATCAAAACAGAACGGTCGGGGCCATTTCACAGACTCTTTACCGCATTCGTCATAACCTAATGTTATGTGTCGAAAAAACACTCGCTACACTTCAAACCAATTGAGGCAAATTCAACTTTCAAGGTAAGACAAAGTATTCAATAATGAAGAAATCAGAAAATAGGTTTGCAGAGCTCGAAATACTCATTTCAAAGCTTCATGATGGCGTAGCAAACGAAGAAGAATTAAAGCGGGTTAAGGAAGTCCTTTCTGGAGATCCAGAAGCCTGTGAATTCTATCTCGATTACACTGAATTGTGTGTGCAAATGGATCTAGAATTAGGAGCTAAAATACCGCTCGAGATCAGCAATGATGCGGTACCTATTCAAATTTCACAATCAACATCACGATTTTATAAAGGCGAGTCAACTAAGCAAATACTCACTCCGAACTGGAAGCCTCTGCCATGGATCGCGGCGGCTGCTGCCATTATCATATTCGCAGGCTCATTATCACTTCTCTTAAATAAGCGTGTTAGCATTGCTCCTACCGAGGCAAAGGCAGCACAAGTTGAATCCATTACCCATGACGGACTGGCTATCCTCATGGAATCAGTAGGAGCAAATTTCGTGGATAACGGAATGCAACCTACTAAAACCAACGGAATTCTTTATGCTGGAGAAATTATTCTTGAATCGGGAATCACGGCTATAGAGTTCTACTCAGGAGCAAGAGTTATCCTTGAAGGACCTGCAATCCTAGAACTCACCTCAGAGAACAGTGCGATCCTTCGAGAAGGGAGGCTCAGAGCTCAAGTGCCACCACAAGCTTGCGGATTTAGTGTATCAACACCTCAAATCGAAGTCATTGACTTAGGAACAGAATTTGGAATGAACATTGAGGAAGATGGACACTTAACTGAAGTGCATTGCTTCAGTGGATTAGTGGACATTTATGAAGATCCAAAGAAGCAGAACTCAAAAGCCTTGAGGTCTCTTGAGTCAGGAGAAGCTCTTCGCATCCAGCCTAATAGCATTCAGAAGATTCCAGCTAACTCCATGGCTTTTATTTCATATTCGGAACTGGCCCAAACTTCCCTTGAACATTCGACAATGCGCCATCAGAAATGGCAATATTTAATCGAAGAGATGCGAGCAGACGAGGACATATTGGCCCTCTATACTTTTGAAGGACAGGGTCCTCGTGAACGTAGTTTAGTGAACCAAGCCTCTTTTCAAAACCAATTTTCCCACGGAGCCATTGTAGGATGCCGGTGGACAAACGGCAGATGGCCATCCAAGGGTAGCCTCGAATTCAAAAGCCCTAGTGACAGGATCCACTTTCAATCAACTGAACACTATCAGACAATCACTCTTTCATTATGGATTCGCTTAGATGCAATGCCAAGACGCATGACCTCACTCCTTTCAAGTAGTGAAAAATCAAATAATTCGATTGATTGGGCATTAACTCCTAAGGGACAACTCACTCTCAAAATACAGAACGATCAAAATAAAAAGAATGTTTCTTTTACATCATCACCAATACTTGATCGAAACATGCTCGGTAAGTGGTTGCATCTCGTTAGTGTTTGCAATTCCAATGAAAAGAAAGTCACCCACTATTTAAATGCTCGAGAAATATCAGAGCATAACTTCCCAAAAACTGATTTAACTTCCATAAAATTTAACAATGCTGAAATTGGAAATTCCAGTATAAAATCCTCAAATGGAAGAACACCCATCAGATACTTCATAGGTAGAATAGATGAATTGGCGATTTTCGGGCGTTCACTAAATAAAAATTTTATAGATCATTTGTATAGGACTGGTAAGCCTCATTAGCGAATACTTCCCATGCATGCTTGCAAAACAAAAAATTCTTTTTCAGCATAGTGAGAATGAATAGGAAAGCACCGTATGTACTTACTCTTTTACTAACTTCGAAGGTTCTTTATGCTGAATCAATTAGTCCTGATCAGAAAGTTGCATTCAAAAAAACTAAAGGCTCAAGCATAGAACTTCACGTTTTTAAACCTGAAAAATGGAAAGCATCTGATAAAAGAACAGCTATAATTTTCTTCTTTGGAGGCGGTTGGACCGGTGGCACTCCAAAACAATTTTACTCACATTGTGAGCATCTATCTAAAAAAGGTTTAGTTGCAATCAGTGCCGAATATCGAACTAAGAAAAGTCATGGCACAGAACCTGTCCATTGCGTAGAAGATGGTAAATCTGCAATTCGCTGGGTCCGAGAAAATGCGCATCTTCTCGGAACAGATCCAAATAAGGTAGTCGCTGCTGGCGGCTCCGCTGGAGGGCACGTGGCGGCTTGCACAGGAACTGTCAAGGGATTCGAATCAGGTAACCTCAAGTTCTCCTCGGTTCCCGCTGCCTTAATTCTTTTTAACCCAGTATGTGACACCTCATCTTCAGGTTATGGTCATAATCGGTTAGGTAAGGAATGGAAAAAAATTTCACCCTTACATCATATTAGCATTAGAACCCCACCTACCTGCATTTTTCATGGCAAAGCGGACACGACAGTGCCCTTTAGAAATGCCCTTCAATTCAAAAAGAAAATGGACTCACTCGGCCAGCGCTGTGAATTGCATGCTTATGAGGGTCAAAATCATGGGTTCTTCAACTTTGGAAGCGGTGATGGGTCCGCCTACAGTGACACCATAAAAAAAATGGACTCTTTCCTAGATTCCCTTGGTCTCATTAAATATTCGGAAGAAAAAAACAATAAGTAGCTTCATGGAAGCCGAAGATTGGAAAGGGATTGCCGCTAATTATGAGGGTAACATTCTTAGCGTTTATGATAATGACGAGGACAGTAAAATAGAATCGGTCATAAAAGAATTAGAAGTTAAAAAAGAAACAGCAGTCGATCTTGGATGTGGAACAGGAAAGTTCCTACCTCTACTATCTAAGCACTTCAAGAAAGTACAAGGATGTGACTATTCAGAAGAGATGATAGAGATGGCCAAGAAGTCCCACCAGCATCTCGAAAATTTGAATCTTGACGTTTGTGACCTTAGGGCATCCGCACCGAAAATAAAACCATCCGATGTGGCATTATGTATCAATGTTATTCTGAGCCCTTCAATTAGTGATAGAGAAAAGATTTGGCTTAATGTCCGGAAGTCTGTGCAGACAGGAGGACATTTAGTTTTAGTTGCTCCTTCTCTAGAGTCTGCCCTTTATTCAAAATATCGACTCGTCGAGTGGAACATTAGGAACGGAGACGCCTCAAGCCGAGCATTGTCTGATGGATTCGAAACGAAAGATGAAGAAGGTAAAATCATTTCGAGGGGTGGAATTATCGATTGTGGAGGAGTTCCTACCAAACATTATCTAGAAGAGGAACTCGTTTGTCTTGCACACAGATTCGGATTTAAAATTAAGAGCGCAGAAAAAATCACCTACCCGTGGTCAACTGAATTTTCAAATCCTCCAAAATGGATGAAGTCTCCATTCCCCTGGGACTGGCTCTTTTTACTAGAAAAACAAAGTGTTAGGAACCGTTAGTCGATCGTAAAATACGGTAAAATCCTCTTTCTGGTGATGGTGACGCATCCTCAAATTTACCCCAAATATCTTCAGCTCTGGTCCATTCTGTTTCATCCCACCAGTCGGTTAAATCAAATGATGATTGGACCTTATAAAACAATCCGATAGTACGGTCCCAATTCAGGGTAGTTTTTGGTAGCGATGTATCTCGCGAAAAAGAAAACTGTACAGGTTCCTTCATTATACTTCCGTCCCAATATTTTCTTGCTAATTCGTAAGCACGAAGGCCAGCACGAGCCCCCATAACACGTCCAGGCAAATCGTCCACCAAAACGTGAATGCCTCCCCACAATCTAGAAATACCTGCCTCATCTGAAGCATCATAATAACTTGCCCATTGCAATTTAACATCCTCAGAAGGCCCATACTCAAATTCAAGAGAGCCTTTCGGTATTACATACTCTTTAAAGCCTCCAGGAAAATAAGGACTGCCCGTTATTTTTGCCATGACTTCAGCGCCTGCTCTGGAAAAACATGAATGGCCAGAAACGTATGAAGCAAAAGCGGGAGTCACAAAAGTATCACGCTGATAAGGAAGCCAATTCATTGCTGGAATCCAGTTAACACCACCCAAATCAGATTCTGGATCCTCAGGTTCTCCTGACCAAGCATATATAGCAATTGACCCTATACTTGAAGACAAATGCTCATGACGCTGACCAGGAAGTGCAGTTTCTGGAGTCACAATTTCAACTAGTCCTGCCTCAAGTTTTAACCCTTCAGGGTCATAAGTTAGCTCAGCAAAGGTCCCTGGACTTCCCTTATCTGTGGATTGCCCCTTTGAACCCATGTAACGACACATCGAGATCGGACGCCCATAATCATATATTCTTTTGCATGTCCAGGCCGCTGTCGCGGCATCATGCTGTGCCCCATTCATTGCAAAATAACATTTAACATCCCATTCCAAATCATTAACTGCAGG
>MDSV01031621.1_pt1 | contig 10525 bp, 10 predicted proteins | sample 810851 | NCBI WGS metagenome assembly MDSV01 (sample SAMN05326640, study PRJNA326480) | marine metagenome | isolation source: seawater | place: Atlantic Ocean: North East | collected 2012 | reverse complement strand
GTTTTTTTATTTATTCTTTAATTAAATATTATTTGATAGATTAAAAAATAATTAAAGTTAATTACTTTTCACTTTTAATATAATTTTTTATAAAATCGTTTATTGCAAATCCTATCCCATCTTCTAAAGAAGTTTTGGGTTTCCAACCATATTTTTTAGCTAGACTGCTGTCTAATAGTTTTCGATACATCCCATCCAGATTTTTTTTTTCATTTTTAATTTCTAAATTTAATTGTAAATATTTCATTATAAATTTAGCATAATCATTGATGCTTTTTTCTACTCCTGAGCCAATATTGATTAGAGACTCCTTCGTTTTTTTATTTAAAAAAAATACACATGCATCAGCAATATCATCACTAATAATTACCTCTCTCAAAGGTTTTCCGCTTCCCCAAATTTTTATGTAACTTTTTTTATTTTTTAATGCATAAATTATTTTTCTAATTAAAGCAGGCAAAAAATGAGACGTATCAGGATTGTAATTGTCGTTTATTCCATATGCATTACAAGGCATCAAACATTTATAATTTAAATTATATTGATAATTGTAGCTAGAGCATAAATTAATACCTGCTATTTTAGCTATTGCATAAGGTTCGTTAGTTTTTTCCAAATATCCAGACAAAAGATATTTTTCTTTAATAGGCTGTTTGCAATCTTTAGGATAGACACAACTTGATCCTAAAAATATTAAGTTTTTTATACCGGCTTTGTAACTTCCATGAATTAAATTATTTTGAATTGCTAAATTTTCATAAATAAATTCGGCTTTAGAAATATTATTAGCTTTAATACCACCCACTTTAGCAGCTGCAATAATTACAGCATCTGGATTTTTTTTTTTTAAAAAATTGTAAACATTTTTTTGATTTGTCAAATCTAACTGTTTTCTAGTTTTATATATTAAATTTGAGTATTGCTTTAATTTTAATTTTCTCAAAATTGCAGATCCAACAAGGCCTTTGTGGCCAGCAATATAAATTTTAGATTTTTTGTTTATCATTGATTATCTAAAGCATATTCATATTCAATCATATCTTTGACTAGAAATTTAATATTATATTTAGGTTTCCACTTAAGTAATTTTTTAGCTTTTGAGTAATCACCCTTTAATGTATCGACCTCTGAAGGTCTCAAATATTTTTTTTTACATTCAATTATTACATTATTATTTTCATCGATCCCTTTTTCATTTAATCCTTTTCCTTTCCACTTTAGTTTCATATTTAGCTCTTTTGCTACCATATTTATAAATTGCTTAATTGTGTATTGCTTACCAGTACAAATCACAAAATCTTCTGGTGTTTTATACTGGAGAATTTTCCACATAGCCTGAACATAATCAATTGCATGACCCCAATCTCGTTTTGAATATATATTTCCTATAAAAAGTTTTTTCTGTTTTTTATGTTTTATTCTATAAAGGGCTCTGACTACTTTTTTTGTTACGAAAGTTTCGCCTCTTAGTGGACTTTCATGATTAAAAAGGATTCCGTTGCAAGCAAACAAATTATAGGACTCTCTATAATTGACTGTAATCCAATGAGAATAAACTTTTGCAACACCATACGGGCTTCTAGGATAAAAAGGGGTTTTTTCATTTTGAGGTGTCTCAACAACTTTACCAAACATTTCTGAAGAACCAGCTTGATAAAATTTTATTTTTTTTCCTGATTGAACAATTGCATCTAAAATTCTCAAAGTTCCTAGAGCATCAACGTCAGTAGTAGACTCTGGTAAATCAAATGAGACAGCTACATGTGATTGTGCAGCCAAATTATATATTTCATCGGGCTTAACTTTATTAATTATTTTGAAAATTGATAAAGAATCTGAAATATCACCATAATGTAAAGTAAAATTTTTCTTTTTAGAAAATGGATCATTATAAATATCATCTATTCTGTAAGTGTTTATAGTAGAATTCCTTCTTTTAACACCATGGACAATATAATTTTTTTTTAATAAAAATTTTGATAGGTACGCACCGTCTTGGCCAGTAACCCCAAAAATTAATGCTTTTTTTTTTTTCATTTAGATAAACAATCTACTATTACTTATATTTTAATTAATCAAGGGAATAAAGAAACATGTATTTAATAAAAAGTTAAAAAAAATCAATTATTGTTAACTAATTTTTTTTATTAAAAATAACAAATTTTTATTATAAATTTCTTTATTTTTTGAATTTCTATATTGTTTAATTTTGAAGAATATTTTTTTTAAATATAAAAACATAAATTTATTAATTCCAAAAATAGTAAAATAAATATTTAAATCTTCTTTAATTTTTTTTAGCATAAATCTATAGCTTGTGCTCAAGCCTCCAAGTTTCATAAAACATAAGAATTCATTTAATATGATATATTTAATATTTTTTTTTTTAAAAATTCTCAAAATATATTCGGTATCAGAAGAAATTTTAAAACTTAGATTATAATCACCAATTTCTTCTATTAATTTTGCGTTCATAACAGTAGCTGTATGTGGAATCTTATAACAATTTCTTTGGTTTAAATTTTTAAGACTAACATTCCATATTCTTTTAACTCTATTTATCTTATTAAAAAAAATACAATTACATATTAACAAATCAGTTTTTTTTTGAATGTTATCTTTAATTATCTCCAGCGTTTGTTGAGAATATAGAAGGTCACCTGAATGTAATAAAATTATAAATTTACCACTTATATATTTGTAAGCATTGTTCAATCCCTCAAAGCAGCTGCTGTCTTTTATTTGTTTTTTTATAATTTTATCTGACTTAAATTTTTGTACTAATTTATACGTCCTATCTTCTGAAAAGCTGTCTATTATAATGTGTTCATAATCATTGAAAGTTTGAGTTTTTACACTTTTTAATGTTTGAACAATCGTATCTTGACAGTTTTTTGTAACAGTCACAATTGAAAAAAAAGGTTTAATCATAAAATCTATATTTTAATAATACCCAAATAGCCGCCAATCCATCGAAAAAATTTATTTTTTTACCCTCATCATAAGTCCTACCTTTGTAGCTTATTGCGCATTCTTCTATTTTTATACCTGCTTTGGATAATTTTGCCGTTAATTCAGGGCAAAAAGCGAATCTTTTTTCTCTTAAATTTATACTTTTAATTAACTTAAGATTAACCATTTTGTAACAAGTATGTGCATCACTTAATTTCTGATCATAAATTAAATTTGTTAAGAAAGTTAAAAAATGATTTGCAAAAATTCTGAATAATGATGTAAAATTTTTTTGATTATATCTATTTTTGCCTAAAACTCTTGATCCATATAGACATTTTAATTTTTTTTTCTTAATTATTGATAACATGGAATTATAATCAATTGGATCATATTCTAAATCTGCATCTTGGATTAAAACTATATCTCCTAAACATTTAGTTAAAGCAGTTTTAATCGCAAATCCTTTTCCATAATTTTTATCCTGTAAAATTAAACTATCAATCTGACCATTTAATTTAAGTTGTTTTAATATTTCTCTTGATTTATCAGAAGAAAAATCGTCAACAACTATAATTTCTAAATCAATAAATTCTTTTTGCTTAACAACTTTATTAATAATGCTATTAATTGTTTTTTCTTCATTATAATTTGGAATTATTACTGATAATAACATTAGTAAATTTACTTTGTTTTTTCTAAATAATAAACTGATATACTTGTTAATGATACAATGGTTTCTCTTATAATTAATTTATTTCTATCATCAATATTTTTGAGTGTTTCTGGCTACCAGTTGCTAAAAATTGGGTTTATTAAAAAAAATATAGAAACGGCAGAGGCGGGATTGTATGGCTTTATTTTATTAGGAAGTTTATCATTAATTATAAATTTCTTCCTTCCTTTAAATAAAATTATTAATACTACAATTTTATTGCTATTATTAATTTCATTTTTTTTTCAAAATAGAAATGACTTAAGCAAAATAAAAGAGATTTTAATTGTCTCTATTAAGATAACTTTCATTGCTTCAATCTTCATTTCTTTTTCAAAAAATTTTGATCCAGATGCATTTTTATACCATTTACCATACACAAATCTTATAAATGATTTTAAAATACTACCAGGTTCAAGCTTAATCCATTATAGATTTGGACATGTTTCTATAATTCAATACATAAACGCATTGTTCAACAATCATATTTTTGGAGTAAGTGGAGTTACTATCCCAACTTCAATGGTTTTTTCATTTTTTTTTCTTTTTGTTGCAAATGAAATAAATAAAATTTTAAAGAATAATAATTTTTTTACTTTATATAACTTTTTTATTATCTCTTCTTTTATTTTTCTATGTTTAAGAATGAATAGATATAGTGACTATGGTAATGATCATATAGGGACAATATTTTTTATTTATTTTATAAGTATTTTTATAAAAAATTTTAATACTAAAGATTTGGAGATTAAAAAGTATCTTTCTTTGTTGGCAACTTTTATTTTCACAATTAAAATTTTTTATTTTGTACCATTAATTTTATGTACATATTTGTGGATATTAAAAATAAATATAAAAATTATAAATGTAGCAAATTCTATATGCTTATTTCTCTTTTCTTTTTGGCTTATTAAAAATATCCTTATAAGTGGATGTGCTGTTTATCCAGTAAGTTTTACATGTATTGATAAGCTCCCTTGGTACAACACAGAAAATAATTCATTTATAAATGCTGAACAGATATCACTTTCATCTGAAGCTTGGTCAAAAAATTGGAATACTCATTACAATAAACAAAGACTTGTTGATAAAGATTTAGATAAATTAAATTCACAAACAGAATATATTACCAATTTTTTTTGGTTAAATGAATGGTTAAATGTACACGGAAAATTTATATTAAAAAAAATTTTTCCATTTATAATTTTTATAGTAATTTTGTATTTCCTGAATAGAAAAAAAATTAAAAAAACTAAAATAGAAACTGATAATAAATTATATTTAATATTATTTACTATAAATCTAATAGTTTTAACATTATGGTTTCTTAAATTTCCAATTATGAGATATGGATTAGCGTATATTTTTATTCAAATATTTTTAATTTCTTATATTTTTTTTAAAAATAAATATTTTCACAATTTAAAAATTGTTTTGTTGTTGAGTCTATTTATTCTAACATCAAAAAATATTCTAAAAATAATAAATAATTTTGATTATAATATATATCCAGAAACTAGCAAACAAGTCAGATATTTTGATGTGGAAAAAGATAATTTCAAAATTTATTATACTGAAAGTTTATGTGGTTATAATAAATCACCATGTACAAATTACAAACCAAATATTGATAATATAGATGTAAAAGAATATTTTATTTATAAATTTATCTCTCTTAAAAATTAGTATTTTGTGAACTTATTTTATTATATTGATAACTAATCGTTTTGTATTCACTTAATAGAAAACCTAAAGATAAAAATATACTTGCAGATATCCAATTATTGAAAAAGCTCCCTGTTGTTGCAAAAGGGAAAATGGATATAAACATAGAAATCAAATAACAAGTTTTTTTATTATTTATTTTTTTTTCTAATATTCTTTTTACAAAAATTTTAAAAAGCTCAACCAAAATAAAAATAAAAAAAATGGAAATGATAAGAAAAGTAAAAATACCTGTTGATGATAAGATTTGTAAATAATAATTATGTGGATGTGTAGAACACGATAGTGGTCCACTGTTATATTCATCTAAATTACATTTATACCTAAAAGATTTAATTCCATGACCAATTAATTTTTTATCTTTAAACATTTTATATGAAGTTTTGAAATGCTGGTGGTGAGTTATTTGACCAATTTTATGATCTAAAAATATAGAATTAAATAATTGAATATATCTTACCTTTAAAAGTGGTTTTTGTATCGCAGTAAAAAACACCAAAACCATAAATAAAAAAATTATAAAAATAGCTCTGAAATTTAAATTTATTATTAAATATCCCAAAGTTCCAATTATAGCTAGAACCAATGCTGATCTGTCTCCACTAATAAAAATTGTTGATAAACTTATAATGAATATGAATAAAATTTTATAATCAATATTTATATTATTATTATTATTGATCTTTTGACCATGCAAAAAACCCAAATAAATAAACATTACTTTTGATATAAAACTACCTAAAATTAATTCACTTCCAAATATACTGCTCACTCTCTCTCCTTTTAAGTTTGATGTAATTTTCATACCTAGTAAATTTTCATTATTAAAAAATTGATAGAAGCTGTCTATGAAAAAAAATATAAAAATAAATTGAAAAACAAAATTAAAATATTTAGAAATATTTTGATTTCTCTCTACATAAGGAATTAAAATTGCAACCACAAAAGAAAAAAATATGAAACGAAAATAAACTAATGAACTTTTGAGACTTAATAATATATTATCACTTAATAAAGATGAGATATTTATTATGAGATAAAATAGACAAACAAGGATTATAAAGTTTCTACTCTTGGCATTAAAATTGAAATACTTGTATCTTATCAAAAAAAAAATTGAGAATAAGATAACTGTTAAATCAGTTAGTAAAGGGCCAGATATTAGTAAAATTGGAAATAATATAAATATTAATAACAAATATTGTTCTAAATTTTTTGATGATTTAATCATGTGTAACAATTTTATTTTTTCTCGTATAACGCAAGTAGTTTTTTTGAAATAGAGTTCCAATTTAGACTTTGGATTTTAATAGTATTTTTTAAAATAACTTTATTTTTTAAATTTTTTTTTTTAAATATTTCTAAAATATTTTTTGCTGTTTTTAATATATTATTATTATAGAACGTTAATTTTTCATCTGAAACTAAATGGTATGATGAGCTTGTTTTTGGTAACAATATTATATTATTACAATACATAGCTTCTTGTATAGAAATTGAAGGTATACCGGGCCATATTGCGATATCCGTCATGCACATAAGGCATCTTAATTTGTTATTTTTTTGAAAACTTAGCCATTTTATTGAATTATTAAACTTTGAGTTTAAAGAATTTATCTTTTTTTGTAATTCATTCGAATATTTGTTCGAAGCTTCTCCAACTAAAAGCAATTTAAATTTATTGTTATATCTTAAGAGAATCTCTAGCAAGTTAATTAATTGTAATGTTTTTTTTTCCTCATTTATTTTGCCACTATTAAAAATTATTATATCTTTTTTATCAAATTTATATTCACTTCTTAGCTTTTGAATTTCCAATGTGTTTGTTTTTTTGAATTTTTCAAAACCAAGAGGTATAATTTCAATTTTTTCTTCTTTAATATTGTAGCTCTGGATTATAAAATCTTTAGAGGATTTATTAATTGGCAAAAACTTAATAATTGTATTTTTAAAAATATTATAAATTAAAGTCCAAAATAAATTATTGATTTTATTAAACAGATTATTATTGCTGTTTTTGGCGTCTGAATGACAATCAACAAAAAGTTTTTTTTTGAATAAACTACAATAAAAAAAAGTGCTAAAAAAAGTAATTGTTCCAGTGTTATGAATATGTATTACATCAGGATTAAATTTAAAGATATCATATAGATTAAAAAATAAACACTGTGCATGTTTTTTTGTTTCAAAAAAAGTTTTTTTTCTCACTACTTGTACTTTGTTAATCTTATATTTCTTTTTTTTAATTATTCTTTGACCTAAAGTTGGAAAGTAAATATTATTATAATTTTCAAACGGATAAAACCTGTCAGAAGTTATTACTTGTACTTTGTGTCCCAAGTCAGCTTGATATTTAGTTAAAAAATTTTCCTGATAATTCAATTCATCATTAAAATAATTAATTAAATGTAGAATTTTCATCTATTATCTATCTTTTAAAAAATAAATTTATAGAATTTGAAATATATTCAATTTCTTTATTAGTTAAAAATGGATGTATAGGTAAAGAAAGAATTTGTTTTTCGTAATTTAAGCAATTACTAAAATCTTCTCCAAATTTATAAACTTTATATGGTTTTAAATTTATTAACATTCTTGGATAATGTATTGCTGTCTCAATTTTTCTTTTTTTAAGAAAATCAATTAATAAGTTTCTATCTCTTTTCACTTTAACAACAAACTGATGATATGTGTGGACGCTTTTGTCTCTAGTCATAGGTGTTTCTATATATTGATTTTTTTTTAATAATTTTTTATACATTTTTGATATCTTAATTCTTTTTGAATTAAATTTTTGTGTATAAGAAATTTTTTTGTTTAAAAAACAAGCTTGTATTGCGTCTAACCTTGAATTAATGCCTAAAGTTTCATGCTTATTTTTTTCTAATGATCCATTATTTTTATACTTTTTTAATTTATTATATAAATTTTTATTATTACAAATAATTGCTCCTGCATCACCAATAGCCCCAATATTCTTACCTGGAAAAAAGCTAAAAGCTCCTACGTGTCCAAAATTTCCAACAGTTTTGCCTTTATACTTTGTGAGATGAGCTTGTGCACAATCTTCAACTATTTTTAATTTATATTTTTTAGCAATTCTAAGAATTTTTTCTATACTACATGGATGTCCGTACAAATGAACCGGTATTATTGCTTTTGTTTTTTTTGTAATTTTTTTTTGAATTTTATTTGGATCAATTGTAAAAAATTTGTCAGTATCAACAAAAACTGGTTTTGCTCCTGCTGCAACAATTGCACTTGCTGTAGATACCCAGGTATGAGCTGGTAATATAACTTCATCTCCTTGCCCAATACCTAGACATTTTAATGAAACAATTAGGGCATCAGTTCCATTAGCTACAGACACGCAATATTTAGAATTGGTTAATTTTTTAAAATTTTTTTCAAATAATAAAACCTCATTTCCTCCAATAAAATTTGATTTTTTAATAATTTTTTTAAAAGAGTTTAAGAATTCATTTATAAATATTTTATTCTGTAAATATAAATTATTAAACTTTACTCTCATTTCGATTTTAATTTTACAGCTGGATTTCCTGCATATTTACCTGAAGAAGTTATGTCTTTTGTTACTACAGAACCAGCTCCTATAACTACATTGGGGCAAATAAATACAGGCAAAATTGTTGAGTTTGATCCTATGCTTACATTTTCGCTTATAGTTGTCTTTTTCCAAAGGCTTTTATTTTTGTTCGCTGGAGCTCCATTTTGAAATTTATCATTAATAAAAACTACACTATGCCCAATAAAAACATTATTTTTAATTTTAACAAGTTCACAAATAAATGTATGGGATTGTATTTTTGAATTTTTACCAATTTTGACTCCTTTTTGAATTTCTACAAATGGGCCAATTGACGAGTTGTCTCCTATTTCACATTCGTAAATATTTGATGGGCTATAAATTTTTACATTTTTACCAACTTTAATTTTTTTAATACTTATTTTTTTTTTTTTATATTTAAGCATTGTTTAATTTATTTTTAAAAATATTTGAATTAAAAGTCATATTTTTTTTATTTTCAATTGATGAATATAAAGAATGTAAAATTTTGAGACTTTCAATACTTTCTACTGCTTCTATAGCATTATTTTTCTCATTTCTTAAATTTTTCACTATTTCAAAGTATATTTTTTTATGTCCAAAACCGTAAACGTTTTTTGGATTTTCGAAATATACTTTTTTTATCACGTTATCTTTTTTATTTTTAAAATCACAAAAATCAATTTTATTTGCAGCAAATCCTCCAATTATCATTGTTCCTTTTTCACCTAAAATTGAAATAGAACCCTCTAAATCTCTTGGCCTTGTTGCTGTAGTAACTTCTAATGTACCTAAAGCACCATTCTTAAATTTTAATACTGCAACTGCAGTATCTTCTGTTTTTATTTTAGCAAGTCTTTTAGAGCTATATGCAAATGTTTCACTTACTTTTCCTCCTAAATAATACATAAGATCAATATGATGTATGCCTTGATTAGTAAGGGCTCCACCATCATATTTCCATGTTCCTCTCCAAGGTGCCTGATTATAATATTTTTGATTTCTGGACCATCTAACTCTCGAAGTTATGCTGACAATCTTACCAAATTTATTTTTATTAATATATTTTTTGGCAATTTGTATTGGATTATTAAACCTATTCTGCATAATAACAAAAATTTTTTTTTTTTGTTTTTTTGAAATTTGGACTAATTCAAGTGCTTCTTTGATTTTTAAACACAATGGCTTTTCAACTACAATATTTTTATTACTTAATAATGCATTTTTTGCTATTTTATAATGGTTTCCACTTTCTGTAAGAATTATTACTGTATTAATTTCTTTTATTTTTAAAAGATCCTTGTAATTCACTGATTTAATCAAATTAGGATCTTTGATTTGTTTTAACTTCGTTTTTTTTATATCACTAATTGCAATAAGTTCTATATTTGGAATTATTTTCCTCAAAAAAATTTCATAATGCTTAGAAAAAATTCTACCACATCCAATTATGCCAAATTTAATTTTTTTTTGTGGATTTGCTAAATCTTTTTTATAAAATTTTTTCACAATTTATTATTTTAAAATTAAAATTATTTTTTTGTAGATAGATACTTCATTATTCG
>MDSV01202216.1_pt1 | contig 10526 bp, 8 predicted proteins | sample 810851 | NCBI WGS metagenome assembly MDSV01 (sample SAMN05326640, study PRJNA326480) | marine metagenome | isolation source: seawater | place: Atlantic Ocean: North East | collected 2012 | reverse complement strand
TTCTTTTGTCACCCATCTTATTCTCCTTAAATTAGAGGTGTTTATATGCTGGCAATGTCAAGAATTCATCGAATTCTGAATCTGTAGACATTTCCTTGAATAAATTAATTGCTGGTTGAAGGTAGTCACCTTCAGAACCTCTGGATGACTTCAATTGATCCATTTCATCCTCAAGAGTCTTGATGAAATACTCTTCCGTTATAGTCTTATTTGAATCTGTGGTTTTTGCCCGATGATGAATCCATTGCCAGATTTGTGAACGTGATATTTCTGCTGTAGCAGCGTCCTCCATCAGATTGTGAATTGGAACACAACCATTGCCCGAGAGCCACGCCTCTATGTATTGAATTCCAATAGATATGTTCTGTCTCAAACCATCCTCAGTAATATTGCCCTCTGGAACCCTGATAAGGTCTTGTACATTCACTGAAACTTCATTTCTTTTATTGGAAATCTGATTTGCAGATGTTCCCATGGCTTGATTAAAGGCGTTCATTGCAACTTGAGATAATCCAGGATGAGCAATCCATGTTCCGTCATGACCAGCATTTGCCTCTCTCAACTTATCCGAAGCAACTTTATTCATAGCAATTTGATTTTGTTCTTCGTCACCTCTGATTGGAATCTGGGCTGCCATTCCGCCCATCGCATGGACATTTCTTTTATGGCAAGTATGAATAAGCAAGTCGACATAACTTTTTAAGAAATGCCGCTCCATTGTTACCTCGGTTCTGTTTGGTAATAGAAAATTCTGATGATTTCTAAATTTCTTTATAAAACTGAATATATAATCCCATCGACCACAATTAAGCCCTGCCGAATGTTCTTTTAGCTCAAAGATAATCTCATCCATTTCAAATGCAGCAGTAATTGTCTCAATCAGAACCGTGGCCTTGATTGTGCCATGATCAATATTTAAAAAATCCTGGGCGTGAACGAAAACATCGTTCCAGAGTCTCGCCTCAAGATGATTTTCAAGCTTCGGGAGATAAAAGTAAGGTCCAGTTCCTTTTTTTGAAAGTGTTTCATAATTATTTGAAAGGTAGACAGCAAAATCAAAAAGTGATGCTGATATGGGTTGATCGTTCACAGTTATATGCTTTTCGTTAAGATGCCAACCTCTTGGCCTAATGATCAGTGTTGCAATCTCATCGTTAAGTCTATAAACCTTGCCATCCGATTCTCTTATAAATTCAATGCTCTCCTCCACTGCGTCTCGAACATTTACATGGCCTTGAATAATATTCGCCCATGTAGGTGAGCAGGAATCCTCAAAATCACACATAAATGTCTTAACAGGTGAGTTCAAAGCATTAATGATCATCTTTCGATCAGGTGGTCCTGTGATCTCAACCCTCCGATCTTGAAGATCTTCCGGTATGGGTGAAGCTACATAATTGCTTTCCCTGATATCTTTAGTTTGAGTTAAGAAGTCTGGGAATTTTCCATCGTCCAATTCTTTTTGCAAGATTTCTCTATTCTCGAGTAACTTTCTTCTTCGATTTTCAAAATTATCATGAAGGGATTCAATCAGCGCAACGGTCTTAGGATTGAGAATTTTTTTCTCAACCTCTGATAAAGGTTTCACAACTTTCAATTGAGATGTCATTTGAAATCTAATTAATAGAATTAAAGCGAATTTTAAAAAATATTTTATTGAAATTTCACAGTAAAAATTTCACAATGTAAATTTTACAATGAACAATCCAATAAGAAATAGTCACCTACTGGGTGTGAAGCTTAAAAACATCAGGAAATCTAACAGGCTTACCTTGGAAGATCTCTCGCTGAGGTGTAGTCAAATTGATCCTAAATCAGCACCGTCTGTATCCTATATCAGCATGATTGAGAATGGAAAAAGACTGCCATCGGAAGATGTGTTATCAATCATTGCAAATGTATTTCAAAAAGAAGAATCCTGGTTTCTCGATGAGAATCTTGAAGTCACTGTCCAGTCTGATGACGAAGAACCTAAGAAAAATATACCCCTTGAGCCAGGTTTCCTCTATTCAAAGGATCTGCTTCAAGATGCGATTCCAGAATTATTAGAACAAACAGGCATCACAGGGAAACAATTCGCACATCTATTGATCCGATCTTACCAAGAAAAAAATCGGAATCGATTTCCAGATATCGAAAAAATTGCCGATCAAGAATCTGGGCAAATACTACCAATGAAAGTAAGCGATATTAGACGTTTATACAAAAAACATGGGCTAAAGGTTAAATGGTTTAGCCAAAATAAAATCAATACAAATCATCCTCAAGGAAAGAACAAGATGCTATTGAGATCATTCTTTGATAGCAATAATAAAGTTTATATCAATGAAGCCCTAAAGGATGACTCCAAGAGACTAAAATATGACATGGCCACTCATCTCGGCCACAAAATCCTGCATGGTGGAGATGGCTTAAGATCACCTATTACCTCTGGTAGCAATAGTTTTTCATCGCAAAGCTCAGACTCAGCCGTACAGTCACATGACGTTTTGCTGGCATGGCATGATTTTGAATCCAGTTTTTATGCAAGTGCATTGCTCTGTCCTAGAAAAGCATTTAGGAATTATTTGATTAAGAACGAGCATCATATTTCCATAAAAAATAATCTTGATCTATCGCCAGCATTGCTGATGAGGAGAGTCACTGCTGTCTCTCAGTATCCATATTGGCATTATTTTGAGGCATATCAACCAGGTTTCTTAACAGCAGTTTACAGAGGAAATGGAATACCTCTGCCTTGGGGTAATTTAAATGCAGTAAATGATCCTTGTCCAAATTGGTCTGTTTTTAGATTGTTAAATGAAGACTATGTAAAAAATCCACAATCTCAAATTTCGGTGCTCAAAACAGATCAGACCTCACATCTTTATGCTTGCTATTCGATTAGAATTAGGGATTCTGCTGGTAATTTAAAACTCTATTCACTCGGTCTTGATTTAATTCCTGCGCTAAAAGATCAAGGTCTGGATCACAAAGTGATTCTTGAAATGACAGAAGAAAATTGCATGAAAAGCAATGGTGAATCTCTACTGGATGAGGAAGTAATGAATGCGCTTCAGCAAATTAGTCATATTTTGAAAATTGGTTGGATTAAGGATGCCCTAGACCATCCTGCAAGAATTATCTGCCCTAGAAGCTCAAGTTGCAAAAGAGAAACGCCATGCAAATCGATTAAGAATCCATATCGATTTGATGAAATAGACAGCCTTAAGGAAAATATTCTTCTCTTAGAAAAAGCGAAGTTATTATAAATTTTATTCAGTTACAACTGGAATTGTATCCAATGAGTCGGGGCGATCTAATGAATCGATCCTTGATTTCAAATAGCTTATGATTTCCTCATACTTTTTGCTAAGTATTGGTAGATTTTCAAATTGATCAAATAATCTGCCATCATCCGAATATTTAGCAAGGTCAGGTAAAATTGGCAAATTTGAAATCAAGTCTATACCATGCTTTTCAGAAAAATCATCTATATTTCCTTCTCCAAAAATATAATGATCCTTTCCAGAATCGTCGGTGAAATAGCTCATATTTTCTATCAGCCCAAGAACCTCTATATCAAGTTTCCTAAAAGCTACTAAAGATTTCTCTACATCTATCAATGAAATATTCTGAGGGGTCGTAACCAATATGGTTCCAGTTAAATTTGCTTTTTGGGAAATTGTAAGCTGAGCATCACCCGTACCAGGGGGTAGGTCAATGATCAAATATTCAAGATCATTCCAATTGGTCTGAAAGAGTAACTGATTGATTGCTTGGGAGAGCATTGGACCTCTCCAAATCATGGCATCATTATTTGTTTGCACGAAGCCGATGGACATCAATTGGATACCATTTGATTCGATTGGCTCGAATGACTTGCCATCATTTGATGTGACTGACTGTCCTGATACTCCGAAAATTCTTGGAATGCTAGGGCCATATATGTCAGCATCCAATAAACCAACTCTTGATCCTGACTTTGATAACGCAATTGCCAAATTACTACTTACAGTAGACTTACCAACTCCTCCTTTTCCAGAGGCAACAGCGATTATTTGGGTTTCTTTTTTATTATTCAAAAACGTCCGCCTTTATCTCCAAACTTCTTAAGCTTTTTAAAGACTGACTTGCCCCAGTTGATTCGGTCTGGTCTTTCTGTCTGTTTATTGGAAGCCCTGAAATTTCCAAAATAAAAGAAAATCCCAAGCGATATGATAATTATGATCGAATAAAAAAGGTCAGAACCCACTAATCTCTCGAGTATATTTTTGCAAGCAAACGAAGGATCTCAAGATAAAGCCAAATTAAAGTCACCATTAATGAAAATGCTCCGTAGGCCTCAAGATATTTTGGCGCTCCTTGTTCTGCGGCTTGTTCGATGAAGTCAAAGTCAAGGACCAGATTTAGTGCTGCAATCGCAACTACAACAAGACTAAAGCCAATTCCCATCAAACTATTCGAATGAATAAATCCAATCGGTCCTCCAAAGAAGCTCATTATAAAACTCACAAGATAGAGAACAAAAATACCTCCTGTTGCTGCAAATAACATCAAACGAAAATTCTCTGTCGGTTTAATTAGACCAGACTTATAGGCAAGCAGTAATGCGGCAAGTGTTCCAAATGTAAGCGCAACTGCTTGCATGACAATGCCGTCAAAACTTGACTCATACATTGCAGAAATACCGCCCACAGCTAATCCCTGAAGAAGAGCATATATTGGTGCTGTAATATTTGCCGCGGTGGGTTTAAAAATAGTAACCATGGCAGCTACCAAACCTCCAATAAGTCCAAAAATCATCAGTCCCGATACTGAACTTGGGTCACCAGAACTAAAGAATATATTCCAAGTCCAAGCAGCTGATAATATACACAATAAGAGGTATAAACCTGTCTTGTTAACAGCTCCCGATAGAGTCATGACCTCATTGGTAGTAAAATCAGATGAACGATGAGTGAAAGCTTTGCTTTTGAAAGCTGGGTTACCTGATCTGCCAAACATTTCTAGTGCGCGATGACGTGCCATTATTTTCTCCTATCTGGAACTATTTATTTGAGATCTTGATGACAATTTCAAGATCCTGAATTTGGGTATTATCGGGAAGCCTTGGGATATTCTCAACACTCATATCATCGCTAGCAATATCTACTAGTTGGCCAGTATCAATATTGAAGAAGTGATGGTGAGAAGTAGGTCTTGAATCATAATAGGTGCGACTTGGGTCTATTGTGACTTCACTGACAATTCCGCATTCAGTAAAAGCATTCAGTGTGTTATAGACTGTAGCCTTTGAGATGGTATAGCCCTTCTGTTTTAACTTTTCATGCACTTGTTCAGCTGAGAGATGTTTTGGCTTATCCAACAACATCATTCCAATTCTAATTCGAGCTCTTGTTGGCCTTAAACCATAAAGCTTAAGCTTCTCCTGAACCTTTGTTTTTAACTCTATTACATCTTCCATAACAATATTCTAAAGTGGATTCTTAATTTTTCCAATATTTTCAATGCCTTATTGTATTGATCTTATTCTTTTTTCTTTAGTAGCTCTGTTATCAATAAGATAATGATTCCAAATGTGATAAAGCTGTCCGCTAGATTAAATGCTGGAAAATAGAAATCATTGTAATAAACCAGAATAAAATCTGTGACGGAACCTTGGGTGACCCGATCAATGAAATTTCCAATGGCGCCACCGATAATTAAAAGTATCCCAATCTCCTCTATCTTTGACCATTCATTTCTAACCAGTAGAAAAATAAAGAATGCAATTGCAATAAAGGTAATGATGATCAGAGGAAGCGTTTGCATTCCAGATTGGAAGTCAAAAAGACTGAACGCAATCCCCTTATTGTAAATCAGAATGAAGTCAAGGAAGCTTAAAAAATCTGATCTTTCATACTCTCTAAGCAAGGTAATGGCTAAATTTTTAGACCATTGATCAAGAACAATAATTGATAAAACAAACGATAACCTAAATAAGATAAGCCTCATTTAGAAAAAAGATCTCTCTTCTGGTGAATCACCGATGTTGCTGATGCACCGTGCACAGATTTCAGGGTGCTCATCGGAATCGCCAACTGTTTCTTGTCTGTGCCAACATCTTCCACATTTTTCTGATTTAGATTTTTTCACCTTTACCCGCATTTTTTCATTGGAATCAAGGCTGTCATCCATCTCAAGATCAACTGAAGAAGTAATAAATAAGAATCTCAGCTCTTCAGAAAACTGTGTGAGAAAATCATATGTTTTTTGATCTGCAGAAATTTCCAAATGAGCATCTAATGGAGAACCAATCTCACCATCATCTCTTGCAACTTCCAATGCTTTAAGAACAATGGCATTGATTTGATTCAATTGATCCCACTCAACATTAGACTCTGAATTTTCTATAACCAGCCAATCAGAAAGAAATACGGATTCCTCTCCTCTGTCTGGTAAATGTTTCCAGATTTCTTCAGAGGTAAAAGACAGAATTGGTGCAATCCAGCGAGTCAAAGATTCAGCAATGATATACAAAGCCGTTTGTGCAGATCTTCGCCCAGATGAATCTGATGGCATTGTATAGAGTCGATCCTTAAGAATGTCTAAATAGAAACCACCCATATCATTGACACAAAAGTTGTGTAGAAGCTGGATGATCTTATGGAATGAATAGTTGTTGTAATCATTTTTAATTTGTTCATTCAAGACTGAAACACGCTGAATAGCTAATTGATCAAGCAACACCAAATCCTCAACTTGTTGTTGATTTTTACTGGGATCAAAATCACTTAAGTTGCTTAATAAAAATCTTGCTGTATTCCTTATCCTTCTGTACGTATCAGCATTGCGTTTCAGTATCTGATCTGAAATTTTCATTTCACTAGAGTAATCAGTTGACGCAACCCAAAGCCTCAAGATATCAGCTCCCATATTATTAATGACAGATTGAGGGGATACGGTATTTCCGAGTGATTTGGACATTTTGTGTCCTTTTTCATCGACTACAAACCCATGAGTGAGTACTTCTTTATACGGTGCATGTGCGTTAATCGCCACAGAGGTAAGTAGAGAACTTTGGAACCAACCGCGGTGCTGATCAGACCCTTCAAGATACAAATCAGCCTCGCCTTTGATGTGATCAAAAAGACGGCTGACAGTTTTATGCGCAATACCAGAGTCCATCCAAACATCCATCGTATCAGTAGATTTTTCATAAGAATCCGCATCATCGCCTAGAAATTCTTTGGTGTCTGCATCAAACCAAGCATCAATTCCATGATCTTCAACTTTATCAGCAATCTGATTGAGCAAGTTTAAGGTATCGGGATGAACTCTTTGATCATCCTTATGCGTAAACAGAGGAATAGGCACGCCCCAATACCTTTGTCTAGAAATACACCAATCTGGCCTAGTTTCAATCATTCCGTTGATTCGATCCTCTCCCCAAGTCGGCTTCCAATCAACATCTTTAATGGAATTTAAACAAGTATTTCTAAAATCTTGATTTTCCATACTAATGAACCATTGCTTTGTTGTCCTATAAATCACAGGTGTTTTATGTCTCCAGCAATGTGGGTAACTATGTTCAAATTTTTCGCTCGAGATTAACAAGCTCAAGTCACTTAGTTTTTCGATAATATTTGATTCAGATTTAAAAATATGCTCTTTGGCAAAGCTCTCCTTTGCCTCTATAAAAACACCATAAGTATTCACATAACAATTGAGATCCAGATCATTTTCGATTCCTAACTGAAAATCTTCTTGGCCATGAGCTGGAGCAGTGTGCACTGAGCCAGTTCCATTTTCTGTCGTAACGTGCTCTCCTAAAAGAACTGGGACGGTTCTTTCATCAAACGGGTGCTGTAAGCGAAGGCCCAAGAGGTTTTCAGCAGAAATTTCTTCAAGCATTTCGAGACTTTCAACTCCCCATCTATTTTTAATGCTTTCTTTGAGATCATTAGCGATAACCACAAAAATGTCTCGTTCATTGAAGATGAGCTTATAAATTCCATAGGAAATATCCTTACCCATCGCAACCGCTTCATTTGAGGGAAGTGTCCATGGCGTTGTTGTCCAAATTGGAATATATAAATCCGTCTCATCATCAATCTTTTTTGTTTCCGATCTTTTGCTAAATTCAGAAGTGTCAATCACCTTGAATAATACATCTACCGAGGTAGAAACTTTATCCATATACTCCACTTCTGCCTCTGCCAAAGCAGATTGACAGTCTAGACACCAGTGTACTGGCTTGTGACCATGCGTCACATGGTTGTTTGCATATATCTCAGCAAATGCCCGAATCTGCTCTGCCTCGTATCTTTTGTCCAATGTTAAATAAGGATTTTCCCACTCTCCAGGGACACCCAAACGAATAAAATCCTCTTTTTGTTCTTCAACTTGTTTCAAAGCATATTCACGGCAGTGATCTCTGAATTCTCTCGCAGTAAGTTTTGGTCCAACCTTGCCTTTTTTCTTCTCGACTTGATGCTCAATGGGCAAGCCATGGCAATCCCAGCCAGGAAGATAGGGCGCATCATACCCAAACAAAGTCTTTGATTTTATAATAAAATCTTTCAATACCTTATTGAGAGCATGCCCTATGTGGATTTTGCCATTGGCATATGGAGGACCATCAAGAAGAAGAAATGGTTTCTTTCCATCACCTTTTTTTCTAATTTTCTTATACAAATCAATTTCATCCCAAAATTTAAGAATTTCAGGCTCCCTATTGGGCAGATTCGCCTTCATTGGAAAAGACGTACCTGGAAGATTCAAAGTTTCTTTATAATCTTTCATAGATGCTCATTTTGATGTGCATATTATAGTTGCTCGCTTTTGGATTCAACACGTAAGTCTCTAAACCTGAACCCAAGAAGAAAAAGAATTGAAAAATAAATAATCACAGAGAATGAGATTAGAAAAAATAATGATCTTATCCTTTCTGAAAGCACGCTGTTTGCCCATAATGAATTTTCTGGATTAAATGCCATTAAGAAAGCAATCATTGCAACCGTTGCCAATGCAATCCTAATGATATGTATTAGACCGTCTTGATTCATCTCAATAAGTCCATCGATAATCAGTCTATAAAGCAATAGTCCTGCATTCGTGATTGAAGCAATTGAAAAAGCAAGCGCAAGTCCCAAATGTGGGTAATCAGAATTTTCATTAATAAAGTAAGTGACAAATAGAATTGATAAAACGACGTTCACGAATAGTGTAATTAGGCCAAATCTTAATGGCGTTTTTGTATCTTCTCTAGCGTAGAATGCTGGCGATAAGACCAAAACCATACACAAGCCTATGATACCAATTGAATAACCTCTGAGACTTATATCTGTCATCATCAAATCATAATCACTAAAACTCCCTCCCAAGAAAATAGTAGAAATAAGTGGTCCAGATAGTAAAAAAAGTCCTGCCGCTGATGGAATTGACACCAATAACGCAAGACTTAATCCCCAGCGCAGTGTTTCTTTAAACTGCTTTTGGTTATCAAGAGCATTTTCCTTAGACAAAAAAGGCAAAACCACTGTAGATAATGCAACGCCAAAAACACCTACTGGAAATTCCAATAATCGATCGGAATAATAAATCCAACTGACACTCCCAGTTGCAAGGAAAGAAGCAATCAATGTATTGACCAAGAGGTTAATTTGAGAAGCTGAGCTACCAATAAGTGATGGAATCATTAGCTTTATCACTCGTTTTACGCCCGAGTGATTCCAGCCCCATTTTGGACGTGGCAAGCGATTGTAATTTCTCAAAAATGGAAGCAAAAAAAGCAATTGAAGGATCCCTGCTACAAAAACTCCAAGAGCCAAAGCGATACCAGGATTTTCAAATCGAGGTGACAGTACCACTGCAAAACCAATTAAAACGATATTCAAGATGATTGGATTAAATGCAGTGGCCCAAAAATGTTTCTTGGTATTTAATACTGCACCACATAAGGCAGTCAGAGAGATGAAAAGAAGATATGGAAACGTCAGTCTCAGCATTTCAACAGAGAGTTCATATCGGCCATTCTCCACATTTGTTTCTGTAAATCCCGGCGCAAATAAAAGAATTAGCAAAGGGGAAAAAATAACTCCTAAAAGAGTAATCATAAATAAGATAAGACCCAATGTTCCGGCAGTTCTGTCAACCAACTCTCTGATTCCTTCCTCATCCTCATTTTCCTCGAAATCTGAGAGGACAGGAATGAATGCTCTAGAAAATGAACCTTCAGCAAAAAATCGCCTGAAGGAATTTGGGACTCTAAACGCAACCAAGAAAGCATCCATGAGGGGAAGCGCTCCAAATAACCTAGCATAGATTATGTCTCTTATGAGCCCAGAAATTCTGGATAAGAATGTCATAAAACCAACAATAGTTGTTGATTTTAGTAGATTATCTTTTGCGAATGATTTTGACATTATTTTCACTTAAATGAATGATAACAAGATATCTATTCTTGATAAGTAACGATTCCCTAATAATATTTATTGACAATGACCCTACAAATATAAAAGAATACACCCCTTTTTAACATTAAGGCTAATGCTAGGTAATAA
>MDSV01195221.1_pt1 | contig 10526 bp, 12 predicted proteins | sample 810851 | NCBI WGS metagenome assembly MDSV01 (sample SAMN05326640, study PRJNA326480) | marine metagenome | isolation source: seawater | place: Atlantic Ocean: North East | collected 2012 | reverse complement strand
CTAAATTAGAGACACCACAGATTTTTACACCTTTAATCATTTTTTAAATGATCAATTAATTTTTGAAGATTTTTTTTGATATTGCCCTTAGTTATAGGTCTTCCAATAACTAACCAGTCACTTCCAGCCCCAAATGCATTAGCTGGTGACATTACTCTTTTTTGATCATTATTTTTTGAATTAAATCTAATTCCTGGAGTTATAATTTCTTTTTTAAATACTTTTTTTACTGATTTTGCTTCTTGTGCAGAGCAGACAAAAGCATCTAATTTTGCTTTATTTGCTAATTTTGCCTGATGAACGACAAGTGAATTTAGTTTTTTATCAAAACCAATTTCTTTTAAAGATTTTTCATTCAAAGAAGTTAAAGTGCTTACACCTACTATTTTTGTCCTACCTGAAATCTTTTTTGCAGCTTTTAAAGCCACAAGCCCTGAACTGATATGCATAGTAATATAATTGGCTTTTAAATCTTTTACAGCTTTTATTGCTGATATACATGTATTGGGAATATCATTTAACTTTAAATCAAGGAAAATTATTTTTCTTTTCAATTTAGAAATAAACTTTCTTCCTTTTCTTGAATTAATGAATTCAAGACCAAACTTGTATCCAATTTGAATTTTTGAAACTTTAGTTTTATTTATTATTTCTCTAACTTTATTAATTTTTGTTGAATCACAAGCAATAAATATTTTATTTTTTTTCATTTATTTTTTTTTTCCATTCCTTAGAACATTTAAATAATATGCTCTTTTTTTCTGGTGTTTCAACTTTTTCTAACGTTCTAGGGTTTAAGGATATTCTCTTTTTTTGTATTTTTGGCTCAAACGTCATAACATCTCTTAACTCTACCCGCTCATTATTTGATAACGCTTTAGTTATTTCAAAAAGAAAAATATCAAATAATTTGTTTATATCTTTTTTATATAGGTTAGGAAAATTTCTAGAGATTTTATTTATTATTTCTTGTTTAGTAGCAGACAATTTTAATTTATTTATCTTCTTTCTTTTTATTATCTAGTTTTTCAGAAAGTGATGAAAAAGGTAGGTTTTTTCCACTTAATGGACTTGAAAACTTAGATACAGCCTCTTTATTTTGTATTTCTTCTAACAGCTTAATACTTAAGGATATTTTTCTTTTATCGAAATTTATTTCTGCAATAGCAGCATCTATTCTATCTCCAGGAATGAATCTATTTGTTCTTGCATCTTCTGCATTAATTGCAATCTGATTTTTTTTGATTAGAATTTCTAAATCGCTACCCTCTGGTGAAACCAATATACCCTTAGAACTCGTAGATTTAACTTTAACTGTAATTACTTCATTTTTATTTTTATCTTTGAATAAATTAAAAGGATCTTCTTTAAGTTGTTTTACACTTAATTTAATTTTTTGATCTTTGGGTTTTATTTCTAAAACTCTAACTTCAATTTCATCTCCTTTTTTATATTTTTTAATTTCATCATCTGGCTTTGATGAGTATGAAAGATCGTTTGCATGTAAAAAACCGTCAATGTCAAATTCCTCAAAATTTAGATATATTGAAAAATCTTTAATATTCGAAATTGTTCCTTTTACCACAGAGTTGACTGGGTGTTTTTTTTCAAAAAGTTCATATGGATTTTCTTTAGCTAGCTTGTGTGAAATTGCTATTCTTTTTTTTTCTTTATCTATGTCCGTGATCACACAATCAATTTCATCATTTATTTTAAAATATTTATTTGTTGAAACATTTTTTTTATTCCAACTAATCTCACTAGAATGCAATAAACATGTTAGACCAGGTTGAAGTTCGCAGAACGCACCATATTCTACCACCTTTATAACTTTTGCTTTATAAGTTTTTCCAACTTCATAATTTGAGATATTTTCGAACGGGTCGGGTGTTAGAGCTTTTATACTACATGAAATTTGTAATTTATCGTTGTCTATTGAAATTACCTTTAAATCATGTTTTTCTGAAATAGTGAAAACTTCATCTGGGTGATTAATTCTCGAATATGATATTTCTTGCAAATGAACCAAAACATCAATCTCATTGTTAACTTCAAAAAAACAACCAAAACTACTATAGCCTTTTACAACAGCATCTTTAATTATGTCACCAACTTTATATTTTTGTAAAATTTTTACTTTATCTTCTTTTTTAGATGAACTTATAACTTCTCTCCTTGATACACATGCATTCCCTCTAAATTTATCAAGTTTAATAATTTTAAAGTCTTGCTCTACACCGAATAGATGATCAAAAGATTTTAATGGTTTCGAATCGATCTGAGATCCTGGACAAAACATTAAAGATTTTGTTCCAAGATGTTCAACTATGACTCCACCTTTACATTTTGATACAATTTTTCCTTTAACATTTTCATTTTTTTCATATGCTTTTTCTAAAGTGTACCATCCTCTTATTTTTTGAGCTCTTGAAGCTGAAACTATTACTTCACCATTTTTATCTTCAATTTTTTCCAAGTAAACTTCTAACTTGTCATTTTCTTTTATTTCTTTATTTGCATAAACTAGTTTTACTTCACTAATATCTATTAATGCTTCGCTCTTCATTCCATCAATGAGAAGGTAGGCGTGTTTTTCAGTTATCTTAGTAATTCTACCAGTTAGGAGTTTTCCTTCTTCAATTTTTGTTTTTGAAAAATTATCAATAAGTAGTTTCTTGAATTCTTGATTTTGACTATTTGAAATATCTTTATAAACTTCCATTAATTGTTTAATTTCCTATCCATAATTGCTTTTATTTTTTTAAAGCAGGCTTTCTTACTTAATTTAGTTGTATTAATCAAGATTGAATCTTTTGTTTTTTTTAAAGGACCATACTTTCGTGTACGATCTAATTTATCACGTTTTTTAATACTTTTTAAAACTTCTTTAAAAGATATTTGTTTTTTTAAGCTTTTATACTCCTTAAATCTTCGAGTTGCTCTAGTTTTTATGCTTGCGGTTATATAAAATTTAAACATTGCATCTTTAACTTGAACTGAAGCTATATCCCTGCCATCTAATACTGAGCCATAAAATTGTTTTGACGGTTTATATGCACATTTTTTTTGGAATTTGTGAACTATATCTCTAATTTTTTTATCTTTAGCTATAATTGCTGCAGATAATGCAACGTCATCTGATAAAAGATTTTTATTTGATAATAGTTTAATTTTTAATTTTTTAATTTTTTTTTTTATAAAATTATACGAAATTTTAAATTCAGATTTTAACCTTAATAATCCTATATATCTATAAATTTTTCCAGTATCCAAGTAAAACAAGTTATAGTGTTTTGCTATTAATTTTGCTTGAGTTCCAGCACCAGCTGCAGCGGGCGAGTCAATTGCTACAGTTATAAATTTTTTTTTTTTCAATTTATTTTGCCCCCTAATTTTTTACATATTTTTAAAAAATTTGGAAAAGATGAATTAATAGCGTCCTTGTCATTTATTTTCCAGACACCACCAAGCGTGAGAGCTGCAATTACCGATAACATAAAAATACGATGATCTTTTAGGAAGCTTTTAACATGATAATTTTTATTTAATTTTAATTTAGGGTTTCCAAATATTTTTATAATATCATTTTTTCTTATTACTTTTATTCCAATCATCCTAAGAAATTTTACTGCAATATCTAATCTAGGGCTTTCTTTTTTATTAAGTTCACCTAAATTTTTAAATTTTGAGACACCTTTCGATTTAGCTGCGATTAAAAAAATTAACAAAAATTCATCTATTGCAGAACTATTTAAATTTTCTGGACAATTAATTGATTTAAAATTTTTTGTACTTTTAACTCTAATATCTCCAATATGTTCACCTTTATAATTTCTTTTATTAATAATTTTAATTTTTGCATTCATTCGTTTTAAAATAGTTATAATTCCAATTCTAAATGGATTTATATTTATATTATTAATTTTAAGATCTGAATTTTTAGACAACAAAGCTAATACTATAAAAAAAGCAGCAGAACTAATATCTCCCGGGACTTCGTATTCGAAAGAACCAAATTGATTAAGGCCTGAAATATAAATTAGATCATATTTTTTTGTTTTTTCTATTTTTATTGGATAATTTAAATATTTTAAGAGTAACTCAGTATGATTTCGTGATTTTTTTGCTTTTATTTTTGTAATACCCGGCGTGTTTATTGCGCTTAAAATAATACAAGTTTTTACCTGAGCACTTCCTTTATCTTCAAAATATTTTATTGGTCTTAGTAGATTCGATCCAGTTAATTTAATTGGTAATTTAATATTATTTGACCCAAAATTAACACCGAACAATTTAAGTGGCTTTATCACTCTTGAAAAATCTCTTTTTGTTAGACTTTTATCACCTATTAATTTGATTTTTCCTCTAACCCCTGAACAGAGTCCCAATATACATCTTGCTAATGTTCCAGAATTTCCAGCATTTAAGACAGAATCTTTTTTGATTTTAAAACCATTAATTCCTACTCCATAAATTTCAAAACAATTATTTTTTTTTCTATAATAAACTCCAAGTTTTTTTACAGTTTTCAAAGCATTTGTTACGTCTTCAGACTCTAGCAAATTAAATATTTTTGATTTTCCAGCTGCAATTGATGATAGTAGAATACATCTAATGCTTAAACTTTTATCACTTGATACAGTAATTACTTTCTTAAATGGGTTAATAATTTTTTCTATTTTGACTTGAGCTTTCACAAAAATTAAATTTTAAAACCTTCACCAAAATATGCTTCGATTGCTTTAGTATTTCTTACTAGTTCTTGAGGAGTACCTTTTGCAACTATTTTACCTTCCGATAAAATCATTGCGTTATCAACACAACTAAGCAAATCTCTTGACGAGTGATCAGATATAGAGACTGAAATTCTCTCAAACATTTGCAAACTTACAATAATTTGTTGTATCATTCTTACACTTTGAGGATCAAGTGCTGCAAATGGTTCATCTAAAATTAAAATTTTTGTATCTTTAACCATAGCCATGGCTAAAGTTAGTTTTCTAACCTGACCTCCAGAAAGATATTTAGATTTTAATTTTACTACATTTTGTAATTCAAATTTTCTTACAAGATTATTTACTTTTGTCAGTCTTTCATCTTTTTTTTTAATATGTAGTTCGGCAATTGCCATTAGATTATCATATACAGTTAAGTCAGACCAAGATCCTCCATATTGAGGAACCCAAGATATACCAAATTTAGAACATCTAATATGAGTTGGTATATCTGTAGCATCTTTCCCCTCAATAAATATTTTTCCAAAAGTAGGTTTAACTAATCCAATAATAGTATGATAAATTGAGCTTTTTCCTGCACCGTTAGGACCAAGCAATCCACAAATCTCAGATTTTTGAATACTTAAATTTAATTGTTCAACTATTTGCCTATTCCCATAAGAAATTGTTAAATTTTTTAACTCTATAATGGGACTTTCTTCTTTGAATGATTTAATTCTAAATTTTTTAATTAATAAACTCATATTTTGTAACTAACTTGATTTTTTCTTTTTCATTTATCATTTGTAGTTTTAGATCTCCAGTTATCATATCAAGTATTATTTTGTCAGTAGTTAAATTTAGCATATTGTTTTTAACAAACACATTATTATAAATTTTTGATATTTTTTTGGTAAATATGACATCTAAATTATTAGCATAAATTGAATTATTTAGATAATCTATTTCTACATCATTATAAAATAAGGTATCATGATCTAGTTTATTATAAATTGCATTTTTTGCAAAAATATTAATAACCCCTTTATCTTTTAAGTTTATTATTGCTACCACACCTTCTAATTTTATAATGTTATTTTGTTGGTCTTTTGTTTCAACTATTCCTTTTTCAGCATTTAAATAATAAATATTTCCCTCATCATCAGTTGAATTATATTCAATATTCACTAATTCGTTTGCAATTTTTTTGTCTAAACTAATTTTTGTATCATTAGGATTTTCTGAAATTTTTTTATTTTTATTTAAAAAAAAACTATAAAAAAAAACAATCAATATTGTAAATATGATTAAGGTTATTATTACTTGAAAAAAAATTTTTAAGTTCATTTTAGGCAATACTAGCATTTAAAATACTATGCATATGAATTAGACCTATTATTTTTTTTCTATTTTTTTTAAAAACACATAATGCTGTTATTTTATTATTATTCATTACAGACAAAGCTTCAACAGCCAACATATTTTCATTTACTATTATAGGCTTTTTTTTCATTACCTTTCTGATTATTAGACTATTTATATTTTCTGACTTATAATTAATCCTTTTAAAATCACCATCAGAAATAATTCCAGTCGTATTTCCTTTTTTATTTATAGCAATTAATACTCCTAAGTTTTTTTTATTAAAAACTTTTAGTGCAGATTTAATATTTGAATTTTCATTAACAAATGGAATTTTATTTCCTCTGTACATTAATTCTCCAACGGTTTTTAGTTTTGCACCCAAACTACCACTCGGATGAAATTTTTTAAAATCAAGTTTTGAAAATTTTCTCTGTTTAATTGTTGATATTGCAATTGCATCCCCTAAACAAATTTGAGCCGTTGTACTTGATGTGGGAATATAATTTCCTGGTCCAGCCTCAATAACTGCTGGTAGTAAAAAAAATATATTGCTTGATTTACACAATAATGAATTTTTTTTTGATGTTATGCCTATCAGAGTAATATTTTTATTTCTTTTTGTGTATTGTATTATATTTTTTAGCTCTGCAGATTCTCCGCTATGACTTATTAAAATTATCACATCTCCTGAACTTATCATTCCCAAATCCCCATGAGAACAAGATCCCGCATCTACATAAAATGAAGGAATACCCAAAGATGAAAGAGTGGATGCTATTTTTCTTGAAATTATTCCTGACTTTCCCACTCCAGATAAAACAATTTTACCTTTGCATTTTAATATAGAGTTAATTATTTTATCAAAATCTTTATTAATGGATTTTTTAAGTTTTTTTAATGCATTAATTTCAGTTTGAACTACTTCTTTTCCAATTAAAGAAAAAATATTTTTCATAATTAATTTAGTGGGACCAGATATCCTCTGCAAATAAAGCTAAATCTAACTCAACTCTTGTATAAATAAATTTTATAGTTTCGCTATAAAGTTCATACCTATTCTCTCTAATTAAAATTTCTTTTAAAGTAGAATGAATTTTATGAAGATAAATTACATCACTTGCACAATATTTTAACTGTTTTTCATTTAAATTGCCACCAAAGTCTGAACTTTGTTGTTGCTTGCTTAATTCAATTCCTAGAAACTCTTTAACTAGATCTTTCAATCCATGTTTTTCTGAATAACTTCTTGCAAGTTTGCTCATTATTTTAGTACAACTTATGTTTTCAACTTTAATGTTTAAGTATTTTTTTATAAATGTGATATCCGCTCTTGCATAATGAAATATTTTTTCAATTTTTTTATTTTCTAAAATTTTTTTTAGATTTGGAGCATTATAATTATCCCTATTTAATTGAACTATATGAGCATCATTATTACCGGTAGATATTTGTACTAAATAAAGTTTGTCTCTATTTACGTTTAGTCCTGAAAACTCACAGTCTATTGCTAATGACTTTTTGTCATCTAGCTTTATTTCATCTGGTAAATCATTCTTATGTAATTTAATATCTATTTGCATTACGTATATATAATATGAAACCTAAAGAAATTCTAGTATTTGGAGCTTCCGGACAAATTGGAAGACATTTATTGAGAAAATTAACAAAAAAAAATTTTAAAGTTACTGTAGTAACAAGAAATCTCCATAGAAAAGCGTACATTCTCAAAAGCCAAGCAAATCCAGGATGGATGAATATTATTGAACTAGACAACCCCAATCATGAAAAATTAAGTCAGATTTTTAGAAATAAGGATATCTGTATAAATCTTATCGGCATTTTACACGAAAATAAAAAGTCTTCATTTAATAATATTCATTGTTTATTACCTAAAAAATTAGCCGAACTTTCAAAAGAAAATAATTTAAAACAATTTATCCAATTATCAGCATTAGGAGTTGAGGATGCTTTGGATAGTAAATATGCAACTAGTAAACTGAATGGAGAAAATGAAATTAAAAAAATTTTTAATAACTATGTTATACTTAGACCATCAATAGTTTACAGTGTAGATGATAAATTCACCACTATGTTGATGAGCATGTTAAAATTATTCCCAATATTTCCAATATATTATAAAGGAAAAACTAATTTTTATCCTATACATGTATCAGATATTTGTGAAATAATTGAAAATATTATTTCTAATGAAATAAGATCAGAAACTATAGAATGCATAGGTCCAGAAAAAATATCATTTAAACATATTTTACAAAAGCTAATTAAATCACTAGATATAAATAGGATATTATTACCAGCTCCATTATTTATAGCAAAATTATTTGCAAATATTTTTGAGATTACTATGAAAAATCCTTTACTTACCAAAGATCAATTAATTTTATTGAATTATGATAATTCACCATCTGGAAAATATAAAACTAATTTAGATTTAAAATTAAATAATAATTTAAAATATTTTGAAAAAGAAATTATAAAATACTCCTATATGTGGAAAGATGGAGGTGAGTTTTCTAAGGAAAAAAATTAATTTGTTTATTAGGAAAAAAATTTTAAGCTGATTTAACTTTCTTTTCTAAAAAAGCCGGAACGTCCTCATCTTTTAGTGCAACTTCTTCTTTTTTACCTTTTGGCTGATAAACTATCATTAAATGTAAGGGGCAATAAGAAAATTTTTCAACTGTCTTTCTTCCACAGAAAGAAGAATTTTTCTCGTCTGGATGTCCCTCCATATATTTACATGTTTTTTCATTTAACTCCTCAAGAGATATATTTTTAGCTTCTTCAAAATTTTTATCTAAAACCAAGCTTCTAAATTTTGATCTTTTATTATTGTTATTTAATTTTTTCTCATTTGGATTTTTTATTGAATGACTGTAAGCACTACTTCTTGTTTTAATTTTTGTTGATAAATTTAATCGAAAAGCTTTCCCAATAACAGCATTCCGACTAACTCCACCTATCAATTCAGCTATTTGTGATGCGGTTTTTCCTTTACCCCATTCATTCTTTAAAGTTTCTATCTTTTTTTCATCCCAGCTCATATATTACCAAATATAGTATATGTTTAATTTAAGCATACTATATAATGTAACGCATAATTCTTATTTATTATCAAGTTTTTTCTTAGCTTTTTTAACAGTTTTTTGAAATTTGAGATTTAACCAAAGGTTGAATTTTATATAAATTTATATGATTTAAATGTGTATAACTTAATTTTTAGATTTATGACATCATTAGCTAATAATTACAAAAGAAGGAATATATCCTTCAAATATGGCAAGGGTAGCTTTTTATATTCTACTAGAGGAAAAAAATATATTGATTTTATTCAAGGGATAGCAGTTAATTCATTGGGTCACACTAATCCTTATTTGTCAAAAGCACTGAAAAAACAAGCTAGTAAAGTTTGGCATATATCAAATGCTTTTTTAATACCAGAAGGAGAAAAGTTAGCAAAAAGATTATCAAAATATACTTTTGCAGAAAAAATAATTTTTCAAAACAGTGGAGCAGAAGCGACTGAAGCAGCTATAAAAGTGGCAAGAAAGTATTTCTTCTCTATGGGAAAAAAAGAAAAAAATAGAATTATTTGTATTAAAAATTCTTTTCATGGAAGAACTTTAGCCGCAATCAGCGCTAGCGGCTCAAAAAAAATGACAAATGGTTTTGGGCCAAACGCCTCAGGATTTGATCATTTTGTATTTGGTGATCATAAAAAATTGAAGAAGCTTATAAATAAAAGAACAGCTGCAATTATGGTTGAACCTATAATGGGCGAGGGCGGAATAAAAGTTGTACCAGAATGGTGTTTGAAAGAATTAAGAAAGATATGCAATAAAAAGAAAATACTACTAATTTTTGACGAAGTTCAGTGCGGAATTGGAAGAACCGGTAAGTTTTTTGCATTTGAACATGCAAATGTTAAACCAGACATAGTGCCAATAGCAAAAGGTATTGGAGGTGGATTCCCAATGGGCGCAGTATTGATGACTAATAAAGTAGCAAAATGTATGACTCCCGGTACACATGGGTCTACTTTTGGAGGAAACCCTTTAGCAATGTCAGTAGGTAACGCAGTTTTAGATCAATTATTTAAGAAAAATTTTTTAAAAAATGTCACAAAATTATCAAAATATTTTTTAAACGAATTAAATAAAATCAAATATGAATATCCAAAAATTATAAAAGATATACGTGGCAAGGGGTTTTTAATTGGAATACAATTACATTTTGATCAATCAAAGTTTATTAAATCTTTAGAAAAAAATTATCTATTAACAATAAGAGGTGCAGAAAATGTTATAAGAGTTTTGCCTCCTTTAAATGTTAAGAAAAACGAAATTGATTTAGCATTAAAAATAATCAAAAAAGTTTGTAAAGATTATTAATAATCATGAGAAATTTTATTAATCTAAAAGATAT
>MDSV01248117.1_pt1 | contig 10529 bp, 7 predicted proteins | sample 810851 | NCBI WGS metagenome assembly MDSV01 (sample SAMN05326640, study PRJNA326480) | marine metagenome | isolation source: seawater | place: Atlantic Ocean: North East | collected 2012 | reverse complement strand
TGTAATGAAACCATAATCTTAATTATTTTTAGAAAAAGCAATAGCTTCACCTATGAGGGTAGCACTGGTGCAACTATTGATTTTAACATTAACAAAATCTCCTATATTATAATTTTCTTTTGGAAAAACAACTGTAGTGTTTTGTTGATTTCTTCCTGCCCAATGTAAATTTGATTTTTTAGATTCTTTTTCAATTAACACCTCGACAGTTATGCCAACAAATTCTTTACTTCTAGAAAGGGAATGCTTTTGTTGTAACTCAACAATTTCGCTTAATCTTCTGCTTTTAGTTTCCTCATCAATGTTGTCCTCCAATTTTTTTGCAGCAAGAGTTCCTGGTCTTTCAGAATATTTGAACATGTATCCAAACGAATATTTTACTTTTTCCATTAATGATAAAGTATCATTATGATCTTGCTCAGATTCGTTAGGAAATCCAGATATCATATCATGACTAATACTACAATCAGGTATAATTTGGAAAATGTTTTCAACCAATTTTATATATTCCTTTCTTGTATGCTGTCTATTCATAGCCTTGAGAACTTTATCACTACCGCTTTGAACAGGTAAATGAATGTAGTTACAAATATTTTCATATTTTGACATCACTTTTATAACATTAAGTGACATGTCCTGCGGGTTTGATGTAGAGAATCTTATTCTCATTTTAGGTTGAGTTAATGCACACATTTCTAATAGCTTAGCAAAATTTATCGACGATACTTTTTGAATTTCACTTGCTTTTGAAAAGTCTTTCTTTAATCCGCCCCCATACCATAGATAGCTATCTACATTTTGACCAAGTAAAGTTATTTCCTTAAAACCTTTTTCGTATAAATCATTCAATTCTTCTATTATAGATTGTGGGTCTCTACTTCTTTCACGCCCTCTAGTAAATGGAACAACACAAAATGTACACATATTATCACATCCTCTAGTTATTGAAATAAAAGCACTAACTCCATTTGAATTAATTCGAGTTGGAGTTATATCCCCATATGTTTCATCCTTTGAAAGAATCACATTAACGGCAGACTTACCATCTTCAATATCTTCCAGTAAATTAGGTAGGTCTTTGTAAGCGTCTGGACCTACTACCATATCTACTATCTTCTCTTCTTCTAAAAATTTATGTTTCAATCGTTCAGCCATACAGCCTAAAACACCTATCTTAACATTAGAGTTGGTTTTTCTAACCTTATTAAATTTTTCAAGTCTTTTCCTAACCGTTAGTTCAGCTTTTTCTCTGATTGAACATGTATTGACCAAAATTAGATCTACAGTGTATAAATCATCAGAAGTCTTATATCCGTTTTTAGAAAGTATTGAAGCAACAATTTCACTATCACTAAAATTCATAGCACAGCCATAGCTTTCGATGTAAACAGATTTGTTGTTACTTTTAACCTTTGTGTTTTCAACAACTAATGCGTCACCATTATGTTTATAAGGATTCTTTTTGATCATTTCATTAAACATTTTGTACAGCAAATATATTAAAAATACGACAATTTGTCATGCTTCAAATTTTATCATTTTTATTGTGGCTTAATATTTGAATCAAATAATTATGAAAAAAATAATCTACATTTGTACTCTTAAAAATCAAAAATGGCAGAGAATTTAGTAATTGTTGAGTCCCCGGCAAAAGCAAAAACAATCGAAAAATATTTAGGTGTAAACTATAAAGTTGCCTCAAGTTTTGGTCACATTTCTGATTTGCCTTCAAAAAATCTTGGGATTGATGTTGAAAATGATTTTAAACCTAAATATGAGGTTTCTTCTGACAAAAAAACCATTGTAAAAAACTTAAAAGATCTGGTTAAAAAGTCTAAAACTATTTGGCTCGCAAGTGATGAAGATCGTGAAGGAGAAGCGATTGCTTGGCATTTATTTAGAACTTTAAAGTTAGATGCTGATAACACCAAAAGAATTGTTTTCAACGAGATAACAAAATCTGCCATTACAAATGCAATTAATAATCCTAGGTCGATAAATTATGACCTTGTGGATGCACAACAGGCTAGGAGAGTTCTTGATAGGATAGTAGGTTATGAGCTATCACCTGTTCTCTGGAGAAAAGTAAAGGGCGGACTGTCCGCTGGAAGAGTTCAATCTGTTGCTGTAAGGTTGATTGTTGAAAAAGAAAGGGAAATAAGAAAATATGTATCAACATCTACCTTTAAGGTTGAGGCTATATTTAAAAATTCGAATGGAAAAGAGTTTGTTGCTAGACTTTCAAATGAGTTTAAATCTAAAGAAGATGCTATTGATTATCTTAACAGTTCTACAGGATCTATATTTAAGGTTTATGAAATAGTAAAAAAACCTGTAAAAAAATCTGCACCAGCTCCTTTCACTACATCAACATTACAACAAGAAGCTTCTAGAAAACTATCTTTTACTGTTTCCAAGACAATGAGTGTAGCCCAGAGATTATACGAATCAGGACATATAACCTATATGAGGACAGATAGCGTTAATTTATCAAATCTTGCTTTAGACGAGGCAAAAAAGCAGGTTATTAAAAATTTTGGTGAAGCATACGCAAATCCTAAAAATTTTAGCACGAAAGCAAAAGGCGCTCAACAAGCCCACGAAGCCGTAAGACCAACAAACTTCGATATGTCACTTGACATTGTTAAAGACTATGATCAAAAAAGATTATATCAACTAATCTTGAATAGAACACTTGCATCTCAAATGAAACCTGCTGAACTTGAAAAAACTAGTATTAAAATTTCAAGTTCTAATCGTAGTGAATTATTTACAGCAAATGGTGAGGTAATCAAATTTGATGGCTATTTAAAGTTATATCAAGTTTCAAAGGATGATGATTTAGCAGAAGATGACGGGATTTTACCCAGATTTAACGAAAATGAGATTTTAAATTTAAAGGAGTTATTTACTATACAGAAATTCACTAGACCTCCGTACAGATATTCAGAAGCATCATTGGTAAAAAAACTTGAGGAATTAGGGATTGGTAGACCATCAACATATGCTCCAACAATATCTACTGTTCAAAACAGGGGCTATGTTGAAAAAGGATCCACTGAAGCAAAATCAAGAAACGTAATAAAGGCCTCAATCAGTAACGGAGTAATTTCTGAAAAAACCCTAAATGAGAAATTTGGGTCAGATAAAGGAAAATTAATTCCAACTGATATTGGAATTATAGTTACTGACTTTTTGAAAAATCACTTTGAATACATAATGGACTATAATTTTACCGCTAAGGTTGAACAAGATTTTGACAGTATAGCTAGCGGTAAAAAGGATTGGACAGAAATGATGAAAAGCTTCTATGGAAAATTTCATCCGGTTGTTGAGGATGTACAACAAAATGCTACTAGAGAAAGCGGTAAAAGAGTATTAGGCTCTCATCCTGAAAACAGTAAAGAAGTTAGTGTAAGACTTGGTAAATTTGGACCAATGGTTCAGATAGGAACCGTTGATGATGAAGAAAAGCCGAAATTTGCCAGCCTTCCTCAAGATTTTCAGATTGAATCTGTGACAATTGATCAAGCCTTATCCTTGTTTGAATTACCAAGAACATTGGGAGAATTTCAAGGAGAATCATTAGAAGCTAATAATGGCAGATATGGACCGTACATAAAATTTGGGAAAAAATTTGTGTCAATTCCTTCTGGAAAATCTCCTACATCAATTTCTTTGGAAGATGCAATAGTAATTATCGAAGAGAAAATTAAAGCTGATGCTCCAATTCATGTCTATGAAAATATGGATGTGCAAAAAGGAAAAGGAAGATTTGGACCTTATATTAAATGGAATAATATATTTATCAATGTCAATAAGAAGTATGATTGGGATAATCTTTCGATTGATGATATTGAAGAATTGATTGAAGAAAAGAAACAAAAAGAAAAGGACAAGGTTATTCACAGCTGGGAAGAGGAAGGAATTAAAGTTGAAAAAGGTAGATGGGGTAAATTTTATTTGATTAAATCAAAAAAGAAGATTCTATTAGATAAAAATCTTGATGTTGCATCAATTGATCTAGATCAAGCCAAGGAGATATACAAAGCAAATACATCTAAAAAGTAGAATAATTAATTAAATCATGGGTTCAGACTATTTAACATCACCCTTTGACGATTTGTTAAAACCTGTGGACGACCACCTAATAGTTCATAATGAGCTTATGACTTCATTGATTCTTGGAAACAGGATCAGCATTCATTCATCCGAAAAAGGTATACCAGATTTAGACTCCATAAAAATTGCTGTAATAGGAATTCCAGAAGAAAGAAATTCAGTTGATTATTTAGGTGATAATCTCAATTTAAATGAGATACGAAAATCATTTTACAATCTTTACCCAGGAAATTGGTCCTCAAAAATTGCTGATTTGGGAAACTTAATTTTAGGAGGTAGTGCTGATGAAACTTATGGCAGAGTAGTTTCTTTACTTACAATATTACTAAAGAAAAATATAATACCTATAATAATTGGTGGTAGTCAAGATCTGATGTACGCTGTATACAGAGCATACGATTCTATTCAAAATACTGTCAATATTGTCAATGTCGATTCAAATTTTGATTTGGGTGATTCGTCAAAACCAATCAATAATCTAAGCTATTTAGGTAAAGTAATTCTCGATCAGCCACACAACTTATTTAATTATTCTAACATTGGATATCAAACATATCACAACTCTCAAGAAGAAATAGATCTGATGGATAATTTATATTTTGAAGCTTACCGTCTTGGGGAAGTTTGTTCAAAAATTAGATTAGTTGAACCTGTCATGAGGGATGCTGATATTGTTAGTATCGATATGAAATCAATAAGAGCTGCCGAGTTGAGTTCAAGACAAAAGTTTTCTCCAAATGGGTTTGACGGTAAAGAAATATGTGCAATTAGTAGATATGCTGGAATCAGTAATAAAGTTAGTTCATTTGGTATTTTCGAATACAAATCCTCAAACGAGGATGAAGTTACGGAGATGCTTATTTCACAAATAATATGGTATTTTATTGAAGGGGTTAATTGTCGAATAATTGACTCTGATTTTAGTACTGAAAATGAATACAATAAATTTACTGTGATTGTGGATTCTTATGAGTTGATTTTTTTTAAAAATAAAATTACATCAAGATGGTGGATTGAAATATTTGGTGAAGGTTCAAATACTAAACTAAAAAAACTCACGTTCTTACCATGTACAATTGAAGATTATGAAACCGCTAAAAATGGTATAATTCCTGATAGATGGTATAGGGCAATAAAAAAAAATGTTTTGTAATTTAGCATTTTAAGATTTATGAGAAACATTATTATTTGTTTATTTGGATATATATGGGTAAGTTTAGACTCATTTTTAAGGCATTTTATAAAAAAATGAAACATATTTTAAGATTAACTATTTTATTATTTATCGTATACAGCTGCGGCTCAAATAATGGTTTAAAAAAATCTAAAGGAGAACTAGTTGGAGTTAAAGGAAAGAAATATTTTCCTGAAAAACCATTTGGTATGGTTCTAGTCCCTGGAGGTTCTTTTATTATGGGTAAATCTGATGACGATGTAGCTTCCGTTGAAGATGCACCTGCTAAAACAGTAACTGTTAGATCATTTTATATGGACGAAACAGAGATAACCAATTCAGAATACAGACAGTTTGTTAACTGGGTAAGAGATTCTGTAATTAGAACTAATTTAGCCATAAGAGCTGAAGAAGTTATGCTTTCGGATCAAATAGGAGAAGAGATGCCAGGCGGAATACAGCAATTTGCCTTTATTGATAATGATACCACTGATTTATCTGTATATGATAAATGGTTATTGGAAAATGATATCTCATCGTCTGATGAAGAGTATTATTCAAAAAGAAAATTAAATTGGGATGTTGATTTAATTTTAGAGCGTTCAGAATACCCAGATATTGATTACCTAGAAGTTATGGAGGATTTTTTTCTGTCTGAAGATGAAGTATTCAATAACACAAGAACCTGGGACATAGAAAAGTTCGTTTACAAGCACAGATTTTCTAATATTTCTGGAGAAAATGGTTATTTAGCCAAGATTGAAGAGCGAAAAAAAGATTTAATTAATGCTCTTGTTGATGAGGGTTACATTGAAGTTACAAAAAACGGTTCTTATCCAACATTTATTCTATACAAGCCAGGAACACTTGAGGTAGAGGATCAAATTGTAATAACCGATAATTTTATGCAAACTGAGTTTCCTGACTTAAACAGAAAGCTATTTATTAATGAGGTGCCAATTCCTATATATCCTGATACGACTGTTTGGATTAGAGACTTTAAATACTCTTATAATGAACCAATGCACAATGATTATTTCTGGCATGATGCTTACAGTGATTATCCCGTTGTAGGTGTTACTTGGTTTCAAGCAAAAGCGTTTTGTGAGTGGAGAACATTAACAAAAAATGCATATCAAAAAACTAAAAAGAAAAAAAGCTCTGTACCCAACTTTAGACTTCCAACAGAAGCTGAATGGGAATATGCTGCAAGAGGAGGACTTCAGGGTGCAATGTATCCGTGGGGCGGGCCATACACTAAAAACGATAGGGGTTGTTTTATGGCTAACTTTAAACCAATGAGAGGTGATTATGCGGTGGATCAAGCACTTTACACGGTTGAAGCAGATGCCTATGACCCAAATGGATACAATCTTTTTAATATGGCAGGAAATGTTTCAGAATGGGTCGACTCTTCATATGAGTCAGAATCATATGACTTTTCTATAACTATGAATCCAAACATAAACAATTCTGGTAATAAAAAGAAAGTCGTTAGGGGCGGTTCATGGAAAGATGTAAAATATTTTTTACAGGTCAGTTCAAGAGATTATGAATACGCAGATCAACCGAGAAGTTACATTGGTTTTAGAACTGTACATGATTATTTAGGAGTAGATTTAACAGCAAATGCTATGACAAATGCTGAACAAAAAAAAGAGATAAATAAAAAAAGTACTTTGTAATAAAATTTTAAACAAATAAATAATGGGATTTAGATTAAGTAAAAAAGTAAGTAATGCAATATACGGTTTTGGTGCAGCAATTGTTATTATTGGTGCGTTAATGAAGATAACACATTTTAGTCCAGATTTTTGGCCCTCTGCGGCGAATACAATGTTAACTATAGGTTTAGTAGTTGAAGCTTTAATATTTGCATATTCTGCGGTTGACCCTGATATGGTAAAAGAGGAATATCAGTGGGAAAAGGTATATCCTGAATTGGCTGATGGCCAATCTTCATCTAATTCATCAAAGGTTCATTCACCTCAGGGAATGCTTTCGAAAAAATTAGATGCTATGCTAGTGGAGGCAAAACTTGATAAAGAACTAGTCTCTTCATTATCTAAAAGCATAAAAGAATTTGAATCTTCCGCTAAAGCTGGTTCTCAAAGTGCTGAAAAACTAGCAAAAATAAATAATGAGTTTGTTGATAATGCAAGTCAATTGAATAAACAAATGGCATCTCTGTCATCAAATTTAGAAACGCTTAACACTGTTTATGGTGGGGTATTGAATGCCATGAATAGAAAATAATTTCATCTCTAACAATTAGATAAATATGGCTGGTAAAGAAACACCAAGACAAAAAATGATAAATATGATGTATCTCATATTTATCGCTATGCTTGCACTAAATATGTCCAAGGAAGTCCTAACTGCTTTTGGAAGTATGACAGAAGAACTCTCTGAATCAAACATCGAGTTGCAAGAAAGAAATAATCAGTTCATGCAAGGTCTTGAAGAAAAGGCACAAGAGCAAGCCGCAAAATATCTAGACCTTAAATTAAAAGCGGATTCAATTAGAAAAATTTCAACAGTTTTTTATTCATATTTAGATAATTTAAAAGAAGGTGCTTATGCTGATGCTAAAAAATCAAATATAGATAGGGATGATTATGAAAAGTTAGATAAAACAGTGTATTTTGATCAGTTGTTTTTTGATGGAGCTTTTCTTAAGGAAGAAGGAAAAAACTTTATGATGAAAATGAATACTTATAGAGATGAGTTTGTCAGAATGACAAGCTCTGATCCAAAGCTTGTTACGATTGGAGAAGAAGTAAAATCAAAATTTTCAACAGAAGATGTAAAACCAAACCAGGGAAAACCACTACAATATTTAGATTATCACTTTAAAGGTTTTCCTTTGATTGCCTCAATCACAAAAATAACATTACTACAATCATCGATAAAAAATATTGAAGCTCAACTGCTTTCAACTATGCTTGAAGGAAAACTAAAGATTGAGGCCTCTCTAACAAATTTTGATGCAATTGTTGTACCAGATAAAAATGCATTTTTTGTCGGTGAGAATTTCTCTGGTAGGATTATACTAGGAAAAAACGATCCCACATTAAAGGCTGATAAGGTTATAATAAATGGTGTTGAACTTGGGGAAGAATCAATGCAAGAAGGTCAGACTTTAATAAAATTCCCTGCCGGACAAATCGGAGAAAGAGAAGTTAATGGAGAATTTCAGTTTACCGAAGAAGGAGATATAATTACAATCCCTGTTCAAAGTAAATACACTGTTGTTCCTAAACCGAATAATGCCACCATTTCAGCTGATAAAATGAATGTGGTTTACCGTGGTGTATCTAACCCATTTACCATATCTTTTGCCGGTATTTCAGCTAACAATATTTCAGCGAACACCCCTGGTCTAAAGAAAGGAAAAACTATTTTTGACAAAGGAAGAAAAAAAACTTTAACAGGCCCATCTGACTATGAGTTAGATTTAACCAAATTACCACCTGAGCTTAGGGGTAAAACTGTAGTTGATGTTGTTGTAAGGGGAAAACTACCAGATGGAGAAATAGTTGTTTCAAAAGTACCGTTTAGGATTAAGCCATTACCAACTCCTTTTGGCAGTTTAGACAGAAGAAACCCTGAAACAATAACAAAAGCTGAGCTGAAGAATTCTGAAATTACGGCAACTTTTGGTGAAGATTTTGATTTTGATCTACCCTTAAGAGTTCAGAGTTTTAAAATAACAATTGAAGGTCAAGGTTCTTTTCAATGCGATGGAAGTGAATTGTCAGGACCTGCTAAAAGGGCAATTGAACGCGCTAGACGTAATTCATTGGTGAGAGTCTCTGAGATTAGAACAAGAGCTATAGGTTCAACCACCGAGGTAAATAATGCATTACCTGCATCATTCACTATTATATAAATCTATTCTTTTATGAAAAACTTTTTAAAATTACTTTTATTAATATTAATTACTATACCATGCATTTCTTATGGCCAAGCTAATTTATTGAATGCTAAGGATCCAGCTGATATAGGAAAAAAGGACTATGTTCAGACGAGACAAGATGAAGATAAAAAATTAGAATATGGTTATGTTGATGAAAGAGACATTATGTTTTCAAAAGTGATTTGGGAAGTTATTGATCTAGATCAAAGAGTTAATTTTCCATACCTATATCCAATTGATACAACAATGGTTGGTAAGGAAAGAAGACCATTGATACATTTCTTAATTCAAGGGATGAAAAATGGTAAAATTAATCTTGTATACGATGACGGTAAGTTCAATGAAAAAATTACTTACAATGATTTTATTTCAAATGAAACTAAATTCCAAGGATTAACATACAGAGAAATTAACAACAAGGGTAAAGATTATGTTGATATTCAGGGTGGTAGAAATTCTGTTATATCAATTAACAATATTTCATTGGGAGAAGAATACGACAATATTATTGATTTAGACGAATTTGTAAGTGTTCTTGAATACGAGTCAGAATTTGACGATTCTAAAAAAGACGAAATAAAAAACTATGAAAACACCCGGGATGAGGCACTTATGGATTGGCTTGAAGAAAATTTTGGAGAAAAATTTGTTACAACTTACAGTTTCACGTATGACATGATTGATCATTATCGGATTAAAGGTGTATGGTATTTTGATAAAAGAATTTCCGAACTAAAATATAGGCCACTTGCACTTGCACCCGTGGCAAGACAGGTTATCAACAAGAAAGATGATGCTCAGGTCTCTAACATTGAAGATTTATCAAAACCAGTTGAAATGTTCTGGGTTTATTATCCTGATGCTAGGGATGTATTAAAAAATTCATTTGCATTTAGTGATAAAAATAGCGTTGTTAGAAAATCTTTTGACGAACTTATAAATGCAAGACGTTTTCAAACTATGATTTATCTAGAGGAGAACATGTATGAGGACAGAGAGGTTAAAGATTATGTCCCAAATAACGCTTTTATGAGATTACTAGAGTCTCAAAGAATTAAAGAGAAAATAAGAAATTTTGAGCATGATATGTGGAGTTGGTAATAATATTCTAATTCAAAATTTTTAAAAAGCACCGATTTGATAATAGGTGCTTTTTTTATTTCTATTTGATTTGTTATTGTTAATCTTAAAATCCATTGTATATTTGTAGACTAAATCGCGGGGTAGAGCAGTAGGTAGCTCGTCGGGCTCATAACCCGAAGGTCGCTGGTTCGAGTCCAGTCCCCGCTACTAAAACAATAAAACGGTTATACT
>MDSV01056754.1_pt1 | contig 10529 bp, 14 predicted proteins | sample 810851 | NCBI WGS metagenome assembly MDSV01 (sample SAMN05326640, study PRJNA326480) | marine metagenome | isolation source: seawater | place: Atlantic Ocean: North East | collected 2012 | reverse complement strand
ATTGAGAGTTTCTTCATTGGTAGGTTGAGAACAAATTTTAACTAAAGATTTAAATCCTGTTAAACCATCTCTTCCCCAATGACATAGGTAATTTTCTTTAACATTTTTATCTGTAAAAGCTATCTTGTCATGACTACCGGTTCTCATTAAGCCTGCGAATTGAGCAACAGCACCAGGCATTGCTCCAGCTAATACCTCGTCACTTGCTCCAACCAAACCATTAAAAGCTTCAACTTCTAGCACAGGCCAATAATCATAGGCAACTGGGTTTAGAAGCACTAATCGACTTATGTAATCACAATATTTTGAGGCAAAAACTTGGCAAACACCTCCCCCATGATCATGTCCAACTAAAACTACGTTACCTTTTATTCCTAATTCCTCTATAACGCCCTTTATAGCTTCAGCCTGGTTATTAAATGTGTGTTCAAAATCATCTAATGGCATAGAAGATTGACCGTAACCAACCATATCCATTGCGTATGAATGAAAATTACCTTCTAAATTTTTTTGAACATGTCTCCAGAGCCTTGCATTTGTTGGTATCCCATGAACAAAAAGTATAGGCATTCCTTTATTACCTTTTCCATATTCTTCTAAATTTATTTCTAAATCCTGACCACAAGCGTTTATTTTGACTTTCATATTCCCCTCTCAATTTATTTTTTTTATAATATATAGTAATCTTTATATAAAAATAATATCAAATACTTTAAAAAAAGACAGTAATTATATGATGTATGCAATACTAATAATTTTAGCTTTAATATCAATTATTTATCTCTCAAAAAGAATAAAAAGTAAATCGAAATTATTTTTTTTTGTTATTGCTGGGGTAGTTTTATTTTTAGTTGCGACTGGAAGAGCTCATTGGTTGTCGGCTATCGTAGTTGCATTTATACCAATATTAAAAAAACTATTTTTGATAATAAGATACTTGCCAATATTGCAAAGATTTGCTGCTGGGTACAGTAATGCTAGTAAAAAAACAAAGAAAACTGGCGGGATGTCTAAATCTGAGGCAGCAGAAATATTAGGTATCAGTGAAAACTCTTCGAAAGAAGAAATTATTTCTGCGCACAAAAAAGAGATGCAAAAACATCATCCTGATAAAGGCGGTACAAAAGATATGGCGACAAAAATTAATGCTGCGAGAGATACATTGCTAAACTAAAAGTATTTAATGTTTTTCAAATCTTTTCTTTGCTCTGAAAATTTTTTTCTATGCTTAATACTTTTTTCATGAACTCTTTTTCTCCACAATCTGAAAGAAGATGGCTTAAGATTCCTTCTCATTATCTTGATAACCTCAGATTCAGTTTTTTTCGTTTTTTCAAATATTTCTTCAAAAGTAATTCTGTCTGCCCAAGCTGCCCAAATTATCCAGTCATTTGAATTTTTATCCTTCGGTTCTGGTTTTTTAATTTTAGTTTTTGGCCAATTTTCATTTTTCATAAATTTATACGCAAGTTTTACAATTTTTATTTTTTTTTGTAGTAATTTTATTAATCGACATAGACAAACCATCAATAATTAATAATTTATTTTCGTAAGACGATTTGTTCCCTGTAAGTATATTTATGCATTCTATTGCCATCATAGAGCTAATCATGCCAACAAGTGGCGCTAGAACCCCAGTATCAGAACATGAATTATTATCGACTAAATTTTCATATGTGCACTCATAACAAGTGCTATTTTTTGATAAAACAGTCATTAGTTGACCTGAATATCCCTCAACAGCTCCTATAATAAGTTTTTTATTTTTATTTAAGGCTGCTTTATTGATGATTTTTCTTACTTCGAAATTATCTGTGCCATCTAAAACTATATCTGATGCATCAATAATGTCTTCAGCCTGGTCGCAAGAAATTATTTTTTCAGAGAATCTTTCAATTATGATATTTGGAAATTTATTTTTGAGATAATTATTTATTATATCCACTTTAAAAAGACCAATATCATTTGAAGTAAAATTTATTTGTCTTTGTAAATTAGTTTCTTCTACCACATCAAAATCTACCAGATTTATTTTTTTTACTCCAGATGATGCAATATATGTTGATAGCAAATTCCCTAGCCCACCCAATCCAAAAATTGTAACTTCAGAGGTATTTAATTTTTGTTGGCCCTCTATTCCAATGTTTGGCAATAGTATGTGTCTCGAATAATAGAGTAACTCCTTATCATTTAGATAGCTAAATTCCATTTTTTTATTTCTTTGCGTTAAATTTTTCTAGCTGCTCTTTTGTAGCTTCTTTTTGATACATACTCTTCCATTCATCATATGGCATACCGTAAACAATTTCCCTTGCTTCATCATATGATATCTCAACACCTTTTTTATTTGCCGATGAAACATACCATTTAGATAAACAATTCCTGCAAAAATCAGCTAGGTTCATAAGATCAATATTCTGAACATCCGTCTTCTGTTGTAAATGCTTAATTAACATTTGAAAAACTTCAGCCTGAATTTCCATTGTGAGATTTTTATTGTTATCATTCATTATTACTTAACTCCATAATTTTATTTAACATATCTATTATAAGATAATATTTTGCAATTCTACAGGGGTGATTTATGTTAACAAATGATGACATAACTATAGGTATTTTAGCAGGTGGAAGAGCCACTAGGATGAATAGCCAGGATAAAGGGTTAATGCTTGTACATGGCATCCCTATTATAAAAAAAATCATTAATAAAATAGAAAATAATTCGAATAATATTGTAATAAATGCTAACAGGAATATTAGCAAATATGAATCATTTAATTCTCAAGTAATACAAGATAGTTTAAGTGATTTTCAAGGGCCATTAGCTGGCATTTATAGTATGTTAAAAAATATTCGCACAAATTATCTTTTTACAGTTCCTTGTGATTGCCCTAATTTTGATTGGAATGTCGTAAAAAAATTTATAGATAATTTTGAAGAAACTAAAGATATTCATGTGGCTCACAATAGCTTAAGATCGCAACCTGTTTTTATGTTAATATCAAAGTCGATGATAGACCCGCTACATGATTATCTGATGAGTGGTAATAGAAAAATAGATATTTTTTATAAAAAAAATAACTTCAAGTATGTTTATTTTAATAAAGATACTTCTTATTTCGATAATATAAATACTATTGAGCAGTTAGATGAATATAATTCAAAATAATAAACTAATAGGGTTTGCTGCCTACAGTGGCACAGGAAAAACAACACTTATTAAAGAAGTTGTAAGTATTTTAAAAAAATTAGATTATAAAATATCAGTTATAAAACATGCGCACCATGATTTTGATGTAGATAAACCAGGAAAAGATAGTTATGAAATTAGAAAATCAGGTGCAGATAATATGTTAATCTCTTCAGCAAACAGATGGGCGCTGATGCATGATAACAATGGTAGTAATGAACTGAGCTTAAGAGATTTAATTAAAAAATTAGAATTCTCCACGGAAAGTGACGTTATTCTTGTTGAAGGCTTCAAAGCAGAAAAGTTCCCTAAAATAGAGCTTTACAGAAAAAAAATCAGCAAAGATAGAGAGTTATTAAGCATTTCTGACAATAGTATTGTAGCTATAGCAACTGATGATACTTCAAATGTTAATAGTAATTTACCAGTCTTAGACATAAACAAGCCCCATGATATAGCCGCTTTTCTATTGAAATATCTAAAAATTTCAAAGAAAAGTGTCACTTAAAATATTGCCATATTTGTGTTATTATGGTTTTTCTTGATAAATACTTTGGCAACGAAAATAATATTATTTAAGAAAATAGTATTCTTACAAATATGACTAATAAAAAAATAACAATCAAAGATGGTCAAACAGACAATGAAATTGAGCTACCTGTTCTTGACTCAATCTTAGGTCCAAATGTTGTTGACATAAGGGCTTTAGAAAAAAATTTAGGGTACCTATCTCATGACCCTGGGTTTATAGCCACATCAAGCTGTGAAAGTAAAATTACATATATAGATGGCAATGAAGGTAAATTATGGTATCGAGGTTACCCAATTGAAGAATTAGCAGAAAAAAGCAACTTTACTGAAACTGCATACTTACTATTAAACGATAAATTACCTAATAAAAGCGATTTAAATGATTTTTTTAAGAGTATTTCAAGCAATTACAATGTTGATGAGCAAATCAAGGATATAATAAACATTTTTGGTAAAGGAAGCCATCCTATGGCTATAATGTCAGCCTGCTTAAGTTTATTATCCGCGAAATATCATAATGAAATTGACATTCAAAATAAAGATTATAGATATAGATCTACAATCAAATTAATAGCCAGTGTTCCAGTAATATCTGCGTGGATCTTAAACTCTATCATGCAAAGAGATTTTCAAAATACTAGTGAAAATCTTTCTATAGCAGAAAATTTTATAAACATGGCTTTCCCAGATCTTAGCGATGATCAAAAAGAACTCTCATCAAGAGCGATGGATGTTATATTTCTTCTTCACGCAGACCATGAACAAAATGCCTCAACTTCTACAGTTAGATTATCAGGTAGTTCAGAAACTAGTCCTTATGCTGCTATTGCAGCTGGCATATCAACTTTATGGGGTCCAACACATGGTGGAGCAAATGAAGCTGTTATAAATATGTTAGAGGAAATAAAAAATTCAGATAAAGATGTAGAATTTTATATTGAACAAGCGAAAGATAAAAATAATCCATTTAGATTAATGGGTTTTGGACATCGTATATATAAAAACTATGATCCAAGAGCTAAGATAATTCAAAAAATTGCTCACGAATATCTTGCTAAATTGAGTAAAGATAATCCAAATAAACCGTTATTCGATATAGCTATGAAGTTAGAGAAATATGCTCTTGAAGATGAGTATTTTGTCTCAAGAAAACTTTATCCAAATGTTGATTTTTACTCCGGCATAGTTCTTAAAGCTATAGGTATCCCACAAAGTATGTATACAGTTATATTTGCGTTAGCACGAACAGTTGGATGGGTAGCTCATTGGAATGAAATGATTGAGGATAAAAACTTTAGAATTGGAAGACCTAGACAGCTATACACTGGAAATAAGAAGACTAGGTATACCGATATAAATGAACGCTAGTTACTCGTTAAAAAAATCATATATTACTTTAGAGAAATTCTTTTCGTCTACTAAAAATGAGTCATGACCTTGAATAGAATTTAACTTTTCAAATTTAAATTTTTTCCTAGCCTTGCTAAATCCATTCGCTAGTTCTTGTTGTTGGTCGATAGGAAACAAAATATCTGACTCAACACCAACTATTAAATTATTTTTGGTGTGAATTTTTGCTAATCCAGCATTAACTGTTCCACCGTGTTCAGCAACATCAAATAAATCCATGGCTCTTGATAAATATAAATAACAATTCGGATCAAACATAGATACAAATTTTTCAGAATTATGATCAAGGTAGTTTTCTACTTCAAATTCTATGTCAAACATATCCTTTTGTTCACTTTTTGGCAATCTTGCTCTGTTAAATCTTTCTCTCCATTCATTTGCAGCACGATACGACATCAAGCCTAATTTTCTTGCTAACTTCATCCCATTCAGTGGAGCAGACTCTTTTGTGTACACACCCTTATTCCATAATGGATCACTTCTTATCAGCTCTCTCTGCAAAGATCTAATAGAAATTGTAAATGGCAGAGCTCTTGCAGCAGCAGATATAACAATTAAATTTGACAAACTGTCTGGAAATAATAATGCGTAAGCAAGTGAAGTCATTCCACCCATAGATGGTCCTATAACAGTATGAGCATGATCAACTCCTAATGACTGTAAAACAGAATGACCAGCCTTTGCTATATCCTCAATAGATAGCTCAGGAAAATCAAGTCCATAAATTTTTTCAGTTTTTTTATTTATAGCTGCAGGTGATGTGGAGCCAAAACAACTTCCTAAAGAATTTACGCAAACAACAAAATATTTGTTTGTGTCAATTGGCTTATTTGGTCCAATCATGTATTCCCACCAACCATCATTTTTATTGCTTACAGATGAGGCGGCATGGGAAGATGTAGAAAGACCTGTAAAAATTAATACCGCATTGTCATTATTATTAGATAAGATTCCCCAAGTTTCATACGCAATTTCTACATTATTTAATATGGAGCCTTTAAACATTTTAAAGCCTGTACTACCGAAGTCACTTTGAAGTCTAGCTACATTTGCGCCTTTAATTATAAATTCATTTGACATATTAATTTTAAAATAATTTTTTGAATGGGAAGATTATACTGTAGTATTAACATCAAATGAATAACCATTTTTTACACAATTATCGAGCCAGATTGATAAAAAATAGCTTTTATACCATTTGCTAAGCCTCAAGTTATGAAAATTTTGTATTTTTTTATTAAAGTTATTTTGCGAAAAACTATTTGTATTAAGAACTTCTATCTGTTTTGAATCAAAGTATATTTTAATATCAACAAAATTTATATAAGTATTATTTGAAAACAAATTATAGGAAAATCTTATTAAAGCGGTATGATTTGAAACAGATTCAATTGTTAATAATAATTTTTTATTTGAATATTTAGATTTTGATTCAAATTTTTTAGAAATATTATTAGGGCAAATAAGATTTAAATCAATTAATTCAAATATAGTTTTATAATTTTTTTCATATGATCTCATCAAAGAAAGAAAATTATTTTTGCTTACAGAATTAATTTTACTTAAATTTATCATTTCACAATAATACACACCAATTAAATTAGTGTCTAATAATAAAAACATAGGTAACCTATCAGAATAAAAATGAGATTATCTAGATGGTTAAAATTTTATAAATATAAAATTTCTTTTAATACTTGAAATTATTTTACTGCAAATATTTGTTTAATTTGCAGCAAGATAAATTTATTTGGTAATTAAAGCTGATATAAACTATTTAGCTTCTACGTCTGTAGCAGTTAAACCTTTTTCGCTTTCTGTAACAGTGAATTCAACAGCCTGCCCTTCTTTAAGAGTTCTGTAACCATCACCTTCTATTTTAATTGCCCCAAAATGCACAAAAACGTCTTTACCGCTTTCTCTTTGAATAAAGCCATAACCTTTTGAGTCATTAAACCATTTAACTGTACCTGTTTCTCTATCTGACATATTTTTTTCTTCTATATTGTATTAATCAAAAAAAAATTAGCTATATAATTTATTATTATTTATCTAATTTATATTTATGAATAAAAAGATTAATCATCCCTTAAATTCATATTACATATCATATCAGCAATTTCATTAACTGCAATGTCTTTTGATGATATTTTATTTAATATTAAATCGTATAAAACTGGATCTTCAAGTGATAATAATTTTATAAAAGCATCTTTTTGGGATTTTGAGGCTGATTTATAATATTTATTATAAAAGCCTGTCATAAGCATATCTAACTCTTTTGTGCCTCTTCTGCACTTCCAAATAATTTCTTTATCATCCATTAAATTTTATTAGAAACCATTAAAGATTTAATTTTTGCTATTTGTTTAGCAGGATTCAACCCTTTTGGGCAAGCATTTGTGCAATTCATTATTGTATGACACTTATATAGTTTAAACGTATCTTGAAGTTTTTCTAATCTTTCTTTTTGATGATCATCTCTTGAGTCGGCAATCCATCTATACGCTTGCATTAATGTTGCTGGCCCTAAATATTTATCACTATTCCACCAATAGCTTGGGCAACTTGTAGAACAACAAGCACACAATATGCATTCATCAGATCCATCTAATTCAGCAAGTTCTTCTTTGGATTGTAATCTTTCTTTTGATAAATCTTCCGGTTCTTCAGCTTGTAGCCAAGGTTGCACAGATTCATATTGTTTATAAAAATTTGTAAGATCTGTTACCAAGTCTTTAATAACAGGCATATGAGGCAATGGATATATTTTTATATCACCTTTAATTTCGTCTATGCTTTTTGTGCAAGCTAAAGTATTTCTTCCATCAATATTCATTGAGCATGAGCCGCAGATACCCTCTCTGCAAGATCTTCTAAATGTGATTGTTGTATCGATTTCATTTTTAATTTTTAATAAAGCGTCCAAGATCATTGGCCCACAATTTTTTGTATCAATTTCGTAAGTATCTACAGTAGGATTCTGTTTGTCGTCAGGGTTATATCTATATATTTTAAAAATTCTAATATCTTTTTTATCAGCAGTATCGCATTTAAAATATTTCCCTTTTCTTACTATTGAGTTTAAAGGTAGTGTAAATTCAGCCACGATTAATATACCCTCTTTTTCGGTGGAACAGATTCAACTTCATCTGTTAATGTTGTTAATATAACTTTTCTATAGTTAATATTGACTATACCATCATCATTTATTGATGCAATTGTATGTTTCATCCAGTCGTTATCATTTCTATCTGGAAAATCATCTCTTGCGTGGGCTCCTCTTGACTCTTTTCTATTATAAGCTGATTCCACTGATACAATAGATTGTGTGAGAAGATTTTCTAATTCTAATGTTTCAAGTAATTCTGTGTTCCATTTTAAGGAATTATCGCTTAAGTTAATATCAGAAAAGTCTTTATACAAAGAATGAATTTTTTTTCTTCCTTCATCTAATGTTTTTTCTGTTCTAAAAACAGCTACACTCTTTTGCATTTCTTTTTGAAGTTCAGATCTAAGCTTAGATGGTAAATTTTTGCCTGAAGAGTATCTGGTTTTATCAAGTCTGCTAATAATTTTATCAGTAGCCAGTTTTTTTGTTTCCGCGTGTTTTGATCCAGGACTCACAAGTTTAGCTGCTTGTTTTGCTGCTGCTCTTCCAAATACTATAAGATCCAGTAAAGAATTTGATCCCAATCTATTGGCCCCATGAACGGATACACAAGCTGTTTCCCCAATTGCCATCAAACCAGGAACAACTTCATCGTTTCCGTTATTATCTGGGATTACAACTTCGCCTAAATAATTAGTTGGAATTCCGCCCATATTGTAATGTACGGTTGGTATCACTGGGATTGGTGCTTTCGTCACATCTACTCCCGCAAAGATTCGTGCAGATTCTGCTATACCTGGCAACTTCTCATTAATTACATCTTTTCCTAAATGTTCTAAATGAAGCTCGATATGATCTTTTTCTTTACCAACACCTCTGCCTTCATTAATTTCTATTGTCATAGATCTGCTTACAACATCTCGAGATGCCAAGTCTTTTGCATTAGGAGCGTAGCGCTCCATAAATCTCTCTCCGTCTGAGTTTGTTAAATAGCCGCCCTCACCACGAGAGCCTTCAGTTATTAAACAACCTGCACCGTATATCCCTGTGGGGTGAAATTGAGTAAACTCCATATCTTGCAAAGGTATTCCAGCTCTTTGAGCCATTCCACTTCCATCACCTGTGCAAGTGTGTGCCGATGTTGCAGAAAAATATGCTCTACCGTATCCGCCTGTTGCAAGAAGAGTTACATGTCCTTTAAATAAGTGCAGCTGCCCTGAAGCCAGGTCTATAGCTATAACTCCTGTGCATTTTCCATTATCCATTACTAGATCAATTGCGAAGTATTCAATGAAAAATTCGGCCTTATATTTTAATGATTGTTGATAGAGCGTATGAAGAATTGAGTGTCCTGTCCTGTCAGCTGCAGCACATGTCCTTTGTGCTGTTCCCTCACCATAATGAGTTGTCATGCCTCCAAAAGGTCTTTGGTATATTTTACCACTCTCAGTTCTTGAAAAAGGTACACCATAATGCTCTAACTCAATAACAGATGGGATTGCTTCTTTGCACATGTACTCTATTGCATCTTGGTCGCCTAACCAATCAGATCCTTTAATTGTGTCGTACATATGCCAACGCCAATCGTCTTCACCCATATTTCCAAGAGCAGCACTCATGCCTCCTTGAGCTGCCACTGTATGACTTCTTGTTGGAAAAACTTTCGTAATGCAAGCTGTTTTAAGTCCTTCTGTAGCCATACCTAAAGTTGCTCTTAACCCAGCACCTCCTGCTCCTACAACTATCACGTCATATTCATGTGTTATCATGTCGTAATCTTTGTTCATTTAAATTATTGCTCCAAAATATATAATTGAGATAGAAATTAGACCAAGAATAGCTAATACATAATAAAGTATATTTAAGGCTTTAATGTAAAAATTTCTTGAATCTATGTTTGAAATATAATCTTCTAGTATTACTTGCAAGCCAAGTTGGAAATGATTTACTGAAATAACTATAAGAATAAATAATAAAGCATAATTAGTTGTGTTGCTTAACCACAGAATCATGTTTTCATGAGTAATATCAGGCACTAGACTCAAAGAGTATATGAGCCAAAAAATTAAAGGCAAAAGAAGAATGGCAGAAAATCTATGATATAACCAATGTTTTTTTCCGTGCAACACTAACTATCCCCCTTAAAATTTGTACTTAAAATAAATATATTAAAACCGTAATAATCGTCATTAAAATAGTTGCTGCAAGAACCACAAATGATGAGATTAAAGGAGAATTTCCACCAAAGCCGTAACCTAAATCCCAAAATAAGTGCCTTATACCATT
>MDSV01022861.1_pt1 | contig 10529 bp, 8 predicted proteins | sample 810851 | NCBI WGS metagenome assembly MDSV01 (sample SAMN05326640, study PRJNA326480) | marine metagenome | isolation source: seawater | place: Atlantic Ocean: North East | collected 2012 | reverse complement strand
TGCACGTCGCTCGCGCTTCAAGAACTTCCACCTGAACTTACTTACATCGGCAACCGAGCGTTTGATGGGTGCACGTCGCTCGCGCTCGGCGACTTCACGACGCTGTCGCCTGACCTCTATATAGCTCAATTTGCCTTTCTTGGTTGTGATCACCTTAGGAACACGCCATTTGGGGAGGCCGTTCGTTTGAAACAACCCAGGGCTTTCGAATGATGAAGAGCGTTTTTTTGAGGATTTGGGACGCGTTCTGTGCGGGTGTGTAAGCGGGAGTTCCGAGATGAGTGAATTCACGCAATTGAATGGGGAAGAGCGTTCTAAAGAAAACCATGTCGAGACGGGTGCTGCCCCACGCGGCGGGCGACCACAAACGTTTGGACACGGTGTTGGCCGCAGGGCTGGCCCACACGCGCTTCACAGCCACGAACCCACCTCCGGCACCAAAGGCACAAAACGGACCAGACGCGTTGAGCCTCTACAACCTCCCCGACGATGTCCTTCTCCAAATCCTCTCCGAACCTCAAGATTGCAAAAGCCTTCTAAAAATGTGCTCGGATATACCAGAGTTTCGTGGCATCTGCGCGGAAGGCAACCACGACTTTTGGAAGGCCGTGCTGCGACGGAAGGGGTGGACGGCCGCGAAAATGACGTGGGACGTGATGTCTCTGAAGAAATTCTATGTGAGGATGTGCGAGATGAAGGAAATTCCAGATCGGTGGATGCGAGGGAACACACAGCTGGTCATGAGAGCCTTACCATCTGGCATCACGCGCATCGGTATTGCTGCGTTTCGAGGGTGCACGTCGCTCGTGCTTGATGCGCCCGAGGCACTGCCACCCAATCTTGAGATCATTGCCCATGAAGCGTTTGAAGGGTGCACATCACTTGTGCTCCAAGCGCTTCCATCCAACCTCGAAAAAATTGGCGCGGACACGTTTTCTGGGTGCACGTCGCTCGCGCTTCAAGAACTTCCACCTGAACTTAAATCCCTCCGCAACCGAGCGTTTTATCGGTGCACGTCGCTCGCGCTCCAGGCGCTTCCACCTAAGCTTAAATGGATTGCACCAAGTGCTTTTGGGGGGTGCACGTCGCTCGCGCTTCGAGAACTTCCACCTGAACTTACTTACATCGGCAACCGAGCGTTTGATGGGTGCACGTCGCTCGCGCTCGGCGACTTCACGGAGCTGTCGCCTGACCTCGAAATAGCTCCATTTGCCTTTCGTGGCTGTGATGACCTTAGGAACACGCCATTTGGGGAGGCCGTTGTTTCTTTGAAACAAGACAGGGCTTTCGAATGATGAAGAGCGTTATTTTGAGGGGAGTGGCGTGAAAGAACTGAGTACCCATTCTACATCCTGGTGTCCTCCACAACCGTCACAACAGCGGCAGACTCTGCTAGACGCATTTCAACGTATTTTCGAACGGTCAACAACTTCTAGCTTCTCTGGTGTAACCTCCTCATCCTCCACCACCGTCATTGCGGGGGCCGCATCTGCCAATCTCATCTCTATCTCTACCCCATCGGTGCGGCTGGCCTGGCACGATCGGGAGGTGGTCGTCGCCAGCAGGGACTCGAAGCGCAACAGCCGTCGCACTGTCGCCCGGAAGGAGTTGACCTCCGCCCAACTGTCGCCAATCACCGAGAAGGCGTCAAAGACGGAGCTAAAGGCATGCGTGCACTGTTGCAACTCGCCGAGCGTGATGCGGTCCGCGACGTTTTGGGCGAATATCTTATTGGACACGAGCATGTAGGGGAGTAGCACGGTCCATTGCGAGAACGAAATGGTCCAGTAATTAAAAAATGCCAAGGCGAGGTAAAGCTTCTTGTAGTTGGCGCGGAGGGCATCGATGGTGATGACAAACGAGTGCCCATTGTCCGCAGGGTGCGTTTCGAGGAGCACGAGCCGTCGACGGATTTCCGCCTCCACAACCTGGTTGTTGACTTCGAGCTTGACCAAGGGGTGTCCCACGAGGACGCTCATCACCAATCCGCCCAGGGCCACTCCCGCCGCCACGTTGACCAGGCCCGGATCCATTCGGCCCAAGATTGGTAGAAACACCACCAGTTTCATCACCGCTGACAGGATCTTCGAGACACCATTCTCCACACCCGAGGAGAGCCTCGACGTATCCTCGTGAATACGCTGGGAAGCGCCCTCGATGCTACACTCGGGCTTCCACCGCCGAATGTAATCGTCAATCAATGTGAGTCGCCAGAGCAGCAGCCATCTTCCTCGAATGTAGCCCGAAATGGGGTGGGCAATCACCATGGGCGCCACCACCAGCAAAAACTTCATGAGGAGCTGATTCACCTCGTCGCGCGCCTCAGCCCATGCATTCTCACCCGATGTTTCCTCTGACGCTTCACCAGATTCTTCCTCCAAGTGCATCCCTAACACATCATAGAACGTGCCGTACCATGAATTCAATTGAGCCGAGACCCACGCGGCCAATAAGTGGTGTAAAAGAAAGGCGACGAGGCCGGCCCACGCATAGGCACGTGTTTCGAGATGAGGAGCAAGGAAGAATTGCCCAAGCATATCCCTTCACTGAAAAGGACGCGGGGATGTGGGCTGTGATCCTACTGGCTTCTCTACAACTGGATTTCGAATCCTCGCGTGGAAATTGCACCGACGTGTTCCCCACAAACGAGGTGCCAGTAGTGGGCTTCCTTTCTAGCATACAGGTATCGGACGAGCTCACCAATGCCGACATCTTCGACCTGATCATCGCGGGCAATGGATCCGTCGTCGCCGCGTCCAATTCCGTCACCTACGCGGCTGACGACACATCTTCCTTGGGGGCGTGGCGCGGCGCGATAGCTGATGAAAGCACCATCACCAAGCTGATCAGTTCGGGTGTACTCGATACCCTAGACGTTGATTGCTCCATCGGCTATCCTCCTCCAATCGACGAGATCGACATTGAAATTGGAGCTGAGAGCGCCGATACGCCGTGGAACCTTGATCGCGTCGACCAAGTTTCGTCCGCTTTGGATGGTGCAGCCTACGACCGAACCTATGACGGAACGAGTGTACACGTTTACGTGCTCGACACGGGCGTCCGAACGTCGCACCAAGAATTCAACAACCGGGCAATTGGGACGGGTTATTCGCCGTGCGATGGTGGTGGTGCCGTTTGCTGTGGATCCGATTCCAATCGCAACTGCTACGTTAGGCAAGGCGTCACCACCGATTCCCACAATCGTTGCTCCTCGCACGGAACACACGTGGCAGGCACCGCCGCGGGCAAAGTTGTGGGACCCGCCTCAGGTAGCACTATACACCCGGTTGCGGCGCTCATGTGCAGCGGGTCGGGCACCATTTCGGGAGTTATTTTGGCGCTTCAGTGGAGTACCACTGATTGTTCCGTAAACGACCGCAACTGTGTGTTCGTCTTGTCTTTGGGGATGAATTCCATTAGCACCTCTTTAAACGAAGCGGTGCGCAAGGCTTCCTTGTTGGGCATCATCCCAACCGTGGCGGCAGGTAACTCCAACATTGATGCGGGACGATCATCACCGTCTTCATCCGAGGGTGCCTTTACGGTTGGGTCCACAGATCAAAACGACGGACGCAGCAGTTTTTCTTCCTACGGGAGCGCCGTCAATCTCTACGCACCTGGGCGTATGATTCGGTCGTCCGTCTCCGCCACCGATCACTCGTATGGTTTCAAGACGGGCACGTCCATGGCTACGCCCTTAGTAGCCGGTATAGCTGCAAAATTGTGGGGCATTTACCGTTCGTCAACCGCTCGTCAAATCGAAATCGCCATTGAGTGTTTAAGCATTGCCAGCGCCGTCACTAACGTTCCTGGATCCATCAACAACAACTTGGTGCAGGGTACGTCCTGTTGGATTGAACGCAGACGTGACTCCTCGAACCCTATCCATACCCCAAACGTGAGCAAATCTCGTAACTCGAAATCCACTAGCCTCGGCTCGAGTCGCGTTATGCCGCGATGCGGCTCGAATTGCCTAATATGTCAAGCAGGCACCTTCAAGGACGTATGCACAAACTCATTAGGCATCTCCTACCTGGATCCGCCACCCTCACCTACCCCCAATGCCCCATCGCCTTTGCCGGCTCCCCCTCTAGGTGTGCCTCAACCGCCGCACCCGCCACCTGTGCCCTCGTCACCGCCACACCCGCCACCTGTGCCCTCGTCACCGCCGCACCCGCCACCTGCGTCCTCGTCACCGCCGCACCCGCCACCCGCGCGACCGTCCGACTTGCCCGTCGAGTTGGTGGTGGCCATTGCGGTGGCGTCGATCAGCGCCGCGGCCGTCTTAGGGCTGATTGCAATGGCTGTGTACAATGCGGTGTCGGACATGCCGCTTCCACCCGAGGTGCTGCTCACGGGCGCGGGAAGGGGAGAAATGGCGGTGAGAGTGGGAGCCGCATCCCACCCTCTATCATTCGGGGCACGGGCTGTCAATTCTCACAAGGGGAAGGCATTGGCGCGGAACGAGTGGTAAATTGCACACGTAGTGATGGCCTTGTACAAGGCCATCCAACATGCACGAAACCTAGATGATCACAAACTCCTTAGCATCTTGGAGACGGCCCAAAAGGAGGAGTGGTATGCCAAAGAATCGGCCAAGATTCGTGAGATGCTGCTCGTGAGCGAGAGTCAACGCGAGTCGGTGGACCGAGAGGCGCACGTGGCGCGCATCTCGGAGCGCCAGCGGTTTTTGTTTGAGAAGAGCTGCGCCTCGTCCGCGGGTGCGTCGAGTCTCATTCATGCCGTGGGTGGTGCGGCATTTGTAGAGCAAAGTCTAAGCTTGCTATGTCCCTTTTTGGAATCTCGTACACCAGGCTCGCAAGCCTGTGTGCTTCGTCTCCGCGCCGACGAGTGCAAGCGCCTCGCGCGCCTCGAGGCGGAAGAATTGTCTCGTCAAAAGGAGGAGACCAGACAGTGGAAGGCCCAAAAGTGCGAGCGTGACGAAGTCCATCGCAAAATGGAGGAGAGAGAACTATTTAAGGGTTCGCAGGAGGTGGAGGAAGAGGAGGCGAAGGAGACGGTGGAGATGAACGACTACGAGGAGGTAGAGGAGGAACTCGACGATGATGAGAAGGAGATTATTGCCAAATCGAGGGCAACCAACGTTTCGTTTGACGAGAGTGATAGCTCGTCAGATTAAAGAGGCACTGCATAAAAACGATAATTTATCTTTTTAACCAAAAGTCCTACCCAACACTACCCCTTTTATATTGTTAAGTTCTTGCTTGAGGCTCCGCTGACCGTAAATGTGAAGTTTGAAGCAACAGTACATACCCTTCTCCTTGTGGTGAGCAAAGCGAGCAGTGAACAACGAAGAAAACGATGGACTGGGCCCATGTTTCCACCGAACTCACCGAGCACGTCAACGCTGACCCCACGAAGGTGGTGATTCTGTCGCATGGCATCATCAAGTACGAGGAGATGCTAGAAACTCGATTTATACGACTATGTAAGCAGAATTTTCTCGATCCCAACGAGATGGTGGTTGTGGCCACCTTCACGGACGGCGGACCCGATCCATACAGGATGGTGGGAACCTCGACGGGCGTGCGCGCCTTTACGCGGCTCATGCGCGACGAAACCTTTGGTTGGGTTAACGACACTCATCGGCTCAAAAAGTTATGTGCTCATGGGTGCCACCTAGAAGTTGCATTCGATGATGAACATCAAATTCTCACCGCATCGATACCAAAGCACAAGCGCTCGTGTATGGAAATGGTTGGTCTCCGCGCGCCGTCACCCATCAAGGAGTTTCACGATCCGCCCTTCGCAGCGGTTTCGAAGACGGTCGCGGCGCTGACCGTCACGGTCGCCACGATTGCATGTAATAGTGTGAAATGACGTTTCCCTACGCGCGTGTGCTGCCGTTGCCGGTGGAGCAACGGCTTGGCGATCTGTCCAAGCCAGCTACTATAGCTCCTCTGTGTAGAATAGAGTCGGGTGTCGTCAATGGGGATTGCGTGCTCGGTGTGGTGGTGGTGGCACTTGAAACTCTCATGCATGGAAATATCTCCACCTCTCGCTTTGTCATGTTGGCCGCTGAGTTGCGTCGGCAATACGTAAAGTGGATTATTCAACACTGGACTACCATTCCAAAACATTGCAGCATGACGGTGAATGAGATTGTCTACCTAAACCACCACATTGGTGCCACCGACGCCCAGCGGGCTCGTCAAGATTGGGGCGGCAGTTCGGAAGAACAGCTGCACACCTTCGAACGGCTTGGGCCTGAACTTCTCTTGGGAGAAGGAGATTTGACTCTCATCAGTTGCATGTTGCACTCCATTACGGGATTGTCCATCCAATTCCGCGTCTGGCGATACCAAGGCGGGTTCCACACCTACATCACCTCGTGCCCCGATGATGATAGCCTAACCGCCGGTGGTGTGCTGGGGACGGTTGTGGTGGACGTGGAGCATGCGGGTTCACTGGATTCGAGATCGGCCCATTACAAGTTGCTTGTTTCGGCGAGCCTCTTTAACCTGTGCACCATTATACGCAATCCAACCTCTTCGAGCAATCCAAACCCCACCACATCCAACATCTCTGCCGCCTTGGGAGATCCAACCTATCCCACCTCCGACATGCTCCCCTTGATTACGCAAGAGGCCAAGGAGCGCAACGAACGCGCCAATGCGGCAGAGATGAGGTTGTGCGGTAAACGCGTCCGCTCGTAGGGTATCACGAATTAGACAAATGTCCAAATACCGAATCAAGCGTGTTCGTGTGGAAGAGGGAGGGTGTGAAGCCCATCAGGACGATGTAATCGACGTGGGCCTCAGCACCCTCGTCTCGCAACACGGGTCGCCTCTGGCTTCTCCCACTCGAGTAGACACCGCGGAGTCCTTTGAAACCGCCGCCACCTATGACTTTCACACCACCTCTCACATCTCCGAGTCGGTTGACAACGCCCACCCTCCTCCACATGAGACGCCAATCTACAGACCCAGTGTTTCTCACTACAACCCTAGAATGGGCTCACATCCTTCAAACCACCGGGAATTGGAGCGAAGTTCAGCCTTTCATTTGGAAAGTGCTCTAGACCTCCTAGAGGAGGTTACTAGAACTCTCTTCAGAGAGCGCTGCGCGCATTGGTCGTCAATCCGCATCCATTTCTGCACCCGTAGCATCGTCAGTGCCTTTTTACTCTATAATCGCTTTTACCACGAGGACCGACTTAATCTTAAGGATGAACGAAGCCGCACACTGATTACTGACTATGTGCTAATCATGGACGAAGCACTCGCCTGTTTCTGTCGGACCAACGCGGCAAGCGCCGAGCAGCTGGTGCGGGATGCCTATCGATTTTGCCAAGTGGTGGGACATCGTGCCGTCGACCCGTTTCGCCCCTCGCATGAATTGGTGACCTTCTGTCGCCGCAACTCTCGCCTCAACGAGGTGGAGATGAAGCGTTTCGTAAATCAGAGTATTGCTAACCGCAGCAAGGACACCACATTGGCCTTGTTGCTCTGGCCTCTGCGCAACGCTTCTACGATTATGTAGTCATTACAATCCAAGTTCCGTTAGAAAATCCGACGCGTCCGCCTCCCGGCCAGTCTCGCCCAAATCGACGCCAAGTGCTTTCCCAACCGTCCATCCATCAAATAAGCCCTTGGATGCCTTTTTGGGCTGCTTGGCACGCTCCTTTTCGGCCTGGCGCTCTTGCTTCTGCTGCAGGACGCGTCGAGCCACCCCAAGCGACCTTTCCACCGAGTGGACCGTATCAACCGCCCGATGAAAGTTTGCCAACTCGGGTCGTAGGCACGTGTTGAGGTGGGGGGACGAAGAGAAGCGGAGTAATTCGCATACCATCCGTGCAAAGCTTGAGAATAGGTCGGCGAGAGCCACCGAACCGGGAAGGTTGGCCCGCCCCGTCCCGTAAATCTCACAGCAGATGGTCTCGCCCGACGCGCGCCATGCCAAACCGACGAAGCTTGAGCGATCATAGTGCGCGGTGCTCGTATGTGCAGAGGCGAAGGCGTCGCATGAAAGGCTGGCTCTTAAGTCGACGGCCCCCACTTGATTAATTATGACGAAATCGACGAGTTCTAGGTGAATATCCGCCTCATCGCGCAGCTGCACGAGTGTCTTGAGGATGGAGGTGCGCGCCGCCACCGCGCCGCCCGCCCCCGTACCCACCAGCCTTCCGGTGTGAAAGATGAGGATACGGCTTCTGGGAAAGGCAAAGGCTAATTGGCACGCGGAGAACTTGCGGGGGCTAAAAAAGGAACTCGAGCACTTGGCAGCGATGGCGTTCAAGTCGAGGGGGAAGGTAGTCTTTGAACCGGTGACGGGGCGTGTTTCCGCCAAGGTCACCACATTGACGAGTCTAGGAATGAAGCGCAGGTAGCCATTGAAATCGTTAACGCCAAGCTCATCGGTGTACGGAGCTAGTTCGTACAAGGACTCGTCTGTCAAGCCGTCGATGCCCTCCGATGCAAATTCCTCTTCCTCCTCACGTCGTTTAGCCATCTTAAACCCCGCCAACGTCTCATTGATGATGGGTTCGGGCTCCACGTCCCAAATCTGATCCTTCCCGACGGGTCGATTGCGAATCGCCGCGTCGGCCGCGTCGGCAAACTTGAGCGCTTGTTTGAGCGTATCTAGGGCCATGTCGCTTATGGTGGGTTTGGGTAGTTCGGAAATTTGGAGGGGCTCGTGTTGGGCTTGGTGACCAGAAGTTTTGGGAGGTTGTGTGGACTTCCGTTTAGATGGTGGTTTGGCAATAGTTTTTGGTTTGACCATGGGCTTGGCAACGAGTTTGATCGGAGGAATAAAATGAGCTCGAGAAGTTTCGTCGCTTCCAAGTTCGTCGTCGCTGTCGCTTACGTCAAATGCGTTAGTAATGTTCGATCTACCTTGATTTGAAGGCCCGCTTTTGCCTCGTCGCTTTACACGCACCACCTCCATTCGAACCTCATTTTCCATTTTGTCTCGTATGCGCAAGTCGCTGCGTTGAGTCAACCTACATAGTGTTCACTATGATGGTCGCTACCGCAGTCGTCGCCCTACACGAGAAGAAGGGGGAAAAAGCGTGCACTGCGTCCAACAGCGTTCTCCTCCGCCCTTGGTGAATTGCTGGTGGTTGAGAAGGTGGACGGGAGATCCAGTTAACCCTAACCTAAACTCATGTCGGTGATATCAGCTGTCAACGCGCCCTCCTTTGGGGCTCAGCCCCTCACCGGAGTGAAACGGGGCCGCATCGGGCCACCCACGAGCGTACCCACCAACCTGCCCTCCTTCCGGGGTGTACCCAACAATCCGGGCCAGTCGATTCGGTCCCCCCTCTTGGTGAATGGCAACCGTGACGACCGAGGTACCAACGCCACCATCCCTTATGCGCGCAAGGTCGATCGCTCCAACTATCTTGGCGACATTGCCGAATTAGGGTTGGGGGACGTGGCCTTTGTGCGCCGGGGAGCACCCGACTTTGAGCTCGGTTATGACGTCAACAGAGTCGGGCGGCTCATGTCGCTCATCCGACTCAACGAGGAGTTGCGAGATCACGAGGTCAAGATGCCTGACGGAACCTATGCCAACATTGTGCTTAAAAGGGACTATAAGGCCAAATACGTTGTTGTTCCCTCACCACCATCCATCCTCGACGCGTGCCCCACGCTTCGCGAGTGGTGGCTCGACGGCGTCGTCTTGAGCACCGACGAGCCCGAGTGCTACCACGTGGGCCTGCCGACTCAGGGCTTCAACCAGGTCTACAACATTGCCGTTGCGGGCCACGCGGCCGTCAACAATGGCTTCAGCCCCGTCATCAACGAGGACAGTGGCCCGAAGCGCAGGCTTCGCAACACGCCGCGCATTCACACGGCGAAAGGTCCGGGCGTTGCTGGGACGATTTCATCATCACGTAACGGTCGAATGGTGGTGTATAAGGACAAGGATAGAAACCCAGTCTCGCACATGCAGTACGAGCAGGTCCACTACGTGCACGCCCAAACCTTTACACGCAAGCCGCAGATGCTCGAGACCTTTTACCTCGCCCTCATCCAGACGTATAATTCGGCAACCGCCTCTATTCCCGAGGATTACTACTCGTTTCAGTACCTCGAGGTGACCTCGTCGCAGCTCAACGCGGCAGGGGGCGGCTTCAAATGGATGGAGGATCCGGATTTTGGCAGCATGGGCCTTTTCCAAAACTTGTTTGGGATTAAACAGCCATCCCCCTACTTGCTGGTGGGCCTCTTCAAGCTCGGGCGCGTGTGCGACACCAAGGCCGCCGTGCCGCCGGGGTGGCACGGCGCGCCTCCTGATCGCGGCTACCGCGTCACCCTCTCCGTCAATATTGAGTGGATGGAGCTGAATGACGCCCCCACCTACAAACGCATTGGATGGAATCGGGCGTTTGATGCAATCGTGCCGAAGGGAGTGGGACTGGATCTCTTGGATGATATAGTTCAATCTAATGACAAGTCTGCCGAGGCAGCCAAGCGCATGCGCATGGACGCTGAGGGAGCCTCGGGAGCACCGGCAGCACCGGCAGCACCAGGAGCTGGTGGGGCGGCTACTTCTACAAG
>MDSV01163307.1_pt1 | contig 10530 bp, 13 predicted proteins | sample 810851 | NCBI WGS metagenome assembly MDSV01 (sample SAMN05326640, study PRJNA326480) | marine metagenome | isolation source: seawater | place: Atlantic Ocean: North East | collected 2012 | reverse complement strand
TGGCCAAACAAGGGCTCTCTCCATCTTCCTTGGGGCAGTACATTCGAAATCCGATTGATTTTTACAATCAAAAGATTTTAGGCCTTAAAGAAAATAATGCTTTAGAAGAAACAGTGGAGGCGACCACCTTTGGAAGTGTGGTCCATTACACGTTGGAGGCTCTTTATAAGCCTTTTGTGGGTCAGTTATTGGATATTGAAAAACTTTTAGCGCTTAAGCCAAAGATTGAACCAACAGTACGCCAATTTTTTAAAGAACTTTACAAAAAAGGAGACATTTCTAGAGGGAAAAATTTAATCAGTTTTGAAATCGCTAAGCGGTACATTTTAAACTTTTTAGACCACGAAATTGAATTTTTAAAAAATGGGCATAAAATTGAATTAAAAGCAATTGAACTCCCAGTAAGCATTATAATTGATGGACCAGAATTTGATTTCCCTATTTGTATTAAAGGAGATATTGATCGAATTGATAGATGTGATGGCGCTCCAAGGATTATTGATTATAAAACCTCTAAAGTAAATCAGACGGACTTAAACCTTGTAGAATGGCCGCCTCTTGTTGAAGACTATAAGGCTCACAATAAAAGCTTTCAGCTGTTAATGTATGCGTATATGTTACACAAATCCCAAGCGTTACCTCTACCTTTAGAGGCAGGAATTTTCTCATTTAAAAATGTAAACGCAGGTGTTTTAAAATTCACGAAGAAGGATAAGCCAGGAAGAGGGGCACACAAACAAACCCATATTACTCCGGAGATTTTGGAGGCTTTTGAGGCCCAACTTAAAGTACTCCTTTCCACAATATTTGATATTGATAGCGATTTTAAAGAAAAGAAAGTTTAGAATGATCAACACTATTATAAATGCCAAAATTCCTGGGCCAAACGGACGGCCTATCATTTATGATTTTTTTTATGAAATAAACAAATCGAAGGCACCAATCGTTATTTTTTGTCATGGCTATAAGGGCTATAAAGACTGGGGGGCCTGGACGCTTTTTGCAAAAGACTTTGCCTCCCAAGGTATTGCTTTTTTAAAATTTAACTTTTCATATAACGGTGGCACGGCAGAAAATCCAATTGATTTTCCCGACCTTGAAGCCTTCGGGCAAAACAATTATACCAAAGAACTTCAGGACCTAGAGTGTGTCATCAATTGGCTAACAACCCATCAAAGTACAAATTCGGCCTTAGACACAAACACAATAATTTTAATGGGCCATAGCCGTGGCGGCGGCATAGCGCTTATTAAGGCTTCAGAAGATTCACGTATAAGAAAAGTAATTACATTGGCAGGTGTCAGCGATTATAAATCAAGATTTCCAGAAAAGCAGGCATTGAAAGCTTGGGCCTCTTCAGGAATATATTACGTGAAAAATAAGCGCACCCAGCAACAGATGCCCCACGGATATCAATTTTATGAAGATTTTATCGCCCACGAGGAGCGCCTCACCATCTCTAAGTCTGTTAAAGGATTACAAATTCCGTATTTAATTGTCCAAGGGGCTGAAGACAAATCTGTTGCTCTCTCAGAAGCTATAGCTTTGCATGAATGGAGCCAATACAGTACGCTTTATGTCGTTCCAAAAGGGAGTCATGTTTTTGGTACAAGACAACCCTGGGACAATCCCCAAATCCCTACAGAACTAGAGCAAGTTTTTATAAAAACGGTTGATTTTATTAACAATTAGCTTTACTTCTTAAAAAAAACATCATTTATCTGATGATTTTTTTGGAAAATCCGAAGTAATTTTTGTAATTTGGTTCAAAATAAAACTAAATTATGGGATATTCATTTAAAAATAGCAAAGGAAAGACGTATTATTTACACACAAAAGACGTTGTCTTAAAAGGCGGAAGAAATCAAACAATTTATTATTTTGCAAAAGACGAACGGTCTAATTCATGCGACCTTCCAGCAGGGAAAAAGATTGTAGAAAATGAAAAAACAGGTTTACCATTTGTTAAATCTATGTAAGTTTATTTTCAAACGATTAAAAAAAACCCGCTCTTTTGAGCGGGTTTTTTTGTTGCTTATATTCGGGCGGATTTTTAGTCAACTGCAATGGCTGCATTATAAGCAGTAGGGTCAAATGCGTTGTACGCCTCGACAGCCTTACCATTCTCCCACTTGAACCATGCGTAACCCTTTAAGCCCAAAGTTTCCCCACTACTTTTTACCACGCCACTCCAATTGTACCAAACGTTTGTATAAATATTACCGTCATTATAATACATTGTAGCTGTGTAAACATCGCTGTGTGCGATGTTATCAAAGTATTTGTGACCTTCGCTAAATGCCGTCATAAGCTCAGAAACACTCAGTTTCGCATCATTTACAGAATAAATAGCATCTTCAGAAAAAATATCTTTTGTAGAATCCATATCATTATCGGTATAGGCTTTCATGAATTTATCCACCATAGCAGTATACATGTCTTCATCTAACATATATCCTGACATGGGCTGTTCATCAATAGGATATTTATTTTTCTCAGTACAGCTAGTCAGTATGCATCCAAACATAAAAAGCGTGATTATATTTTTCATTTTTTTCATTTTAAATTGGTTTAAGTTAATTTACATAGATCGAATTACAGCCGCCCCCAGGATACCGCTGATGCAATATTCAGCAGTCAAGGCGATCAGCTCCGCAAACATGTCGGCTCTTTGTTGTCCCAATTGCATGTGCATTTGGGCGCCCTCTGGGCCATTGTATATTTCAGTAACTCCATAAAGCGTATGTCCTGTTTCCCCGCTGGTTGGATCTAGAGGGTTATTAAATTCAGGACTTTTCATCACAGCATAGCAAAGCACGACAGGTTCAACGGCACCACTTATGTAGTGTGTTTCTCGCATGAAGCTTTCGTGTGTGTCAAAAAAAGATTCCATGCGATCGGTATCTTCATTTGGCACTTTAAAGGCTATATGGAAGCCGACATTTCCGGTTTTAATTTTCATAATATTAATTGATTTATACCCATTTTTAGTTTTCTGCAATGACAAAATCTCCTTTAGTTTGGTACCACATTTTGAGTTTTCCTTCAACAATTTGATACCACTCAATATAAGTGCCGTCGTTGCTTGTAAATTGTGCATTGACCCACTGCCCTTCTTGGTTAGTTGCCTTTGGGTCATTTGAACCCTTTGGATAGGCCGCAAAAGCGTAATCTATTTTCCAGCCCCAAGGCTCTTCTTTCTCAAGAGATTCTTTGTAATCATTTTCGATTTTGTCAACAAACTCTTGTCCTGTTGTAACAGTATGCCCGTCTTCAAATACAAACATGCCGCCGTCTTCAATCATGTTTTTCATGGTTGTGTAATCCCTTGCGGCCCAGGCAGCATCAAGTGCCTTAAAAACCGTCACAGTAGCTTCATCACCCAAGTAAACACTTTGACCATCATAGGGCCCAAATCCGTTCGTTGGTTCTGCTGCTTTTTCTTGTTGCGCGCATCCCATCATAAAAAAGAGGGGTAGCGCTAGTAGTAATTTTCTCATTTTAGTTTAAATTTTAATTCTCTCAAAGATATTAAATTTTGATTGCAAAACTGAATAAAAAAACTCTCAGTGTTTATATTTAGTGTTATAAACAGAACAATTATAAATTTGCGAGTAATATTCTTTTTATGATTGTATTTTTGGTACTCTTAGTGGGACTTTATCAGAATTTATTCCTCTTTTGTCAAGTAATCAAGCGCTAGAGTTGTCATAGATTTAACCCCTGTGAGCATGGCTGAATCGTCAACATAAAAATCTGGAGTGTGGTGTGGTGCTGCCTTTTTGGGGTCTGTACCCTTTTTAGCCCCCCCAATAAAAAAATATAGTCCAGGAACTTCTTTTTGAAAAAATGAAAAGTCCTCTGCACCAGTAATCGCATTCATGAAATGTACATTTTCTGGGCCATTTATTCTTTTTAGTGATGGCAGCATGTTTTCATACAGAGCAGGGTCATTATATGTGATAGGGTAGCTGACTTGGTAAGTAATTTTTGCCTTGGCGTTGTTGCCCTTGGCAGTGTTGTAAACAATTTCTTCTAGCCTTCTTAAGACCGTAGTCTTCATAGCTTCGTCCAATGTTCTTATGGTACCGAGCATGTAGAGACTTTCAGGTATAATATTGCTTCTGACCCCGCCGTGAATACTGCCTATAGTTACCACAGCTCCAGCCTCAGTCAAAGGCAAGCTTCGGCTTACAATGGTTTGAATATTATTTACAATTTGAGCCGCAGTTACAATAGGGTCTATGCCAGTCCAAGGCGTTGAACCATGGGTTTGAACCCCTTCAAGATCAATTCTGAACTCATTAACAGCCGCCATGATTCCTTTTGGTCGCAGGTAAACGTTGCCAGCTGGGAATTGGGACCATATGTGTAACCCAAAAATAGCCCCCACATCTGGGTTTTTTAAAACACCCTCTTTGACCATTAATTCCGCTCCGCCTTCTTCCCCCGCAGGTGCACCCTCTTCTGCTGGTTGAAAAATAAATTTTATGCTGCCAGGAATATCTTCTTTGATTGCATGTAAAATCTTAGCGACACCAAGTAACATTGCCGTATGTGTGTCGTGGCCGCAGGCATGCATTACAGGCACTTTTTCTCCATTGTACTCTCCAATCATATTAGATTTCCAGGGAAGGTCTGCCCGCTCTTTGACCGGAAGCCCATCAATGTCTGCCCGCAGAGCCACTACTGGACCTGGTTTACCCCCCTTTAAAATTGCAACAACACCAGTTTTTGCGATGCCAGTTTCAGGCTCTAAACCAATTTTTAATAGAGTCTCTGAAATTTTTTCTGCGGTTTTAAATTCCCGATTACTCAATTCTGCATTTTGATGAAACCAATGTCTAAGTTCAATAATTTCGGCTTCGTGTTCGACAGCCATTTCAGCGACAGCAGCATCAAAATTTTGAGCATTTAAAAATAAGGACAAAAAGGATAGGGATAGCAAGTATTTTTTTATCACAGTAAAAGTTTTGGAGGTTAAGCTTCATCCATCTGTCTCGCAAGAACCCAAACCCAGACAAAAACGCACGCAATTACAAAAACTGAAAAATAAAGCACAATTTTATTGGCATCCATAAGAAAATGATTTATCTAAAGATAAAAAAAAATGTAGACTTAAAACATCAGCACATAAGTTAATCAAAACCTACATCCATTTTCGACTGGAAGTTTCAATATTAAAAAGGAGATTGTTAAGAATTAATTTTAAGGCCCTATAATTATATGTGCGAACCCTGATTTGGCCACCGGCGGTGAAAATTGAAATGTCCCCTAAATTTGAATTTTTATACCAAATAGGTTGGGATATAATTACCGATTGAATTTTATAATGCTCTACGTATTTTGTTGTAACATCCCAGAATCCAGATTGAAAGCGGATGAAGTTTTTTGAAATAAAAAGGGTGTTGTTTTTATAACATCGCCAAGTTGTATACAATGTAAAAATAAAAAAGAAAACCACTAAAAGACGCCAGTAGTAGCCTTTAAAAAATTCAACATTAAAATGTATCAGAAGAAAGCCTAACGAGGGCAGAAGGCTAAAAAACATAAAATTAATGATGAATTTCCTAAGGTTCGGCCTCAAGACAATTTCTTCCCCAATTACTTTGCCATAAATAAAATCGAATAAAACCCGCTTTTGAGCCATGGTACAACCCGGCACCTTCACGTTACTTCGAATACCCTTTGTTGACGAAACCTCACTGGAAGCTTGGGTGATTTTTATATCAATAATTTTGAACAGTTTCTGAAGCCAATTTTGAGTTGTTTTAAACTGTTGAACCTTCTGAGAGGACAACAGCACCGATTTAGTTTGAATCAGACCATATTTAATTTCTAAATTTTTTGCACTTCTAGAGGCTTTGTATTTGTAAAATTTGACAACAGTAGTGATAAGGTTGATCAAAAGAACTGTGACTATAACCCCTAAAACCAAGCAGGCAACCAACCTATAGCTGTAGTCGGTGTCTTTTGCAATGTCCGTTAGATCAGAAGCAAAACTAAGCTCATAATCTTCAAGTAATTGAAGGCCTAGAAATAGCCCGCCAATAATTAAACTCAAGGTTTCAAAATAGCGGGTGGTTAATCCAGTTTTAACCAGAGTTTTAAGGGCTATTTCAAAAGAGGCCTCTGTTATATTTTGCGGCTTCGAGTCTGTGGCTGATAAGCTTAATTTTTTTATTTCTTCAGCTATGATTTTAAAATCTTTTGCGGCCGATTTAGATACCGCCTTAATATCTACTTCAGTACTGCTGGAACCGGCAGTATCCATTTGTATTTCATAAAGGTTAAATAGTTTATGAATTAAATTTTGGTTTATGTTTATTTGTTGAATTTTCTCAAAAGGGATGCTCAAGTTTGTTTTTTCTAAAAAGCCCTTGTGGATTACAAAGGCTGAATTCTCAAAGTCAAACTTATATTTAAAATAATAGTACTTTGTGTAGGCAAAGAGCGCAATTAATGCAATGAAACCCAAGAAAAGAAAGATAGAGATTTTAACATTTCCTTTAATGGCGGGGAATAAAAGATAGATAAAATTGTAACTATTTTTTCGCATAGATTGAAAAAATAGGACGACCGATCCAACCGCAGATTGTTTTTGAAAGGATGTAAATTTCTGAATGATTAATGGGTCCAAAAAGCGTATTTTTTAGGGTAATTCTTGAATCTTATTTGAAATTATTTCTTTAAAGCTTTTGGCTATTTCCAACGGAATCCCCGGAATACTTATGTCAGTAGTGTTTCCTCCAGCAGTATAAAATTGAAGTGAGGCCAACTCAAATTTTCTTGAAAACAAGCCTTGGTGTAAGGCAATGTGTTGGATGCGATTAAATGGAATCAGGACAGTTGTCTTGTGAAAAACACCAAAGTTATAAATTATATCATGAGTTCTGTAGCAGTAACTTTTTCTTTTAAATCCAACCCACGAATACAAAAAATAAAGCCCCCACAATGAAAAGTAAGCTACCGATGTGATTTTTTTATTGGGTATGGATTCCATGAAATCAAAAAAATAAAAACATAGCATTAGCCCAACCGTAATAAAGGAAAACACAATAAATGTGCTTATAAGCACAACGCAATAATACTTTTCATCTAAGATTGTGGCAGAAACATCCTCATAGCTAGGAAGGTCTTGAGCTAAAATTTTATTGTTTTCAAAAGTTGTTTTCATTCGCAAATTTTTTATAAATTTAAGAAATAAAAAAATCATGACACTAATACAAAAAACAATTAAATACGCTAGCTTATTTTTGGTTTTAAGCTTAACTAGCTGTAATCAAAAACCATCAGACACACAGCTGCAATTAGAGGCCAATCAGGTCCAACTGGAAGAAAATCTGAGCATGTATGAGGCAGTTTGGGATAAAGTAATTAATGGCCGTCAAATTGCTTTGATAAACTCAGATTCTTTTGACGAAAATGTGACTGCAGTGGGCACTTCAACAGGTGATATAGTTGGGCTTGAAAATTTCAAAAACTATTATAATAACTATCTTACTGGTTTCTCAGATGCAGAATTTACAATCGTTGATGCCTTTGGACAAGGCGACAAAATTGTTAAACACTGGAATTTTAAAGGTACCCACGACGGTGATTTTTTTGGTGTGCCCGCCACCGGCAAGCGCGTGGATATTTCTGGCGTTACCCTGGTCAAAATGAAAGCAGGCAGAATTGCCGCAGAGCAGGATTTTATGGATTTATTAGACTTTTACACACAGTTAGGATTGATGTAGAAGTTGTTTGATTAGATGAAGCGGGTTAATCTTTTGGGAAACGACTGAAGTCACCCATACCATCATTGTCTAAAACATCGTGATCCTTACTGTAATAATTCTCTTCTCTTTGCTTTTTGCTACTGTGAAACACATTCCATATCAAAAAATAAACATAAATGACAAAGATTATAAAACCGATGATAAACATAGCTAACCCCATTAGTTTCTCCTTTGTCTAATGGTTAAAGCAAATAATAAAATGGTTCCTGGCCAATGCGCGGTATAAATCGCTTCGTCAGTACGACCTAAAAGGCCAAGCCCAACAGAATATAACAGACAGATAAATGCGAGGATTACAGGATACCATTTGGCAAAGAAAGTCTTAAATAATTGCATATGATTGAATTTATAATGCAATTATATTGATTAACTTATGCAAATCTGTTAAATTTTATATAAATTAATAGCTGGACTTGTTTTTAGAAATCTTTAAAAATTTGCCATTAAGGATTTAAAATCCCTTCTTTTAAAGATTTGCTATAACTGGCCCAAATTGGCTTCTAGAGTGATGTTGCAATTTAAGGCTCCTGAAATTGGACAATTATTTTTGGCCTCATTGGCCAATGTTTTAAATTTTTCTAGGTCGATGTCCGCCACTTTTGCATTTAAGTTTAAAGCTATGTTGGTGACCACACCTTCTTCAAATATTAACACTGCATCTGTTTCTAATATCTCAGGTTTGAAACCCGCGTCATTCAAAACAAAACTCAGTTTCATATTGAAACACCCCGCCAGAGCTGCGGCGATTAATTCCTCTGGGTTTGTACCAAGTTTACCATCATTATTTTTAAATCGGGTTTTAAAACTATAAGGCATGTTGTTGAACGCTCCACTTTGTGCGTTTAAAATCCCTGTGCCGTCTGTACCGCTTCCGCTCCAGACTGCATTTACTTTTCTTTCCATTGTCAAAAATTTTGCTAAAAATACAAAAAATAGAATATTCAATTTTAGAAAAAAGAGGTTGTGTAATTTGCCAAAATAAAATTGCTTTTAGAAACAAGCTTTTTGTTATATTGTGGCCATAATAATTAAAATTTATATCATGATAAAAACGATTAAATTACTTACAATTTGTTTCTTGGTTGCTTCCTGTAATAATGTGAACCATCCTGATTATGAAGCAAACACTGCCACGGCACAAAAATATTTTGAGCTGCACCAAGCTGAAAAGCCAGAGGCGATGTTTGACCTTTTACACAGCGAAATAGAGTGGCATATGCCTGTATATGGTTCTGACATGGCTGACTTAGAAACATTTAAGACAGCTATTATAAACTACCAAACTGAATTTGATAATATGAATTATACAGCAGATTATTGGCTGCCCGGCGTCGATCCTGAAACAGGCTTATTTGACGGCAGTACAAGAACCTATGGGACATGGACCGCAGACCATGTTGCAACTGGGAAATCTGTTGAGTTAACAGCGTACCATTCTTTTGCATTTGTGGATGGTAAAATCTCTGGTGGTGGCGATTGGTTCGACTTAGGGGGTATGATGAATTACCTCGCAGCACCATCTGATGAGCCTAAAGAATAGTTCAAAAGGTCTCTAGTGGTAGTTAGATTTCCAATTTAAAGGCACTATTTATGGTGCCTTTTTATTTTAAAAAAAAGGATCTGCCAATCTAAGGTAACACTATAATAAAAACTATAAAATCAAAAAAGTGCATAGAGCAATTTTTAATATTTATTGTAACACGTGTAACCCCTTCTTTATATTTGTTTTTCAAAAACAGGTAGCCCACGTTTCGCTAACCCCACAAAGCAAAATAATTACTTATTTCCCCCGCCCGGCTTTTCTAACCGCCGTGTTTTTTCTTTTATCCTGATTATTAAATTTTGATTTACCTCCCTTTTTACTATCGTTTTGTTTTACGTTTTTGTTTCCAAAAAATTTGCTGCTCATTTTTATATAATTTTCACTTGATTTATTTTATTCCAACAAGTTAAGAAAAGTTTTAATTAGTTCAATTAGCTTTGGGTTATTTGAAATAATTACTGAGAATTACTATCCTAACTATCATCACTATTACAAGCGAATAATAAAGCATTAAATAAAAGTAATTTTTTATAGATTAAATTATTTCATTTAAAAATATTTCTAAATATCTTTCAGCAATAAATTTTGCACCCTCAATATTGTAATGAACATCATCTGCGAGGAAGTTATCAGTAAATCCTGTATTCATATTAACCGGGATAACATTTGAGGAGGCAGTCGATTTATTGGTTGATATATTTAAAACCTCGTGATGCATTTGATAAAAGAAATTGGTTAGCTCATTGGTCATTATATCAGAACGAGCGGGAGCCATCTGTTCAATGATAATTGTAACACTTGGGTTTTTTTCTTGTAGAACATCAACAATCAAATTAATATTTGAAACAGCCTGAGAAAAGGACAAACCCTCCAAACCATCGTTCCCCCCTGGAGAGCTTATCAAAACAATATTAGGAGCTTCTAATTGATCAAGCCAGTCCTCAAGTCCATCTAAAATATCTCCCGAAGTCCACCCCCCTCGACCTTCGTGATCAGCATCAAAATCTTCTCCATTGAAAGATGGATAAGTAGCCCCATCATACTGTGTGCCTACGAAATCAAAAACAAAATTAGTTTCTTTTAGGTTTTTCCAAAGATAAAAACGATAGCTTTCATGATTAGGTCTTCCTCCCTCAACCCTTGAAGCACCAAGAGGCATTATTTTTATCGCCGATGAATTATTTGGATTTATAATATCATCATTCC
>MDSV01142096.1_pt1 | contig 10531 bp, 11 predicted proteins | sample 810851 | NCBI WGS metagenome assembly MDSV01 (sample SAMN05326640, study PRJNA326480) | marine metagenome | isolation source: seawater | place: Atlantic Ocean: North East | collected 2012 | reverse complement strand
CAGATGCCATTGTTTAGATCATTATATTTTTTTATATCTAAATCAGAAATCCAAATGAGGATAAACGAATAGACATGGCGGTAAAAGAAACATTAAATTGTTTGGCTAAGTCACGAATATCATCTTCCGTTAACTCAGATTTGTCCCCAATTGCTTTTTCTAGTAGCGATTCAGGCATAAGAAGAGATGCCCCAAATTGATTAGCTTCACGTTCTCGTATTTTTTCTTGATCTTCAATTCCAGATGAACGGAATCGTACTGGTTTAAATTCATGAGCTTCTACATTATGTAAAACAAAATGTCCTAATTCATGAGCTTTACTAAAGTTTGCACGAGCTTCGTTCGTTTTATATTCGTTTTTGTTTATATAGATGGTTTGTTTTACGAGCATTGCTGATAAATCATTATCAAAATCAAGATACTTAATTTTTAATCCATAGGATTTAATAATCTTATCAATATCAATTGGTAACTTTATTTTTTTAAGTTTTGATAAACTTTGTTCAACGGCTTGATCAATATGTGACGTATCTGGATTAAAGACGGCTTTAATTTGTATTCCAGACTTTTTTAATAAGCGTGAAATTGTCATAGCAGACACATTATATTTTTTAGCAATATCACGTACAGAAAGACCGTCATCTAGTAATGATTTTAGTGTGTTTTGTTCAATTGATAGGGATAATTTTTTTGCCATTTGACATCCTTGGTGTTTCATGTAACAATTAATTTATATATCATGTTACATGTAACCAATTCATGTGATCTATGTATAACTAAAAAAATAATATCTTATTGTATGAGAAAATAAAAGGGGTCTCGCATGAATGTGTCGTCTAAAAAAAATGTTAGGGATCGATTAAACGATTACAATAATTTGTGTCCTGATGTTGTTGATTATGCTTGTAACGAATTGAGAGTGATTTATGCTTTAAATAGTCGATCTTTTTTAACTGAAATGGGAGCAAAAGGGGATCGTGTTGTTATGGATTTAGTTAATCAGGTCGAGTCTGAACTTGAGAGTTATCAGTACGTTAATTGATGCTTTTCAAATTGAACGTTCATGAATATACTGATGTCATATTCGTATTATTGTTTGAAAATTTAAGGTGTTTTACCGGTCATATTGTAAATTTTCAAAAAGTTAATTTAATTTTTTGAAAAAGAGGGTACCAATATGTCTGATGTTTTTGAATCCATTGAAGAACAATTTAAAATACAAGAAATCGCATCTATTCAATTAGATAAATCTGTCATTTTATCGAAGGAAGATGTCAGTAAATTTTTAGCATTAAAAAAGAAATATCCATCTAAACGAATTGCGTTATGTTATCATCATTTAGATCAAATTAATCATTTAATTCCGATTAATAAGTTTTTTCTTTTTTCAAAATATGATGCACGAAAACAGTATCAAAATCATCTTGTTTATGATGATTTAGTCCCAGAAGAAGTGAGCTTATTAAAAGTTTTATCGCAACTGTATCCTGACTTTGAATCGTTTGGAACAGATTTTCAATCATTGTTAGTGTATGGAAGACCGGGAACGTTTAAATCAACAGTTGCACGAACCATGGCTACATTTTTATGTGCTGAAGATATTGTCGAAATTACATGCGAACAAGTTATAGAAGGGGAGTTTAAAAATTTGTTATTTGGTTCTGCTAAAGGTCAATATACAGATGCCGTTCAAAAAAAAGGAATTGTGCAAGAACTGTGGGAGAAACATCAACGGGGCGATGTTCATATCCCCGTTTTAATTATTAATGAAATTCAAAATCTAAAACAAACTGATATGTTAAGTTTATATTCTTTGATGAACAAAACAGATGATGAACAATGTTTTATTGATCATACGACAAACAAGAAACGTAAGTTTAAGGAACTTAAATTAATTTATGTATCAACGGATTCTGTAGAAGAATTAAAAGAAAAGTTTGGGAAACCATTTGTGGATCGGTTGTCATATCCTATTTTAAAACCTAATCACTATAATCAATTAACAGATTATGAAAAAAGAAATATTATCCACTTTTTTCTATACCAATCTATTAAAAGTCAAAATAGACATTTCATTCAATGTGAACAGGGTGTGATGGACTTATTATTAGAGATTGGATCAACTATTAATGATTTTCGTATTTTAGAAAAAGTATGTTCTCAATTAATGAGCGCGGATGTTATTAATAAGTCATATTTTATGTATCTTATATCTCAGCTTAATATTGATATGTCAGCATATCATTCAAAACAACCATTACATGATAAGGACTTTCAACATGGTTTAGATAAGTTACATCGTTATGAGTCATTAATTTCTAAAAATTATTCAAAGAAAAAAGAATTGTTATGGTTATATCGTGCTAAACAGTTTATTTATATTTCACAAAAAATGGTATCCATTGAAGAAAAAGCACGTTTATTTTTTACGATTAATAATACTGTTTCAGATAAAGCTATAAGCGTACAAATTATGAAAAAATCTTATGGAGATTTTAAACGATATTTTAATAAACGGTATGGAGATGTAAGTGACTTTTATAATTTCAATGATCGTTCTATTCAGGTTCTTTTAAATGATCATGGACTGAATTTGGATATCAGTGTGCTTGATGATTTTGATTCCTATTATGATTTTGAAGATATGATAGGTTCCATACAAAAAAGGTTGATAAGAAAATTATCGAAACAAGGTCTATCAGAAACGAGCATTTCAAAAGAATTACACGTTAACAAAAAAACTATTAAACGCTTAATGATTTAGTTAGACAGACGTTCACTTTTTACGGACAGGTCTTCACTTTTTTTGGACAGGTGTTCACTAATTTTATCATTTTAAGCATAAAGTCCTCATCTGAAAAAAGTTGGCATAAATGATTTATATTAAAAGAAAAAATGTAAAAGGAGTGTTTATGAACAAAAGAAAAATTTTAATTTATATTGCAATGTGGGCTGGGTTAATTAATCCATTGTTTGCTAGTTGGGAATCAGGAGCTACTAGTAAAATTAATCAGGTTGTAGATGGGTTATTTAATATCGGAGTTGCTTGTATTGCTATTCCTATATTTTTAGCAGCATGGCATTTGTTGGTGTCTCGAGATTCTGATCAAGCCGCAACGTTTTTTAAAGGTGGCGTAATTGCAGCTGTTTTATTAGCTGTTGGAAAAACGCTGTTAAAGACTGTCGTAGCGTAAGAATGAAAGAGCCGTTGATTAAATCTATTTATAATCCTGTAGAATTTTTAGGCCTGCCCCTCAAGGTAGTAGGGGTAGGTTTATCGCCATTTATTGGGATTTTATTGTTAGATTCACTCATCATTAAATTTATTTGTTTTGTCATGATTATTTTATTTTTTATAGTAGTAAAAAAATTATACAAACAGTTTGGCAATGATTTTGAAATAAAATTATTAAGTTTTTATCTTAATAAAGGGGTGTGGGTAAGCCATGACTAAACAGTTATATACGTGGTGTCATGGCTTAGGTATTGATAATGATACTTATTACGATATGAATGAAGGTGTCTCTAAGTTATTTAAAATTCAGTCACTTAATTTATATCATTATACAGATTCAGATTTTGTAACTACTTTAGAAACATTCGGTTTATTATTGGATCAATTATCAGATTTTGTTGAATTTAAAGTTTTTGTTAAACAACGTTATGAGCAGGGGGATTATGGTGATGTCACGTTTCAATCATCTTATGATGTTGCTTCTAAGATTCATCGTGAAGCTGAAGAACACGCAAAAAAATGTATGTTAAATAAAGATATATTTTTATTAATTTCTGTCTCTAAAAAACAAAAAAAAGGAATTAAATTTTTTGACGTAAATCTTAATAAAGATTCTATTAATGAATCATATGCAACATTAATTCAATCAATTGAAGTAATTCAAACAACATTAAATCAGTTGAATATAACGTTATCACCACAAGATGATAAGGCTATATTTAATTTCTTTTTTCAGCTATTAAATGGAGATAACTATACACATTCCTATAATGTAAATCATGTTTGCCAACAACAATTGTTACCACATTCAATGGATGTTCAAGCTGATTATTTGAAACATCAGGATGGGTATACTAAGACACTTTCGTTACATTCACATACAGATCAGATTGATACGTGGTTTTCAATTCATAACCTTATGGGGTGTCTACATTCTATTGATTATTATGTGTCATTTCGTAAAGGGGATCTTGAAAAACAACAGAAAACTATTCAATTAAAAAAACAACTTAACGCTTTATTAACTCGTGTTGGTGCTTCTGATGTGGATATTAAAAAATCAAGTCATCAAGAAGGTTATTTTGATGATATTTTAACAGAGTTATCTCAATCAAATCAGCCACTGATTGATATTTCGATGGGCTTTATAGTGAGAGATTCTAATGTAGAATCTTTAACAAAAAAATCGCAATTATTACGTCATTACCTTACAGACAAATCAGCATTAACAATCTCAGAAAATCAGTTTTGTCATTTAGAAAACTTGGTATCATTTTTACCGAATCAAACTCAATTTAATACGCATAAAACTGCTCAGTTTAGTGAAAAAGCTAGTATGTTTTTACCACTTGGAGGAACTTGGGAAGGGTTTGATGGAGATATCACATTTCAAACGAATCGGGAGACTCGATTAGGGTTTAGTTTTATGGATCATAAGGCTCCTGCTGGTCATACGTTAGTTGTTGGTGGTACTGGGGGAGGGAAAAGCTTTTTTGTTTCTTGGGTGTTAACCAAACTATTAGTAAGTCGAGATAATTTTAATTTATCTATTATTGATATGGGTGGATCTTATCGAAAACTTTGCCAAATTTTTTCTGGTAATTACATTGAAGTTAGAATTTCTGATGAGTTTGCTATTCAATTATTTCCAAAAAAAGAGGTCATTTTTACGAATAATAAAATTGATCCTGATCAATTGATGTTTATCTCTCAATATATAAAATTATTAATAGCTGATGATGCTAAGTCATCCTTTTCTAAATTGGAAGAACATGTGATTAATCAAACTATTTTGCAGACCTATGATCAGTATGATGTTCCTTTATTAAAAGACTTTGTAGAGGCTTTATCGGTTATTTCAGCGGATGAACAAACTCAAAAAATTACCAAACAGTTTGAACAATCTTTACGCTTATATACAAATCCTAATGAACCGTTAAGCTGTTTATTTAATAATAAATCAGCCATGGATTTATCCAATCCCTTTATGGTGTTTGATATTACTCACTTAAAAGATAATCCACAAATTGCGTCACTGTATTTACAAGTTATTTCCAATACATTGCGGTTACGAATGTTTGATCATGATAAAACAGGAAAGAGTCAGATCGTTGTACGCGATGAGGTATGGAGTTTATTTGATAATCCGCATACGTGTAAATTAATTAGTGAAGAGTATCGTACCGCTAGAAAGTATAAAACTATTTTATTTTCGATTTCTCAATTAGTGAGTGATTATACATCTAAGCATACGGATAGTGTCCTAAAAAACTCATATACAAAAATAATCTTAGAGAATAAGGAACCGTTATCAGAACTTAAAAAGTTAGGCTTAAATGATAAAGAAGCATCTCTTGCATCCTCTGTAAAACGGTACGGTACATCCCATTCACATGTGTATATGAAATACTCTGATATTGGATCTGAAATTCTTAAAATTGAACCGACTAAAATTGAGTATGACATTTGTGCAAGAGATCCATTATATAAAAGTGGCATTATTGAAATTAGTTCAGAAGTAGAAAAAGAGGTTGCTTATGCATAAAGTAAAAAAATGGCTAATTCCAGTTCTGATGATTTGTTTTTTAAATGGACAAATTCAAGCAGAACCTATAACAGGTTTATTATATTTAGGTGCTAAGGTTGTATCTTGGGGTGTTAAAGCGGGTGCAAAAGCAAAAGAGGTTGCAGAGGATGTTGCTGCTTTTACTCGTATGACAGCAATTCTAAAAGCATTAAAAATTGTTAATGAGGATACCAATGATGCGATGCAAAGTTTTAATCAAAAGTACAATGATGCTGTATCAGGGAGAGCCTATAAAGATGCGGTTAGGTTAGTTTATACACATGATCGACAACGTACGCATATGTTAATGACTGAATTTAGTTCATTACAATCTGACTATACTAGTGATGATGGAAATACAGACGGTATGAAACATATTCATTCGTATGCAGGAAAGAAGAAAGAGAAATTTTATAATTGGATGGATTCTGTTGTTCAACCAACCGCTTCGGATGATGTCAAAAATCAAAATGAACAGGATTTAAAATCTGTTAGTGCAATGAGTTCAAAAGGTCTTGATACGATGAATGTACATCAAAATGCGATGAACAATAAGTTAACTGCAGAGATTGCAGATAATACACGAACCGTTGCATTGTTTGATACAGCTGAGGAAATAAAAAAGCAACAAGAACAAGAAGAAAAAGAGCGTATCGAAAGAGAAACCAAAAAAAAAGTTGTAGAAGGATTTAAAAAGAGTAATCAAGATTTTTTTGAAACGTTTAGTTCTTTGAAAGGATTTTATTAATATGGCATCTCCAACTAATTCTATGGATTTGATTTCTTTGATTGATACTATGTCTACATCCTTTTTAAGACAAGAAGGGATGGCAATGTTTGCTCTTTTACTATTGTTAACAGGTAGCATTTCGTTATTAGCAAAAATTTTTACATCTTTTAAAGATAAAAAAGAAATAGATTGGATAGGATGGATTTTAGATGTTTTATGGGTTGTATGTGTTGCTATGTTAGTAACCGTTTTTTTTAAGGCGATAATATGGTTAATGAGTAGTATTGCTACAGCTATTTATCCTTATGATGAATGGAAACAATTATTTAAAGAGTACTTAAATTATAGCATTGTGGAAGGATTTGAAAGTACAGATACACAAGTGTCGGCTGAGACTAGAGTAGAAAAATTACAACAATTATTATCAAATATTATTTCATGGACTTCAATAACGTTGGATGAAATTAGGTCATCTATATTTAATTTTGTTTTTTGGCTTACATCTATAACAGCTAGATTGTGTTTTTGGGGACTTTTGGCATGGAAAGGATTGTACTTATTAGTGTTATTTATTTTATCTTATATTCATATTGCTAAATCTCTTTTACCATCTTACGGGTTAAAGTCATTATTTGATTATATTCAAGAAGTTATTCAGGTTAGTTCGTGGTCAATTTATTTTGCTGCAGGGTTATTGGCATTAAAAAATATTCACTTGATGATTGTTGATCAACCATTAGCAATGGGGGTGGGATTTTTATACGATGCTTCTCAAGTTGTAATTACAAATTTTTTGTTACAGCTTGTTTTTATTGTGTATGTACTCAGTATTCCAAAATTTGCATCAAAACATTTTGGAGGTATTGATACGAGTGCGGTTTTATATGGGGCAGCTGCGTTACCTTTTGCGATGGTTTCTATAGCCAAAAATGTGATGGGAATGGTGAAAGACGGTGTCTCTATTGCAAAAGGAGTGTCATCTTTTAAAAAAAATAATGTATTTTCAAAATTAGGAGGAAGTAATGAAAAAGCATAAAGTAGCAACCATTTATGATGACTTAAAAAGTCAAAATAGATTTTTAAAAATTATCGTTGGAGTTCAAGTTTGTATTGTTGTATTAGCTTTACTTACTAACGTAAAACCTCCCATCGTGATTCGTGAAACGGATAATGGGGCTCATGTCATGACCGATTATCAAGGTGATTCTTTTGTATCAGAATTGGATGTCGAATTGTTTTTTTCTACGTTTGTTAAGAAATTTAATCTAGTTGATAGTTTTTCAATTTATGAAAATATCCCTGATGCTTTGAGTATGATGGATCCTAAATTAGAAGACCATTATAAAACGAATGTTATTACAGCTGATTTAGTAAAATCTATCATTGATAGTAAGAATCGTACCGTTACAACGATTAAATCAATTGATTCAACAAAAGAAGGATCAATTGTTCCCGCTACTATTACCTATGAGCGACAGGTAATTAGTTTTGAATCAGGAGAAAAGATAAAAATAGTCGTTAGAGGAGAGGCTATCCTTGAAATTGTTGAACGTACAGTTCAGTACCCATATGGCTTAAAAGTTCGTGAATATAAGGAAATTAAATTATCATGACGACTCATAAGAAAAAATGGATTTTATATTCAGCTATAGGGGTTTATGTGGTTATTATGGTGGTCACTTTTGGAAACTTTTTTGATTCATTTAAATCTCATGATACTGATCTTGAAGATTCATTTGTAAGTTTAGCCAATGATTCAAAACCATCTAACCAGTCCCTGATTTATGATTTGATTGGGGAGAAAAAAGATAAAGAGCCTGTCGTTGAAGAAACATTATCTGAAGGGACTAATCATCAAGATGTTGTTGTTTCTTCTCAAGAAAAAGAAATTCAATCAAATAATCAGTCTGTAACGAATACTCAAGCGACAAATTCTGGGTATTATTCTGCTCCAACGGGCGGTGGCCGTATTACAACAGAGCAAACAGTAAGTCTTATTATTCCACAAAATACGAAGGTACGAGCTGTATTAACAGAAAGTTTATCGAATCTTCAAACGCATGTTGTTCACGCTATTATCCAAGATGATATAACAATTGATGGAAAACGATACCCTTTAAAAGGTGCTACTTTAATTGGTGCTGTAACAGCAGATTATTATCTAGATCGATTTAATATTAATTTTGTTCAGTTATTTTTAAAGGATAATCAATCAAAACAAGGTATTTCAATTAACGGGTTTGCTATTGATAGTGATGGAAAGCGGGGCTTGTTAGCGGATCATATTAATAAAAAACGCGCTGAAAAAATTGTTAATGGGATTACTAATACGGTTAAAGGAATTGTTGCGGGTGCTACAGCAGGCCAATTTCAAGACTTAGCTTCAGCAGGTAGTAGTACCGTTGATTCTCAAAATGTTTCTAAAGAATTATTTTTAAATAAGAAAAGAATAGGGGTTATTTTTGATTTTCCTATCGAAATTATTGGAGGGTTATAGATGAAGATTTTATTTAGTTTATGTTTGATCTGGTGTTTTGTAAGTAGTGTTATATGGGGAAATATTTATTTTCCTGATACAAGCCCTAAAACAAAAGTGAGTACTCATTATTCAAAGAAACAGGTACGTGGCAAACAAACGTTAACTTTTAATGCTTACGATAAACAAACCTACTATATTTATATATCTACAAAAGAAGCACAAGATGGTGTCATTATTAATTTTGATTCACCTTTAGACTATTACATTGCTCCATCAGAAGAATTGTTTTATTTATATCCTGATATCGCGAATGGGGGTGTTCAAGGTAAAAAAACAATTACGATTAAAGCAAAAAAATCACTCGAAAAAATTACTGTTGCGACAATTCAATTTAAAACAAAAGATTACTTTTTAAATGTAGAATTACATTTTTCACCATATAAATCACATGGTAATAAATTTGTTTATTTTCAAAATCCTAAATATGAAAAAGCCTCACCTATATATACCGAGAAACGATTTTTGGAATTAGAAACACAGTTTGATAAAACGATTGCTGAACGAGAAACATTAATGAGTAAACTCTTACAAGATAAGTCTACATTTTTTCCTATCAATGAAAAAATTATTTATAAACAAACAACCATGACACTCAAAAATTTAGCAGTCGTAAATGATAAGTATATGTTAACGGTAGGATTTGATGGGGATGATCCTTTATCGTTAAGTAAACAAGATGTGCAATTAAATTTACAACCATTTAATTATTCATTAGCAACAGAAGTGAAACAATCTATTGATGCTTTAAATTTAGATGAAGTCATTTCATTTAAAGATGAAAATGGGTTAACAGCAACAACCTTTATTTTTGATGTACCTGTTGATAAACAAAAGAAACGGTTTTTTCTTGAACTGTATTTAACACCTTATAACGTGTTTCGAAAAAAAATTAATTTAGATTTTTTATCTTCAGCTCGTGAAGAATATTTATTTAATGTGGATGTTCGATGATGATTTTACGATGGGTATTATTTATTTGTTTTGTTAGTACATCGTTATTGGCATCAAGTATTAATCGGTTGCCATTTAAATATGAAATTAGTTCACATTATCCAGGATTGTCATCTTGGTATAAACATAATGACCATTTTTTTAAAGGTTCATTTCATATTAATCAGAGAGATGCTTTTGGACATGTGACGTATCAATATGCTCATTTAGCATCGATTCGATTAGGGGCATTATTAAATGAAAAAACGTCTGATTTAACGATAAATCATTTTTTTCTTTCGCCAGGAATATCAGTTTCTTTAACACCTAAACCGTATCAGATTACAGGGTATTATTTTCAAAATCTTAAAAAAGTTTCTGCTCAATTTGATGGGTTTGGTGCTAGCATTGATCGAGAAGAATCGGTTATTAATTCGGATTATTTAACGACGTTGTCTGTCTTTGGACGTTATCAAATTGATGCTTACAAAACAACACTTAATGCTAACTTTTGGAATTTAATTCCTTCTG
>MDSV01109913.1_pt1 | contig 10532 bp, 4 predicted proteins | sample 810851 | NCBI WGS metagenome assembly MDSV01 (sample SAMN05326640, study PRJNA326480) | marine metagenome | isolation source: seawater | place: Atlantic Ocean: North East | collected 2012 | reverse complement strand
GGTGATAGAGAAAGAAAGAGTTACAGATATTAAAAACGAAGAAATTGAAAATAAAGAAATTGAAAATAAAGAAATTGAAAATAAAGAAATTGAAAAAATTGTAAAAAAAGAAGAGAATATATTACCAACAACTGAAAAAATAATAAAACAAGCAGAATCCACAATAATTAAAGAAGATAAACCACAAAAAGTTTTTGCTAGTGCAAATAGTACTGATATTGATCCAATAGAAACCAAAGAATGGTTGGATTCTATAGAAGCAGTTTTAAAAAAAGATGGAACAGAACGTGCTCATTATATTTTAAAAAAACTAATTGATGAAGCTTATAAGGAAGGTTCTAATCAGCCATTAACTCGAATAACACCATATATTAATACTATACCCGTGGAGTTAGAGGTTAAATCTCCGGGTGATCAAAATATAGAAAGAAGAATTAGATCACTAATTAGATGGAATTCAGCTGCAATGGTTGTCAAAGCAAATAAAAAGAATCCTGAGTTAGGCGGCCACATCGGAACATTTGCATCAGCAGCTACACTTTATGATGTTGGAATGAATCATTTTTGGAGAGCAAAAAATAATAAATTTGGTGGTGACCTAATATACTTTCAAGGTCATAGTGCACCAGGAATGTATGCAAGAGCATTCCTAGAAGGAAGATTGTCAGCAGAACAATTAGGAAATTTTAGACAGGAAGTAGGTGTAGATGGATTGTCTTCATACCCCCACCCATGGTTAATGCCTAAGTTTTGGCAATTTCCAACAGTGTCAATGGGTTTAGGACCAGTTTTAGCAATATATCAAGCAAGATTTACTAAATACTTAATTAATAGAGGTTTAGCAAAAGATGAAAATAGAAAAATTTGGGCTTTTTTGGGCGATGGCGAAACAGATGAACCAGAATCACTTGGAGCAATTAGCTTGGCCTCCAGAGAAAAGCTAGACAATCTTATATTTGTTATAAATTGTAATTTACAGAGATTAGATGGTCCAGTTAGAGGCAACGGAAAAATTATTCAAGAACTCGAAGGAATATTTAGAGGAGCGGGATGGAATGTTATAAAAGTTATTTGGGGTTCATATTGGGATCAATTGCTAGCTAAAGACAAGTCAGGCTTGTTAGTGAAAAGAATGAACGAATGTGTCGATGGAGAGTATCAGGCATTTAAAGCCAATAATGGTTCCTATGTGAGGGAAAAATTCTTTGGAAAATATCCTGATTTAAAAGATTTAGTATCATCAATGACTGACAGAGATATTTGGAAGCTTAATAGAGGGGGCCATGATCCTCATAAAGTTTACGCAGCCTATCATGAAGCAATGAAAACAACAGGCAAGCCCACAGTAATATTGGCTAAAACAATTAAAGGATATGGTATGGGTAAATCAGGAGAAAGTATCAATATTACACATCAGCAGAAAAAACTAGGAGAAGAAGACTTACTTTATTATAGAGATCGTTTTGACATCCCACTTACTGATAAACAAGTAAAAAATATAGAGTTTTATAAACCTAAAGAAAAGTCAGATGAAATAAAGTATCTTAAGGAGCGCAGAATGCAACTTGGTGGTAATTTACCCGAAAGAACTTCCTATGCAAAACCAATAAAAAAACCTGCAAAAAATATTTTTGCAAATATGCTTCAATCTTCTGGAGACCGAGAAATGTCCACAACTATGGCATTAGTTAGGATGTTAACAAATTTACTTAGAGATAAAAGTATTGCTTCTAGACTAGTGCCAATTATTCCAGATGAAGCAAGAACTTTTGGAATGGAAGGTTTTTTTCGAAAAATTGGAATTTATGCTCACGAAGGTCAAAAATATGAGCCTGAGGATTCAAATCAATTGAGTTCTTATCGAGAAGATAAAAAGGGACAAGTATTAGAAGAAGGTATAACAGAAACTGGAGCAATGTCTTCTTTTATAGCTGCAGGAACTTCCTACACAAATCATGATTTAGAAATGATACCAGTTTATACTTTTTATTCTATGTTTGGTTTTCAAAGAGTTATGGATCTTATTTGGGCAGCAGGGGATTCACAAACACGTGGATTTCTTGTTGGAGCTACATCAGGTAGAACAACTTTAGCAGGAGAAGGTTTGCAACATCAAGACGGCCACAGCCAACTATTGGCTTCTACTGTTCCAAATTGTATTAGCTATGACCCTACTTTTGCATATGAACTTGCAATCATTTTTCAAGAAGGTCTAAGAAGAATGCACGATAATCAAGAAAATATTTTTTATTATTTAACAACAATGAATGAAAACTACACACATCCAGAAATACCCAAAGGATGTGAAAAAGGTATTCTTAAGGGAATGTATTTATTCAAAGAACATAGTAATAATGGTAAAATAAAAATTCAGTTGCTGGGAAGTGGAACAATATTAAGAGAAATGATTTCTGCAGCAAATATATTAAGTAAAGAATATAATATTGATAGTGATATATGGAGTGTCACAAGCTTTAATGAATTAAGAAAGGATGGTATGACAATTGAAAGAAAAAATTTACTTCATCCAAAAGAAAAACCAGAAAAGTCTTATGTGGAAACATGTTTAGGAAAAAGAGAAGGTCCAATTATAGCAGCCTCTGATTATATGAGAAGTTTTGTAGATCAAATAAGACCATACATTTCTAAACCATTTTATTCATTTGGTACTGATGGGTATGGTAGAAGTGATAGCAGAAAAAAATTAAGAAAATTTTTTGAAGTAGATAAAGAACATATAGTAACTTATGCTTTAAGCGCGTTAGCAAAGGAACAATTGATATCGTCAAAATATGCGGAACAAGCAATAAAAAAATATAATATAGATAAAAATAAACCAATGCCAACCAAATTATAAATATGAATAAAAAGAATATATCTATTATTAGCGCCAGTCCGAATACTAGAAAGTTTGCAAGAGAAGTCGGAGCAGATTTGCGTTTTATAAAAGGATCACAAAGAGAAGGACGAATTAACGAAGACGATATAAAATCATTTGTTAAAAAATCACTATCAGAAAATAAAATAGCAACTAATGAAAATCTTAAACAAGAATATAATCATTCTGAATTTGGAGAAATTGAAATAAAAGATATACCAAGAATAAAAAAAATTGCTGGCCCGCATTTGCAGAAATCATGGAATGAAATTCCTCATGTAACCCAACACGATGAAGCAGATATTACTGAGATGGAAACATTTAGAAAATCTTTGAGAAATTTATATACAGGTGAAAAAATTTCAATAACTCCGCTGGCTTTCATTATTCGGGCTGTAGTTAAGGCGCTAAAAGACTATCCAAATTTTAATGCATCATTAGATTTACAAAATAAAAAAATCATTTACAAAAAATATTATCATATAGGCGTAGCAGTAGATACTCCACATGGTTTAATGGTTCCAAAAATTAGAGATGCAGATAAAAAAGATATAACGGCAATTGGAAAAGAATTGAAAAAAGTGAGCAAACTTTCAGCAGAACTAAAAATTGATAAAAAGGAGTTTTTTGGTGGTTCTTTAACTATCTCGAGCTTGGGAAGTATCGGCGGAAGTTTTTTTACACCAATTATTAATCATCCTGAAGTAGCTATTCTTGGTATTGGAAGGGCAGAAAAAAAACAAGTATTTATGGGTGATAAGTATGAAAGTAGAACTATGCTTCCTTTATCATTATCATATGACCATAGAATAATTGATGGTGCTGAAGGCGCAAGGTTTTGTGTACACCTTAAAGAAAGCTTAGGAAAAGATTTTGCCTATAAGTTAGCAGTTTAATTGAATGACAAAATCAATGTCTTTATTAAGTGCCCTGTTATGTACTTTTATTTGGGGAACAACTTTTATTGCACAAGATACTGGAATGGATAAAATTGGCCCTCTTACCTTTAATGGAACAAGGTTTTTTATTGGTTTTCTTTCAATAATTCCATTTGCCTTATTTTTTGAAGGGAAAAAAATTAGCAATGAAATAAAAAAAAATAAAAGACTATTTTATAAATTACTTTTTTGGGTAGGTTTATTTTTATTTTTAGGTACTTATGTTCAGCAGGCTGCACTGCTTTATACAGATGTAGCTAACGCAGCCTTCTTTACAATTTTCTATGTCCCAATGGTACCAATTATACTTTTTTTATTTTATTCCAAGTCGTTACATTGGAGTATATGGCCATCAGTTTTATTTTGTGTTGTGGGCGTTTATCTTTTAAGTGATTTTTCTAACGCAACAGTACGAAAGGGAGATAGTCTAGTTATACTTTGTGCCCTGTTTTGGAGTTTACATATAATATTTATAGGATTTTTTATTAAAAACTTTAATTTACCTTTATTTTTTGGTGCACTACAAGCTTTAGTAGTTGCATTACTTTCAATTATTTTTGCATTAAATTTTGAAACAATAACTGTTGCTAATATACTAAACGAGTCTGTGTCAATAATTTACGCAGGCGCGATGTCTGGCGGTATTGCGTTTACTTTACAAATATATGCTCAAAAAAATATTGCAGCTGCCCCCGCAGCAATTATATTTTCTCTAGAAGGAGTTTTTGCAGCGATAGCCGCTTGGATAATTTTAAATCAAATATTAGGATTAAATAATGTTATTGGCTGCCTTCTTATTCTTGGAGGTGTTGTTTTTTCACAACTCGCTCCAATTTACAAAAAAAATTATAAGTAAACAATTGATAGTAAAATTATAGAAAGAATAATTCTATATACGATAAATATTTTTAAGCTAAATTTTTGAACAAAACTTAAAAATAACGCTATTGTAGAATAAGAAAATATAAAAGAAAATAGTACTGCTATGATGGCTAAAAAATTAAGTTCAGCACTTCCTACTTTATAAACATTATATATGCCTAAAAAACTTGCTGCACCTAATGCAGGTATTGCTAAAAAAAAAGATATTTTAGCAGAATCGAATCTATTAAAACCTAAAAACCTACCTGAAGTTATTGTAATACCTGATCTGCTTACACCTGGGACTAAAGATAAAATTTGAAATAAACCAAAAATTATTGCTGATCTAACTGTAAAGTCAGAATGAATTTTACTTGTAGTTTTATTTTTATCACTAATATATAAAAGTATGCCAAATATTAATGTCATCCAACCAATAACCTTTAAATTTCTTAACTCTTCAATTAAACCAGTTTGATAAATAATAAAACCAACTGGTATTATAGGAATTGTACCAATAAGTATTTTAATTAGAAAATTTTTATTTTTAATAAAACTAATTAAATCTGTTCTAAAATAAACTATAATTGCTATTAAAGAACCAAGATGTAGACATATATCAATTAATAAATTTGTATTATTAAAAGCATAATATTTTGTCACTAAAACTAGATGTGCTGCTGAGCTAATTGGTAAGAATTCAGAAATACCTTGAATAGCTGCTAAGATTAAAATTTCGATAGACGAAAGCATAAATTAATATTATTGCATAGCTGACATGCAATATAAATGTCAAATTCATTGGATTTTTTATAATATAGGTCAATAATTATGTCTTAAAAATGCTTTTAGGTAGATTTATATTGATATAAAAAAGTAATTAAAAAAAAAATATGCCAGAAAAAATGCTCAAATTTGTAAACTTAAGTCAACAAAATCCTAATAAAAGGAAAGTTCAAAACAGAGTTGAGGATTTTAAAGAAATTTATGATGAATATATTAACGAGAAGGCAAAAGAACAATCCAGCAGATGTTCTCAATGTGGCGTACCATTTTGTCAAATACATTGTCCATTAAATAATAATATTCCTGACTGGTTAAAACTTGCATCAGAAGGAAGACTGCAAGAAGCAAGTGAGCTAGCTCACAGCACAAATAATATGCCTGAGATTTGTGGAAGAATATGTCCACAAGATAGATTATGTGAGGGCAATTGTGTTATTGAAAAATCAGGTCATGGAACAGTAACTATTGGATCTATAGAAAAATATATTACAGACAATGCATGGGAAAAAGGATGGATAAAACCAATTAAAGTTACAAAAGAAATTAATCAATCTGTAGGTATTATTGGAGCAGGTCCTGCTGGATTAGCTTGTGCTGAAGAATTAAGAAAATTAGGTTACGATATAACAATTTATGATAGATATGACAGAGCAGGAGGATTACTAATTTATGGCATACCTAACTTTAAGCTTGAAAAATTTGTAGTAGAAAGAAGAACTAAACTTTTAAAAGATAGTGGAATAAAAATAAAAAATAATATTGAAGTTGGAAAAGATAAGTCACTAGAAGAATTAAAACAAAAGCATGATGCAATTCTCATTGCTACAGGAGTTTATAAGCCAAGAGAGTTTATTTTACCTGGTCATAATTTAAAAAATATTTTCCCTGCTATGGAATTTCTGACTGCCTCAAATCGAAAAGGTTTAGGAGATAGTGTTAAGAAATTTGAAAGTGGTGAACTTAATTCACAAAATAAAAATGTAGTTGTGATTGGTGGTGGAGATACAGCAATGGATTGTGTCAGAACTGCAATTAGACAAAATGCAAAATCTGTAAAGTGTATTTATAGAAGAGATAAAGAAAATATGCCTGGATCCATAAGAGAAGTGAATAATGCTGAAGAAGAGGGTATAGAATTTATTTGGCAATCTAACCCAAAAAAATTTATTGGAACTGAAAAAGTTTCATCCTTGATAGTTGAAAAGATGGAACTTGGTAAACCCGATTCTTCAGGAAGAAAAAAACCTATACCTGTACCAAATTCGGACTTTGAAATTAAAGTTGATATGGCAATTAAAGCATTGGGGTTTGATCCAGAAGATTTACCAGAATTATTCAACAATAAAGATCTTACGGTCTCTAAGTGGGGAACCATAAAGATTGATATGAAATCTATGGAGACAAACATAGATGGAATTTTTGCAGCTGGAGATATTGTAAGAGGAGCATCTTTAGTTGTGTGGGCCATAAAAGACGGTCGAGATGCGGCTCATTCTATAAGAAAATATTTAGAAAATAAAATTTTAGTAAAAACAAAAGTAGCATAAATGAATTTATATAAAAAAAATTTAAAAAAATTAATTGATGGACATTCTTATGATCCTAAAAATGAACATGATGCTTGTGGAGTTGGCTTTGTTTCATCTACAGATGGTAAAAAATCAAGAAAAGTTGTGGAATATGGTATTCAAGCACTTAAAGCAGTTTGGCATCGTGGTGCAGTTGATGCTGACGGAAAAACAGGTGATGGAGCAGGAATTCATATTGAAATACCAACAGATTTTTTCATTAAAAGAATTGAAAATGCTGGACGAAGACACGACAAAGGCAATATTTGTGTAGGAATGATTTTTCTTCCAAGAAATGATTATTCTTCACAAGAAAAATGCAAAACAATTGTAGAAAATGAACTACTAAATAAAAATTTTTATATTTATAGATGGAGACAGGTTCCAGTAAATACTAAAGTGCTTGGCTATAAGGCAGAAAACAATAGACCTGAAATAGTTCAAGTAATATTTAAATCTAACAACCAAAAATTGATAGGAGATAATTTGGAAAGAGAATTATTTGTTATTAGAAAAAAGATAGAAAAACAATCTTTGGCACTTAAAATTAAAGATTTTTATGTATGCTCATTCAGTTCTAGATCAATTATTTATAAAGGCATGTTTTTGGCAGAGGCATTGTCTGAATTCTATCCAGATTTAATGGATAAAAAATTTATTTCAAGGTTTGCGATTTTTCATCAGAGATATTCTACAAACACATTTCCGAGCTGGGATTTAGCTCAGCCATTTAGAACCTTAGCTCATAACGGAGAAATTAATACGATTAAGGGAAACATTAATTGGATGAAAATTCATGAACAAGACATGAATAGCGAACTCTTTGAAGATATAGATTCTTTAAAACCAGTAATTGCGACAGGCAATTCTGATTCAGCTGCATTAGATAATGTATTTGAACTTCTTGTTAGATCTGGAAAGTCAGTTCCACTAACAAAACTTATGCTTATTCCAGACGCATGGTCTAAAAGAAGAAAAACAGTTTCAAAATCTCATCAACAATTATTTAATTTTTTAAATAGTACTATTGAACCATGGGATGGACCTGCTGCTATTTCAGCTACAGATGGAAAATGGATTATTGCTGCGCAAGATAGAAATGGATTACGACCTTTAAGATATACAGTAACTTCAGACAAATTTTTATTTGCAGGCTCTGAAACAGGTATGATTTCTTTTCCAAATGAAAAAATTATATTTAAAGGAAGGCTTGGACCAGGTCAGGCAATTGCTGTCAATCTTGATACTGGCCAAGTTTATGATAGTAAAAATCTAAAAAATAAAATTTCAAAAGACTATAAAAAATATAATAAACAAATAATTGATTTAGATAAAAAATTTTTTATTAAAAAAGAACAATTTATCTATAAGGGTGATGAATTAAGAAAAAGACAACTTTTATCTGGAATTAGCATTGAAGATTTAGAGATGATTTTACATCCAATGGTAGAGGACACCAAGGAAGCTGTTGGATCTATGGGTGATGATACGCCTATAGCAGTATTGTCGGATAAATATAGACCTTTACCACATTTTTTTAGACAAAATTTTAGCCAAGTAACAAACCCACCAATAGATTCTTTAAGAGAAAATGAAGTAATGAGTTTAAAAACTCGATTTGGTAATACCGGCAATATACTTGATTTTGAAAATTTAACAGAAGAAAATATATACGTACTTGAGGGACCAATTTTATCTAATTCGCAATTTAATAAATTTTCTGATTTTTTTAGAAGCAATATTAAAAATATAGATTGTACATTTAATATTCAAGAAGGTTTAAAAAAGAGATTAGAAGAGTTACGTTCTGAAGCAGAAACGGCTGTGCGCGAGGGTGCCAAACATCTAATTTTAAGCGATAAAAAGGTTGATGAAAACAAAGCAGCTATCCCAATGGTTCTTGCTATTGGTGCAATAAATTCAAAATTAATAGATTTAGGAATAAGAGGTTTTGCTTCAGTAAATGTTCAAACAAGTGAAGCTTTGGACACACATTCCTTTTCAGTTTTGTTAGGTGTAGGTGCTACAACAATAAATCCATACATCGCATTTGATTCAATTTACCAAAGGTACGAGAAAAAACTTTTTGGCAATATTAGTTTTGAAGAATGTGTAATGAGATATATAAAATCGATTGATAATGGTCTTCTAAAAATAATGTCTAAGATGGGTATTTCCGTTTTAAGTGCGTACAGAGGTGGATGTAACTTTGAAGCAGTAGGACTTAGCAGATCAGTTGTGGCTGATTATTTTCCTGGCATGACATCAAGAATTTCAGGAATAGGTATTAATGGGATAGAGAAGAAAATAAAAAAAATTCATAAAAAAGCCTTCCAACACAATACAACCGTACTTCCAATTGGAGGTATTTATAAATATAGAAAAAACGGAGAACTTCACCAATATCAAGGAAAATTAATTCACGTATTGCAAAGTGCAGTCAGTTCAAATTCTTATGAGTTTTATAAAAAATACGCCCAAGGTATTTATGATTTGGACATAATAAATTTAAGAGATCTTTTAGATTTTAAACAATTGGGTAAAAAAATAGATATTAAAGAAGTAGAGACTGTTGAAAGTATAAGAAGAAGATTTGGAAGCGGAAGTATGTCTCATGGAGCTTTATCTTCTGAAGCTCATGAAACTTTAGCTATAGGTATGAACAGAATAGGAGCGGCTTCATGTAGTGGAGAAGGAGGAGAAGACCCTAAAAGGTTTATTAAAAAATCAAATGGGGATAGTGCTAACTCAAGAATCAAACAAATTGCTTCAGCTAGATTTGGTGTAACAATTGAGTATTTAAATAATTGTAAAGAAATAGAAATAAAAATTTCTCAAGGAGCAAAACCTGGAGAAGGTGGACAATTGCCAGGTTTTAAAGTTTCAGAGGAAATTGCAAGGTTAAGGCATTCAACACCTGGTGTAACCTTGATATCACCACCTCCACACCATGATATTTATTCAATTGAAGATTTAGCACAACTAATTTATGACCTTAAGCAATCTAATCCAAAAGCTAGAGTAGGTGTAAAACTTGTAGCTTCAACTGGTATAGGAACAATCGCAGCAGGTGTTGCAAAAGCAAAAGCAGATATAATTTTAATTTCAGGACATTGTGGAGGAACAGGAGCTAGCCCTCAAACTAGTGTTAAGTATGTTGGAATACCGTGGGAAATGGGTCTCACAGAAGTTAATCAAATTTTAACTTTAAATAGTTTGAGACATAAAGTTACCTTAAGAGCAGATGGGGGCATTAAAACTGGAAGAGATGTTATTATGGCTGCAATGATGGGTGCAGAAGAATTTGGAATTGGGACAGCATCTCTTGTGGCTATGGGTTGTATAATGGTTCGTCAGTGCCATTCTAACACTTGTCCAGTTGGTGTATGTACTCAAGATGAAAATTTAAGAAAAAAATTTTCAGGTACGCCTGAAAAAGTTGTAAATTTATTTACTTTTATTGCAGAAGAAGTTAGAGAAATCTTGGCAAGCTTGGGTTTT
>MDSV01098463.1_pt1 | contig 10532 bp, 18 predicted proteins | sample 810851 | NCBI WGS metagenome assembly MDSV01 (sample SAMN05326640, study PRJNA326480) | marine metagenome | isolation source: seawater | place: Atlantic Ocean: North East | collected 2012 | reverse complement strand
TAAGAATAGCAGCACTGTTTGTTCTAAAGTTATAGCCGTTTGACTTCAAAGCCTCTTGTAGAGTCATCTCCTCTTTTGAAATCGTTTCCTTTATTTTATCTATTATTATTTCTAATTCTTTTTCTTTTCTTTCTTTAATACTCATTTTTATTCCTCCTAAATAGCAGAAGGGATAGGGGGTTTCCCCCCTACCCACATCTACATTACGTTCAGAGTTCTCCTGCCTTTATCTCAGGGAAACCTGACCAGTTTACTTTACCATCTTCAATGGTTAAGACCTTCAACCTCTTGCCAATCATCTCAGGCTTCCTAGCACTTGCTTCAACCATAGCGGTGAAGGTTGCACCATTCTTCCTTATGTCTCTTGACATTCTGACTGTTGCAGTAAAGATATCCTCTGTTGTCGAATGCCAATTAGCCTCAACACCAACAGGATTAGGATTACCTGCATACTTGTCTTTAGAGTGAGCAATCACTATTCGATGGCAAGCCATCTCTAGTATCTGCTTGTGCAAGAAGTTCTTGTAAGGGGTATTCCTATCACCCCAAACATAAGGTGGTTGCTTGATTACTGTATCAGCATCCATACCATGCTTCTCACGCATCTTGGTCTCGCATACATCTGTCAGGAGTTTATCTGCCCCATCCACAATGACTGCTTTCAACTTGCCATCTGCAAGATACTCTTTTGCCATCTCATAGAATGCTCTAGCGTTGTTCATCGTTTCATCGAAGTCCACTAGGCTACCATCCTTTCTCACGATTGGATTGTAGACAATCAGATTCTCGTTGTTGTCGTAGTGGTTACGCTTCACATCTATTGCTCGGTTGTCGAAATCAAACACTAGAACATGTAGTCCGTTCTTTATGTCTTCATCAGTTAGCAAATCCATTGCTGTTGCTGACTTAGCGGATTTAGGTTCTCCCCAAATACCAAGACACAGGTAAGACTTGTTATTCTCCTGTGATTCCTTAATCTGCTGAAGCATTGCTTCCTTTCGGAGAGCATACTGCCCCTTTGCAGACTCGTTCGTTGTTACTGCTTTCGTTTTATCTGTTGTTGTCCAACTCATATCTATCACCATTTTTATATTCATTAGGGTCAAATGTAATACCCTTCCATTGTTCCAATAGTTCGTTAAGTTCCGTAAGAGATAATTTCACTCTTACGTCCTTGGAGACAAAGTGGAACTTAGTCCAATAGTCTCCTGTGTCAGGATTGTACTTCCAAGTTAGGAAGTCTACATCATCCATGAGAAAAGCGAAACTCCTCCCATGAATGACGAGACCTCCATTGGAATCAGCACTCATACTGTATTCCATCTACGTCACCAACCTTACTCAAAGAACCAGTCTTCCGACTCATCAATGAACTCTACTTCTTCAGCACTTCCGCCTCTACTGCTAATCACATGAAGACCAGCAACGTTGATGCTTACAGGTCGAATGTTACCCTCTTGGTCAACACCCTGAGATGTTCGACCAACCACAAGAACCTGTGAACCTATACCAAAGTCAATTGGTATGTTCTCAGGAATCCAGCAAGTAGTTCCACTCCAACCATCGTTGTCAAAGTCGAAGTCGGTGTTCAGGTCATCGAGATTCAATATCCTGTTACCGTTTGCTGTGGGTGTTACGTTGATACTGTTAACTGTACCATCGGTAAACACAAACTTGTCATCCCAATTGGCTTTGTTGTTTGCAGTCTGATGGTACTTATCCAATGCAATCAATGGGCTGTAATTACCACCACAGTATTCCATCATAGCATCAGACATAACTATCTGAGATACATCTCTCTTCATTTCAGAGTCATCTGCTAAGTCGCCATTGTATACCAATGACTCAACAGTTTGGTTTGCTCCACCATGAATCAAGTCTTCCCTGTTGGAGTTCGGTATCACATCGAAGTGAACGAACTCAAAGGTCTTGGGTTGGAAGTTAACACAGGCTTCTTTCTTGTATGAGAAGAAATACTTACCCATTTTTCCATCTATCTCACCCACGAATACACCCTTTCTCTGATACTCAGATGCAGGTTGTGGCTTGCCATAGTTCTTGTTCCAATCACCCTGTCGAGTGTCAAGCGGTACAATGAATCTACCACTGTCAACTTCTACATTGTTCTCAGGCAACTTCTTCATGTGCTTGACAATCTCTTCACCATCTCGCATCATTCTTGCTTCATACCCATCACCATCTTCTGTGAAGATAGCAACTCTTCCAAGAGAGTAAGTCATATCGCTATCACGCATATACTCGTTGGTTAGTCTTTCACGACTTCGTGCTGACATATCGATAGCATCATTCAGTGCTACGAAGAAGCCGAAGGCTTTCTTGTATAGACTGTTAGCATTCTGTCCAGTTGGTTGCGTCTGTTGTCTCTTCATTACATTTCGAGAATTGCTAAAGAACTGTCGCCAAAGACTACGAGCCAGTAAAGGCTCTTTATCAGCGTCAACGTTGTTCTTGGAACATATATCCTCGAACCTCGCTGTCGCATCGTCTAGGGACATCCCTAGCAGTTCTGCTGCTTTTTCAATTTCATTTTTTATTTCATCATTCATTTTCATTTTCCTCCTTTGTTTTCATTCTCTTTCTTTCGTGTCTTATTTCCACTAATCCTTCTGTCAGCATGACTACGCCACACAATATCCAAAAGAAATTGGAATCTACGCTGATATAACCTAGCGTGTTTAGTATAGGTAGTACAATCAGCAATGCACCGCCTAACGCTATTATCTCATACCGAAGTAGTAGATGTTTAACATCTTCAATATCTACTACACCGTCTTTGTTCAAATCCATTTTCATATTTATACCTCATTTTAAAATCTCCTTTTTGGGGAATCTAACCATTTAATCAACTGTCTCACAACTATCAACCCCAATATTAGTTCAACCATCACATCAACTGTCCTATCATCCAAGAAGCAAGTAACTTTGGAGTCATATTACTACTTCTCCACTCAGCCTCTCCGATAACACGTAACGTTTTGAACTTCTTGGCTGCTGGCATATCTGTTTTAATTACAACATCGTGTAAATTAACACATATAGCATTCATATCTACTGAGTTATATAACAAATCATGCACCTTACCTAAACTATTTTCATATTCATTATTATCAATCATTTGCATTATTTCAGTATATGGTTCAAGATTTTTGTCAATCTGATTCAATAGTGAGGACTTACCGTAGATAGCAGCCTGAAGTTCAGTAAGCCCTCTTCTCATGTCTCCATGTAGTGAGTCTATGAAAGTTTCCAACTCGTCACTTGAAACATGGGTAATTTCCTCATTTTCTAAAATCTTTGTCAACAAAAGATGCATTGTCTGTGGCTTCAATCTATCAAAACGATAGTTAGCACACCTTGATTGTAAGGGATGTATTATCCTATGTCTTTCATTACATGTAATAATGAATCTACAATTATCTGCATACCTTTCCATAATTCTTTTGAGAGCATTCTGTGCATCCTTTGTCATACCATCCATCTCATCAAGAAGGATAATCTTGAATGGTGCTTCACCAATCTTCTTGGTAGAAGCAATCTCTTTGATTTGGTTTCTGACTGTTTCTAACCTTCTATCATCTGATGCATTAATCTCAAAGAAGTTGTTGTCTTTATCTTCCTTTAGAATATCATTAGCAACGGCTATTCCTGCCGCCGTCTTTCCTACTCCCGCTATTCCATAGAGTAGAAGATTAGGCATATTGCCTTTCTCTACCCAACTCTCTGCGTCTATCGTGAAGTTGTATTGTCCTACAACATCGGCAATTCTCTTTGGTCTATATTTTTCTGTCCATAACATTTTCATTCCTCATTTTTAATTTAGCCACCTTGACAATCCAACAGTGGCGACAACTGGTGTTGTCTTTGTTCTCCTCTTTTTCTCTCCCAGTCCTAACGTTCTAGTTTCGGAGGAAGATAGTGTCTTTCTACAATGTTCTCTAAAATCAGGGTTTTTCAATAAGTCCCTGAAAAGATAAACATCAGAATGCCGCATTTTTAACTTCCTCAAAATTTTCGGTATTGTAGAATATGCCTTTCTTTGAGGAGGAGACATCTTCCTTTGCATTCTCCCATCGTGGGAGTAAGCAATCATTTCGTAGAAATAGTCTGAACTCCACCTTCTCTTGACCTTAGCATCAACGAACATCAACTTGTTAGGATGGATGTTCGGTGCTAACCAAGAAACAAACTGAATGTCTGCTGGTTTGCTAATCTTCAGACTCTGCATTATCAATTCCCTGTTTGGGTTTCTTAGATAATCTCCAACTAGGCTGAAGATATCAGTATCGTAGTTGTGAGGCTCATCAGAACGAGGGGCTAACTCCTTGATTAAATCAACATCAAGTTTCTTACCACGCTTCAACTTACATAAGTTAAACAGTTTCTTTGGCACATCTTTCTGATTGATTGATGTAAGAACTACCTGACCTCTATACTCTAGTATGGTTCTCCTAATCAATTCAACATTAGGTTTGTAGTTACATTCTCTAATGACAATACCAACATCTGCTGGTATACTGTAATTATCTTCAATGTCAAACTCATTCGCATACTGAACGATAGGATTATCAGAAACGAGTTTCATCGCTTTTTGTAATTTATCTGTTCCATCTTTGCCGACTATTATTATTGTTCTATTCTGATTCTGCATATTCAATAGGCTCATCTACCCTCACTTCCATTATTTCTTCGTAGGCTTTATTGCAAGCCCCACACGAAACTAAAATGACATACCACTTTAGTCCGTTCTCTTCCTTCACTCCTGCCTCATAAGCAAATGAGTGACTACCACATTCTCTGCAACCGTCTTTTATTCGTTGCATTACATGGTGATTTACAATCTCATCATCTGTTACCCACTCTTGTTCCGGTTTGTGAAACTGAATCTTCAGCATACAAACAGAACACAGTGATGCTTCTGTTTCTCTAAGATTACATCTAGGACATAACATCATAGAAGCCCCTTCATCTTGAGTATCTTCTCAAGTCCTTCGGCTTTCAGATGCTCTTTTTCCTTTATCATTCTAAGTGAAGTGATGAAAGTATCCCAATCATTGTTCGTGATTAGTCTATTGTCCATCATATCCACTAGTCTAGTTAGATTATCCAACCCACTGATTACCAATATTGGTTTGGGTCTTCCACTGTGCTCCTTGTCCTTGTAGTTAGACTCGATTTCATGTTGTAGAAGTGAACGGTTGATACCCCAAAGGAATGTACCTTCACCTCGTATACAAACTCTAAGTCTGACACGATAGCCTAACTTTGACTTACTACTGTTGACAATATTAACTTCAGGATTGCCAATAGAAATGAGGATGCCATTCAAAACATCCTTGCTATACATGATACTCCGAAGTAGTTAGAGTCAATATATGTTGCTACACTGTTCTACTACGTCCTCGATAGTATTACAATCACTAGGATACTTGTCATCTCTTATTCTGAGTATTCTTGGAAACCTCATACCATAAGTGCCGTCCTGATTCTGACTGATTAAATCACAAGTAACCTCAAGGACTATTCTAGGTAAGAAGTAATACGTCCCACCAGTGAAACTGTCAACTATTCGCTTCAATTGAGTATCTATCGAATACATCTCTTCCTCTGATATACCACTACCGACCTTACCGATGTTCACATAATCTGAACCATTTCTAACACTAACTCCGTATGTTCCTATCACACCTGCTCTCTTTCCCTTGCCATATTCACCGGATGTTATGACAACATCTAGTTCAACTCTCGGTGGCTTATACTTCAATAGAGAGACAGTTCTCTTTGACTGGTACGGGGCATTCAAGTCCTTTATCATCACACCTTCAAAACCACCATTGATTGCCACATTATACGCAGCATCCACGTTACCATGCCTGAATGTCTGAGTTACGAACTCCGAAGGGACAATGGTTTCTAGGTATTCCAGCCTATCACCATATATATCACTAAGAATAGATTGACCTTGATACAACAGGCAGTCAAACACCACTAACTTAACAGGACATTGTGATATTGCCTGTTGCTTGTCCTTTGAATGCACCCTAGTTGCAAGAGCCTGATGAGGAGCAGGACTGCCATCTCTAGTTATTGGATATATTTCAGTATCCAAGATGAAGTCAGTCGCTTCCCATTCACTAACTATCTCTACGATGTCTGCGTATTGCTCTGTCACAATCTTACCCTTGCGGTTGAAGATAATAACATCATCATCCTTACCATGTATCTGATAGCGATTACCATCATACTTCACATCCATTATGAAACTCTCAGGTAGTTTACCCAAGTATTTCTTGGCAAGCATAGGTTTGACGAAGTTACCATGCACCAGTTCAGGTGGCTCTAGGTTATTCTCTAGATAGTCTACAAGACTCGTCAATGAATGACTTACAGTATACATCTTCATGTCACGTTGGTAATAGTCTCCCATTGCCTTCTCTACTGTGCTTTTGTTAACCCCGTTTCTAGGTGTTCTCAACCAATAACGAATAAACCACTTCATCTCTAATGCAGACATCTGTGCTATTGCTTCTCGAATTGTCGAGTAGTTGCCATCTTTACTTAGTGAAGAACAGTTCAACTCCAACAATCTTACTATCTCTGCTAGAGTGAAAGTAGAATCAGGTCTGTTCTCGCTAACGAACTCCTTTATTCCTTCCCCTAAATCCATCCAAGTGTAGACTGAATCAGCAATCTCATCTTCAAAGACATCGAATATATTGGCAAGCCACTTTATGGCCTTCTTCTCACCAATGTTATTCTTCTCGTAGTCCATTGATAGAATCTTAATTACTGACTTTTTATCTTTGAAGTGCGGTAAAGTCGCACAAATCATATGTCTTTTCTCTGATGGTGTTCTGTCTTCTAGTGCTTCACACATCCTGCTGAATCGTATCATTGTCATTTTTATTCCTCTCAATTATCTTATTCAATGCCTTAGCGACATCTTTCATTTCTTTCATATTCATTCTAACGCCTTTCTTTGTTGGTGTTCCGTTAGCATACCAACGAATGTCAACTATGTCAACATTCCAATAATTACCTGTTCTCACTGTTAGTTCTTCATTCCCGTTTCTTGGGACTCTTACTATTATTTTCTCATCCTTCAAGCCAACCACCCTTAAACTGCTGCAAATTCTTCCACGATTTGAAGTATCGTGGAGATTCTTGTTTGTCTATTCTGTGTGCTACCCACACAACTCCACCAAGACTGCTAATCTTGACTAACTCATATGTTCTTCCTTCTACTTCAAACATATCTTCTGTCTCAACATCAGGAACTAAACCGAACTTTTTCGATAGTTCATTGGCAATTTCATCCATGTGTTCAGCAATATACTGAACAATCAGATGGCGTTGTATTGGTACTTTAGCATCAACTGTGACTTTGATTTTACCTTCCATCTCACATACTCTGCACTTGTTACCTTCACAAATGGGGCAAGGTATCTCCGCAGGAAGCGGAGCAGGAAAGCGAATAGTCACTGCCCTCTTCATTGTCTGCCATCCCATACTCTGTATATCAGTTCATACTCAACTGTTACATCGAATGGGAAAGCAGCAAAGTGTAGGGTTGCATTACCGAACTCAGGAGCAAAACCACTTGACCAATACTTGTCTCCTTGAACCAAGTAGCCTTGCCAGTTTACCCAACTGTAATTGCTGAATATAACGGAGTTGTTCACTACCTCAAAAGAGAGATGTGTAATGTTATACTTGAACGACTGAAGTTCAATCGCCCCGTAACTCGTATTCACATCCAACCAAATAGTCGGTGCGTGAATCAGCGTTTCATTCGTGGTGTTATTCATAACAAGAGTAAACTCTCCTGTCATAGACATCCAATCTGCCTGTGCTGTTTCACCTTCAAACTCTTCTTCAGGTGGGCTAGGCAATGCTTCGGTGCAACCTGCTAGGAAAGCACCTACTATCATAAGCGTCAATAGTTTGTTCATGCTGTTCGTCATCACAATCATCTTCTCGCAAGTACAGGAAGGATAAATATGTTGCTACATCCTATTGAAAGACGAAACCGAACTCTTCTAGAGTCGTCTGTCTCTCTCCAAATGTAAACCCAAACTCACTTAATTTAGTCTGTCTCATTCCTCATCCTCCATCATTTGTGCAAATGCTAACCCTGTTAACACTTTAGTCTGTATCTTGAGAAGTTCGATTATCTCATCTAGTTTTCTCTCAACTGCTCCCTCATGTCTTTGGTACTTTCCATGTTTCATACTCATTCGTTCACCACCGATTTAGGGAAGTATACATCTTCCCAAACTATCATCTCTGCTTCTGTCATTATAGTAGTAAAGATTGTTCCACTCTTCAAGTGTATTTCAACATCGTAGACTGATTTCTTCAACATACCCTGTGGTGTTTCTATCACAGAGTATGCTGATACATCTGCCATGTTCAATGTCGTCATTCCTGATTCTGTTGTTAATTTGTAATATTTATCTCTCATTCGTTATCCTCCTGTTGTCTTAATCTATCTAGACTCTGTTGAGTCCATGCTGTTGTTAGTTCTCCGTCCTTAGTGAAAATCAAGTTACTTTCAGGACCACCGTTGCTAATCCTTCTGTTTGTTCTTTGCACCTTTGTATCATCAATGCAATCTAGACAATATGGCTTGTTGGCAAGTCTCCTTCTGCTAGGAGCATAGCAACATGCTGAACGGTGATGCTCATGTGGTGTTCCCTTCTTACCTTTCTTAACATAGTTATCACTCCAAAGAACCCACTCGTTAGGTTGAATCTTCCACTTACCCCAATACTCATGGTGGGTATTCTCTTCTTGTAGTAGATAGAGCGAGCCATCCACATGTCTCTTCACGAAGAAATCTACATCACTACCATCTGTTAGTATCCTCACTATTGTTCCTTCTACTGACTCCCTCACCTTTTTGTTCTTGAATCGCTGTTCAGCAGATACGGGGATGTGAACAATCTCTGTCTTGCCACCTGCTCGTATCTCATGCCTAACGGGTATCTTACTGTCTTTCTTCTTTTTACTTGATTTCAGTCCCTTGTTCTCCGTTGGATTCACTGTTGATACAACTTCAGTCTTTAGTAACTGAACACTGTCAGAGACATCAATACCCATTCCTGACATCACATCGTACTCTTGATGCTTACCAAGTAGAAACACTCTTTCGATGCTATTGCAATCTATGAGTTTGTTCTCACCTTCTTTCATTTCAAATGCCCAATACTTCATTCATCATCACCGCCCCTCTTCTATTGTTCTCATTATCTTCTTCTCAGCATATCCGTAGGATACATCCATACCGAATCCTCTCTCATGCATTAGTTGCATCAGCATAACCATCCTATCTTCAATGTGATGTGGTGGGTCACATGGGTCTCCACTAATATCATACTGCAATGCTATTGTGTAGAACTTCTTACTCATTCTTCTTCACCTTCTAACACATCTTCTGCTGCCTTAACCCACTCAGGTTTCTCGACAGGCTCTTGCCTGTAAATGCCATACTGAACTTTCTTCGCTATCTCACTAGCACAATCGTAGGCAATAAACTGATTATCACCTAAAACTGTTGCACTCTCCATCATTCCCTTCCATGACTTGATTGTTTTCCAATCAGTTCCACTGAAGAAAGCCTGACCGAATGGATGTGTGTGTATCCAGCACTTCAATGGTGTCTTCATTCCATCTAGTTGTTCCCCTTGATTCTTGAAACTCACAAAACCAAACGTCCCTACACTGATATACAGTTTATCATCTGCATCTACAATCACCTGAACTTCCCTTGGCGAGTCAAATGCCTCAAGAGATTTGTTCCATATCACCGTGTAGAACGCCTCTGTCTGTATATCAGGAAATGGATAAGTGAACTCAACCTGCTCAAACACAGTCTTGATGTCCTCTTTCCAGTTCTCGTCCTTTATTTCCAATCCTTCTATTATTCCATTTTCATATTCTGTTTCATTTGTTTTCATTTTTATATTCCTCCCATTTGGTTTACTCTCATATCCTGCTCGTTCTCAAACTCATGATATGCTCTGTGTCCTGCTATGAATCCACCAGCATGTCTCTTAGTTCCCAAGAACTCCTCACCACAAACCGGACAAACTACCTTTACAATAGTCGCCTGTTTGTAGTATCCATCTGTTGAGATTATCGTCAGCATATGGCCTATGTCTTCTTCACTTATGTCGTCTATGTTTGCGTCTTCTTTCGTCATACTTTCACCTTCATATAATGCCGAAGTGATTTAATTGGTCTCGGTGGAGACAATCGAGGTTCTTCGACTACAACCTCTTCCTTGTTGGTTTCTTCCCATGCTTTTTCCCATTTCTCAGTTAAACTGACCTTCGGTTGTGTAGGCTGCTTTACTCTGAGAACGTTCCTTCTGTATTGTTCCTTCCACATCACTTGGATGCAGTCATCACATAATCTACCATCTTTCGCTACTTTCTCACTAGGCTCTTTGTAGATAGCACCACAGAGAGTCTTGTCTAAGATTCGGAAGTGAATCATATGTTCACTACTCC
>MDSV01086588.1_pt1 | contig 10532 bp, 10 predicted proteins | sample 810851 | NCBI WGS metagenome assembly MDSV01 (sample SAMN05326640, study PRJNA326480) | marine metagenome | isolation source: seawater | place: Atlantic Ocean: North East | collected 2012 | reverse complement strand
TTAAGTTTAGAATTAAGTGTCTCAATGTTTTCACCTGGAAGCTCAATATTCATGAATTCATAAAATGCTTTTTTATTATTATTTATTGGGTAAGCAAGATTTCTTAATCCCCAGCTTTCGTTATATTTAATTGAGCCATTTAGCTCAACAATAGTATTAGTATGATTTTTAAGCTCAGTTTCCAAGTCAGCAGTGCTTAATTCTTGTTTTAGTACAAGTACGTGTTCAAATAGTGCCATAAAAAAGTCTAATTAATTTATATATTTATTATTAAAAATTGCATAAATATTCTATTATTGGGGTATAAGCAAGGAATTCTTTTTTAGGAGCGTTATGAGTCTAGCTTTATTATTTCCAGGTCAAGGATCGCAATTTATCGGAATGGGAAAAGATTTTTCGTCTAAATTTACTGTTGCAAATCAATTATTTAGTGAACTTGATCTTATTTTAGAAAAACCTCTTAGTAACATGATATTTGATGGTACTATTGATGAATTAACACTTACCATTAATTCACAGCCAGCAATAATGGCTGTTAGCTCTGCAATCTTAGATACTATAAAATCTGAAAATCTAATTGACTTTAATAGGATTAAAGCAGTAGCGGGACATTCTTTAGGTGAATACTCAGCTCTGTACGCAACAAGCTCTATTTCTTTTGCTAGTGCAATCCAGTTGTTAGAAGTTAGATCTAAGGCCATGCAAGAAAGTATGCCTGTTGGAACAGGTGGTATGGCGGCTATTATAGGTAAATCGATGCAAGAAGTGGAAGACCTTTTAACTTTAATTGGCGATCATGGGCAAATATTTATTGCAAACGATAATGCAGATGGCCAGATTGTTGTAAGTGGAGAGATGTCTGCAATTAATTATTTGTGTGATAATTCAAAAGCTCTTGGAGTTAAGAGAGCATTGAAACTTCCTGTAAGTGCTCCATTTCATTGTGACTTAATACATTCAGCATCCCAAGAACTTTCCAAAGTAATAAATGAACACGAATTTAAAGAATTTTTTTATGATTTTTACTCTAACGTTACTTCTAAGCAATGTTCTAACAAAGAAGCCCCTGATTTGCTAGTTAAACAAATAGTAAGTAGGGTTAGATGGAGAGAGATTATTGAGAACATGATTAATAATGGCATTTCAACATTTATAGAGGTTGGTCCAGGAAATGTATTGTCTAATTTGGTCAAAAGGATAAATAAATCTAGTAATACTATATCAATTAGTAAGGTAGAAGATTTAGAAAAATTGAATACAATAGAGCTTAAATGAAAAATGTATTAATCACAGGAGCCACCGGAGGAATTGGATCTTCAATTTTAGATACTTTTCATAAGAATGGAATGAATATTATTGCCTCAGGAACTAACGAAGATAAACTGAAGAAGTTAGGGGAAAAATATGCCGAAAGAGTTTTAACAATAAAATGTGATCTTTCTGATGAAAATCAAATTAATGAGTTAGTCAATCAAGCACAATTAAGCTGTGATAGCATTGATATACTCATTAATAATGCTGGCATCACAAAAGATAATGTTTTTTTGAGAATGCAAAAAAATCAATGGGACGATGTATTAAATGTGAATCTAAATTCAAATTTTCTTTTAACTAAACTAATAATCAAAGGAATGGTAAAAAAAAAATGGGGCCGCATTGTAAATATTTCATCAGTAGTTGCAAAAATGGGGAATGCCGGTCAAGCTAATTATGTTGCTTCAAAATCGGCTATTGAGGGTTTTTCGCGTACACTGGCTCAAGAAGTGGCGTCAAGAAATATTACCATAAATTGTGTTGCCCCTGGTTTTGTTGACACTGGTATCCTAGGTACTATTGAACCTGAAAAACTGAAAGATATGACCAAAAACATACCTGTGGGTAGAATTGGTATTCCAGAAGATATTTCCAATGCAGTTTTCTTTTTATGTTCAGAAGAATCATCTTATATTACTGGTCAAGTTATTCATGTTAATGGTGGCTTGACAATGTGAAGATTACTATTATTAACAAGAAAAATAATAAATAGGAGTAATTATGAGCGAAATTGCGGATAAAGTAAAAAATATTATAGCGGAACATCTTGGAATAGATGATCTAGGAAAATTAACTGATGATGCTAAATTTATCGATGATTTAGGTGCAGATAGTTTAGATACAGTCGAATTGGTAATGGCTTTTGAAGAGGCTTTTGATGTTGAGATTCCTGATGAAAAAGCTGAAACTATTTTAACAGTTGGTGATGCTATCGCTCATCTTGAAGCCAAGTAGATTAATTAATTTTTTTTTCTAATGAAACGTGTTGTTGTCACAGGAATGGGAATTGTTTCCCCTCTTGGATGTGGCGTCTCTAATAACTGGTCTTCTTTAATTAAAGGTGTATCAGGTGCCAGTTTAATAACATTATTTGATCCTGAAAATTATAAGTGCAAAGTTGCATGTGAAGTTCCATTAGGAGATGGCTCAAATGGAACTTTTAATCCAGAGCGATGGATTCCAAAAAAAGATATTAAAAAATATGATGAATTTATTCAGTTTTCTATGGCAGCATGTGAACAAGCATTTGAGCAGAGCGGTCTAGTCATAAATGATAAAGTAATTGCAGAAAGATCTGGATGTATTATAGGATCTGGTATTGGTGGGTTACCAGGAATTGAAAAAAATGTCATTAATTTTCACTCTAACAACTCAAAAGTAAGTCCATTTTTTATAACTGGCCGGTTAATTAATATGGCAGCAGGTTTTGCTTCGATAAAATATAATTTACAGGGAACAAATTATTCTAGTGTTTCCGCTTGTGCTTCAGGAGCGCATGCGATTGGTGAATCTGTCAGGTTAATACAACGTGGAGAAGCTGATGTAATGGTTTCAGGTGGCTCAGAAGCTACAATATGCCCAATTGGTATAGAAGGCTTTACTTCATGTAGAGCATTAAGCACTAAATTTAATGATGCGCCTGAAAAGGCCTCAAGACCATTTGATGAAGAACGAGACGGATTTGTAATGGGCGAGGGAGCGGGAATACTAATCTTAGAAGAAATGGAATTTGCAAAGAAAAGAAATGCAAATATTTTGTGCGAAATTATTGGATATGGTTCATCAGCAGATGCATTTCATTATACTCTGCCTGAGCCTACAGGAGACGGCGCATATAGAGCTATGAAAAATGCTTTAAAAGATGCAGGCTTAAAATCAAGTGATATTTCATATATTAATGCTCATGGAACTTCTACGCCCGCTGGCGATCAGGTAGAAGTAAGTGCAGTTGAAAAATTATTTTCAAACTGTGATAATAAGATTTTAATGTCATCAACAAAATCTCAAATAGGTCACTTACTTGGTGCGGCAGGGGCAGTAGAAGCAATTTATTCAATATGCTCAATAAATGAAGGCTTGATGCCTTTTAACAAAAATCTTGATAATCCCTGTAGCCATGAGAATATTGATTTGATTAGAAACGAACCAAGAGAACTTCACCTAGAAAATGTTATTTCCAACTCTTTTGGTTTTGGAGGAACAAATGTATCTATTATATTTTCTAAATTTAATGGATAATTTGCATTAAATGAAAGATGTAAATTTAAATCATGAGCCATTACTAATTGTTGTATCATCACCATCTGGAGCAGGGAAAACTTCTGTTTGTAAGAAGATTCTCCAAAATGATAAAGGTATTCAAATCTCAATATCTTCAACAACTCGGAAAGAAAGGCATAATGAATTAGATGGTGTAGATTACAATTTCATATCAAGAGAAGATTTTATCCAAAAAGTTGAAAATAATGAATTCTTAGAATACGCCGAAGTATTTGACAATCTCTATGGATCATTAAAGGAAGATGTTAATAAAATAGCAGAATCAAAAAAAGATGTTTTATTTGATATTGATTGGCAGGGTACCCAGCAACTGTATCAGTCAAAACCAAGTAATCTAGTTTCAATATTTATATTACCACCCTCTAAAGATGAAATTGAAAGTAGGTTGAGACAAAGAAGAGTAGATTCAGGTGATGATGAGTTGATCATTAATTTTAGAATGTCTAAATTTAAAGATGAGATAAGTCATTGGGTAGAGTATGATTATGTAGTGATTAATGAAAACCTAGAAATATGTGTAAAAGAGATTTTAAATATAATTAATGTTGAAAGAAAGAAACGTCATAGGCTAACAGATTTAGTTGATAAAGTAAGAGAACTCACCTTATAAGTTTTGCTAATTTACAATATTGAAGAACGCTCAAATTTTCAGGCCTTAGATCAGGATCGATCGAAAGACTATGAAGACAATCAATATATGAAGAAAGCGTTGTCTTAATTTTTTTCCTTCTTTGGCTAAATGCTTTTTTTACAATTTTTTCTAAGTTAAGAATATTCATATCTAAGTGTTCTTTGTGAGGAGTGAACTCTAAAACAATTCCATCTACTTTAGGTTGAGGGCTAAAAATTTTTGATTTTGCAATAATTATTTTTTTTACCTTACATCGAGATTGCGTTACAACTGATAATCTTCCATATTTTTTTGTTCCATGATCTGCCAAAATACGCTCACCAACTTCTTTTTGAAACATAAGATACATTTTTTCATAAAGTGGAGGCCATTTATCAAGAAAAATCCAATTCATTAATAAGCTACTCGAAATATTAAATGGAAGATTGCCAACAATAATTGAATTTTTTTTTATAAATTCGTTATAATTTATGCTAAGAGCATCATCATGTAAAACTTGAATGTTTTTAAAGTCTCTAAATAATTTTTTAAGACCATCAATTAAATTTGTGTCTTTTTCTATTGCCACAATTTGATTAACTTTTTTTTTAATTAACTCTTTTGTTAAGGCCCCTTTTCCTGGACCTATTTCAATTATTGATGAATTCTTATTTGTAATAATCAATGATGATAGTTTAGAAAGAAAATTTTCATCAGTAATAAAATTTTGGCCTAGTGATTTTTTTGCGAATATATTATCTTTTTTCAATATTTGCCTCAGCACGAAGGTCTCTTAAATATTTACTTGATTTAAGTTTTATTTTTTTATTTGTTAAAATTCTTTTAGCAAGCTCTGGAGATAAAGAAGCATCATTTTTTAAAAGCTCCTGTATCTCAGTCTCTGATATTGAAATTGTTCTAAGAAATAACCCCGAAGTTAACTGCTCCCATGCAATTGAGGTGCTTATTATCTCTTTTAAGATATTGGCATCAAGATTATTTTTATATATAAATTCATAAACTTTATTTCCATCTAATTGTCTTATTTGAAAAAAGTAGTCCTCATAATAATCATTATCGTCTTTATTAATTTTTATATTATACTCTGTTATTTTTAATTGTTGTAATTTCATATCAATTAAATCATTTACTGTCTTTTCATATAATGCATCTCTATTTTCAGCAGAAATAGAAACATTCTCTAGTATCGATTTAATCGCGAAATGTTGAGCTATATCATAGTTGGTGATTATATTATCATTTACTAAGAATTCAATTTGATGAGTTGATTGGTTTGCAAATAAAGTTGGATTATATGATAAATAAATAATAATAAAAAAAAATAAATTTAGCTTCTTTAAATATCTCATATCTGCGGACCAAACGTTTTAGATTTTCCAAATGATTTACTACTTCCAAAAGGTTTCAACGTTATTAAAAGGCTTAACCCTTTGGTATCCTCTATATCTTTGAATTTGGTTAAGTCTCTATAATATTTTAGATTTATTGCAATACAATCATTTTCATAAAATAGTCCACTTTCATAACCAATATTTAACTTAGAGTTTAAGTCTCTTTTTCCAGAGAATATGAAATTTAGATCTTTACTTAATGCTACCCTAGTTGCTAGTCCAAGTTGTTTAGACGCGGTCGCAAATTCATCTGAAACATAATCGTACTCAGCTTTGATAGCAAAATCTGTATAATAGATAGACGATGTTAAATTAGATTTGCTTATATTATATTTATCTTTATCTATTATAAATGTAGCATTTGTATATATATTTTTATCTAAGTTTATAAAAGCCGACATCATTATATCTGATATTTCATCAGACGTATCCAGTTTATCCTTATTAAACTTCATTGATTGACCGATGATAAGGTTTCCATCATATTTTCCTTTATAGTCTATAAACCATTCAGTTCCGTAATTAATTCTTGGCCCACTTTCCCATTCATTAAGAGATGAGGATCTGTTTCTTGAAAAAATATTTGAATTATTAACTTCTAAAGCATCTGTATAATTATTATATGGAGCAAGTATTGGCATAACAATTGGATTAAGGACTTGAGATATATTATTACTGGTCTTCTTTAGAGGGTATGAAATTTTTGAACCAATCTGGGGAAAAGATCTTATCTGATCTAAATCAGTATTCGTATCCTTATTTTTAATAGAATGGTAAATTATTCTAGTATCAAAAAAATTATTGAAAACTAAACCATTGGTTAAATCAATTTTTTGATTATCTAAATTTATTTCTGAAGAAACACTTGTTTTAATGTTTTTATTTAATGATTTAATACGAAGAAATTCATTTTTAATATTTATGTTAGCATCTAAATCAAAAGCCTCTAAATTTGAAATATTGTAGGTTAACCTTGGATAAATATATTCCCACTGATTATTACCTTCTGCAGATAAATGTTTATATGATATAGTTTGAAAAGAAAAATCATTGCCTTTTATTGTGTCAGATATCGTTACTCCGCTAGTCAAGACGTTAAGTTCATTAATTTGATTCTTTCTCATATATGTATCATTATTAGAAGTCTGCATATAAATATTGAATGTATCTAACTCACTTTCGAGCTCCGCGTTTGCAAAAGCATAATGTCTAGTTCCTAAATTATCATGATTATCATTTATATTAGTTTCTATGTTGAAAATTCCATTTTTATTTAAGAGTCTAAATTCTGTAGTTAAATAGTTGGTTCCTGTGGATTGAAATGTAGGGGTAAAGGTAAGATCTTTATTATCTGATATATTGTAAAAATATGGCACACTTATTAAGAAACCTAATTTATCGTCTTCTTGTATTCTAGGAGCAAGAAAGCCAGACCTCTTATTGACTGATGGATCTGGGTGAGAGAAATATGGGGTGTAAAAAACAGGTATATTTAATATATATAAAGTACTATGATCGTAATGCATTGTTTTTGTTGTTTCATCATGATAAACAGTTTTTGCATCTAATTTCCAGCCTGGGCAATTCTCAATAAGGTAGTTAGTTTCTATACAAGGCGTATACTGACTGTTTTTGATTACATTTATATTATTCTGTCTTTTAAAAACGCTTCCTACTATTCTAGAGCCATCTTTTAATCTAATTTTTATATCTTCAGCTGATGCAGAAGAAAAATTATCATTAGATTTTAAATTATCAGCATAATATTTATTATTATATTCATCATTTATAATAACATTATTGATTGCTTCAAATGTATTATTATTTTTATAAAAAATTACATTATCTGAATTAATCAATAATTGATTATTATTAATTAAAACATCACCTGTAGCATTGATAATATTATTTTCTTTATCAAGTAAAATATTCTTAGCTGAAATATCAATTTCATTATTTGCTCTTGCAAATATAATTGTAATTAAGAAAATAAAACTAATTAACAAATAGATTAAAGAAATCTTTTTAAAAGTAAAAAAAGTCATCTATTAAATTTCTTGGGCAACATAATTATTAATATTGAAAGTAAAGATAATAAAAATGGTACTGATATTTTTGATATCAATGGGTTTAGCTGAGAAGACATTGACAAGGCATTAAATAGGTTTGAAAGGAAATAATATATAAAGATTGTGCATATAGATATAATTAATAGGCCAAAAATTTTATCATTATGATTTATCCTAACAGTTAAAGAATTTGCTAAAAATACAAGACTTAAAACAAGAAGAGGCAGCAGAATCAATCTATAGTATTGTAATTTATGATCAATGGCTGAGTATCCTAATTTTTCTATAAGGTTTATAAATTCATTCAATTGATATATTGATATATTTTCAGGCGATATTAAACTATTTGAAATATCTTGATATTTAATTGTTGTTCTATAGACAAGTTCGTTATGGAACTTGGATTCAGAATATCTTGGGTATTCAGTGACATCATACAAAATCCAGAAGCCATTTTCTAATTTTGCTTTCTTGCCATTAAGTCTCCCAGTAAAAGATCCTTTTTGATTATATTCTAATATCATAAAATTATTTAATATCTCGCCCTCTTTCTCAATAGTTCTAGAATTGAGGATACTAGAAACATTTTTTTCATCATTGTCCTGTTTAAGCCACACTCCATTCTTTGAAATTGATGCAAATTTATCAGTCTGCTTAATATAAGCATAATTTAACTCATCGTATTTTGAATGAAAAAAAGCTACTAGTGGATTAATTGTTAGAACAAATAAGATTGAGATAGCTAAAAATAGGATTAACGGAGAAACTAAAAGTGAATTATTGGTCATCCCTGAAGATTTAAATATTGTATATTCAGAAGTTCTTATCAATTTTAAAGTTGTAAAAATACAAGAAAAGAAAATTATAATTGGAATCGTTTCATAAATTAATGATGGAAAGTTATAAAGGCTTAATTCAAATATAATGCCTGTTGGGACTTCTTTAGTTGCGCTCTTTCTAAAATTTTCGATAAGGTCTCCAGTGAAAGTAAGTAGAGAAAAAATCAAGAGAACAATAATAAATCCAATAAGATAATTTTTGTACAAATATAAATTTATTTTTGAAAACATTTTATGCTCTATTTTAATCGTTGATAAAAATTTCTCTCGAAGTATAAAACTAATATAGTTATCATAATTAATATAATGGGAGATAAGTAGTTAAAGTATACTAAGTCATTTTTTGCTATTAGCATGCTTGACATAGTAATCTCGAAAAACTTTATAGTTAAAGCTATTATTGAAATGAATACAATTGGCAAGGTCCATTTTGAGTCAGGTTTTCTCACCATTTTAAAGGTAATTAATGGCAAGATTGCAAGTACGAAAATATATAAGGGATTGATAAACCTATTTTGAAAAACAGCAAACTCTTCAGAATCACTTTCATTATTCTTTATTTTTTCAATTAAACTCTTAGAGGACATTTCATCTGGATATATATCTTTAATTCCTTTTTCATAATATGGAGTTAAATCTAATTCATAAAATTCAAACTGAATTTCAGAAATTTCATCATTATCTTTATTTAAAATTTGCATAAAGCCGTTTAACAAAACTAAGTAACTCCTATTATCAATTTTTTTAAATTCTCCTTTTTCAGCTATATAAGTCACTGGCTTTAACTGATCTTTATCATCCTGAATTAGTAGACCTAAAAACTCCTTTCCCTTAATTTCTTGAATAAAAATAGTTAAGTTTTTAACTGGGCTTATAAATTTTTTTTCTTTTAAAATATTATAATCTACACCTCCAGATCTAATGTCAGTTATTTTATTTCTTAACTCAAGAGAAGAACTCGGTATTACAAATATTGTAAGAATAAGCTGAATAATAAACAATAATGATGAAAGTATTAGAATTGGTTTTAATAAAATATTTCTATTTGATCTACCTGCTGACCAATAAATTAACAGCTCACTATCACCTCTCATCCTATTTAAAATAAATATAATTGAAATAAAAAGAGATATTGGAATTGTAATATTGGCTATATTAGGAATTAATAAGATTATATAAAAAAAATAATCTGACGCAGCCACATTTTCAGATGTAAAAAGATCTAAATATCTCAAACCTTGAGTTAGCCAAGCGATAGATGTCAAAATTATTGAAATGAATAGAAAACTTGAAGTAATCTCTTTAATTACGTATAGTGTAGATCTTGACATAGCTAATTTGTCAATTATATCAATATTTTGTTAAAGGTATATAATACAATGGATTTTCAATTCAAATCAATATCATTAGAAAAAGAACACATTGGAATTGCTTTTTGTGATTCTAAATTAAGATTATTAGGATATGCAAAAAAACTAGATCAATTATCAAAAAAACACATCTCTAATCAACTTAAATCTGACCTATCTTTTCAAAAAAGAAGCTCAAAACTGTTTGATTATTGTGTTATTCACAATCCAAATAACTTAAAATTATCAAAAATATATATTTACAAGCTTAAGGATTTCACAAATTATTCTATACGTGATTTTCAGATTTTAGGAGGCCATTTAACATCTCTAATTTCTTTTTATCAAGAAGATAAAGTTGGCTTATATCCAGACGGTGTCATTTCAAAGAAAGTTAGCTTCATTAATGGTGTTTCTGAAATGCTAATAGGGTCTTTATTGGCCAGTTATAAATTCAATAAGTATAAAAAAAATAATGGTAAAAAAGATAAAATAAAAAAACCTACCAGAGTTAAAATTTATTCATCGAGTTATTCTAGGCTAGAAAAAAACTATATTAATGTTGAAGCTGTTTCAGAAGGTACAACCCTTACAAGGAACCTGGTTACTGAGCCACCAAATGTAATGACTCCACCAGAAATCGCTAAGAATGCAGCGTC
>MDSV01050961.1_pt1 | contig 10532 bp, 8 predicted proteins | sample 810851 | NCBI WGS metagenome assembly MDSV01 (sample SAMN05326640, study PRJNA326480) | marine metagenome | isolation source: seawater | place: Atlantic Ocean: North East | collected 2012 | reverse complement strand
GAGATCTACACGAGTAATTTGGTTTCGAGAAGGCAGCCCAAAAGAGGGTGACCGCATCGTAGCGTGGTACAAATTAGAATGCGAGCTGGGTTTCAGCAGTGGCTTCACGGGAAATTACTGCTCCGGATCTCCGTGAGTCGGCCGGATGTTGTATTTGTTTTACTGCGTAAATTCCGAAAAAAGACTGCAGCGCACTGCATACCTCCGCCGTCCTAAATCTGCAGCAACACCACCCCTTGCATCCCCGCTTGGTACGGGGGCGGGCAATACTGCCCATGCCCAAGCCCACCAAGATTCATGACGTTGCGCGGCTGCCCGAGTCCGCAGAAATCCGGGACAAGCACACCGGCGTTTGTAGCGGGATGCCCTGAGCCACATGGATTCGGGACTGCGTGCTGCAGCCCGGGGTCACATGCATACGGGACCGCGTGCGGCAGCCCGAAGCCACATGCATACGGGACCGCGTGCTGCAGGGCGAGGCCACATGCATTCGGGACAGACACATCGGTTTGTATGGCGGGGTGTCCTAACACTTCTCGGTGCATGTAGACCAGCTGGGGGGGGTGCTGCGTATACATACACTGTGCACCAGTGTATGCGGCGTGGCATGCATCAGGGGGAGTTGTAGAAGTTGTTTTTTCTGCCATAAAAAAGTACCGAACTTTAGTTTAATTGAATTGGGGCCCTTATATATACACAAAATCATGCAGAGGTACGGCAGTTGTAGCGCACGATTTATTTGAGCATTGACGTGTAAACCAGAGCACACAACCACGGCTATTGTGTAGGGTGCGGGTACCGGTCTCATTTGCAACGAGCCTAGAGGGTGGGGTGCAGTCATAGGCTGCTCACGGAGATCTAGACGAGTAATTTGGGTTCGAGAAGGCAGCCCAAAAGAGGGTGACCGCATTGTAGCGTGGTACAAATTAGAATGGGGGCTCGGTTTGAGCAGTGGCTTCACGGAAATTTACTCAGGAGAAGGCAGCCTATGACCACACCCACGCTACACTAAAATACCTTGATTTTTGAAAAGAAACCTACAAGATAACGCAGCCCATCCCCACCCGCCCTCCCCACCGCGTGCACAATGTGCAAAAGTCGCCCGCGGGCGGCGCGGGTGCGCACTAGACAAAGCTCTCAAACAGGGAGGCCCAGCATTTCGAGTGTGTATGCTCGTCGTGGTCGACTTCTTCGTGTGGGCGCTTGTCGCCGACCCGCGCCGCGCCTGCGCGCGAGTGCATGAGGCGATCCGTCGTCGCGTTGATGCTTTCGTCAACGGAGGCCTTGTTGCGGGAGATGCGCTCGGCGTTGGAGGACGCGTCATGCAGCTGCTTGCGCGTGTCCTCGACAGCCTTGATGGCTTCGCCGTGCGCCTGAGCTGCTGCGCACATGACCTGCATCACAGGGTTGGTGTCGAGGTCGAGCATCTTGCGGTAGTTCTTGCAGTCCGCGGGCTTGAGACAGGCCGACTTGATGCCGTGGATGACCTTTTCGCGGAGCTCGGGGGGGATGTTCAGCTGCGTGATCCACGGCATGATTTTATCGCCCAGAATCTGCTCGAGCTCGTGGGCCTTGGCCGAGGCCATCTGCTCAAGCACTTCGAGCATTTCGGCGTTCTGGTGCTGCAGCCCCTGCATGTGCTGGAGCAGCTTCTGCAGATCCCCATCCTCGCCTGGAATGTCGAGCACGGGAGCGTTTTTCGCAAGATTGCCCGCGGCGGGCGCATTCTCCGTCTTGTCGGGGGCGCCGGGCTCGACGCCTTGCGCGGGGGTCGGCACGGGCGCTTCGGTCTTCTCGGTCGCTGTCGAAGTAGACGACATCGCGTGCGCGTGCGCGTGCGCCACATATATACCAGTCGCGACATACTTTGCGGGTTTCGCTGCCCACCCGACTTAGCTTCCAGTGTAGAATATCCCGGCGGCGCGCAAGAAGCTGCGCATCGGTGAGAACTCCAGCGCGGACCTCCGCGACAGGATGACGATGTGGGCGTGTAGATTCGGCCGTGACGCCCGCGCGCGATCCCGCATGGCGTGCGCGGAAGTATATGACCACCGCGCACACAGCGCTGCCTTTGCGCAACACAGTATGATATTGCTGTATATAAGCAATAGGGTGGCGTTTCGTCACAAGCATGGGAGTGGCGCGCACTGTGCTTAACGTGGTGCGGCACCCCGCGGGGCCGCCGCTCGTGTCTGTGTTGTCCCTCGCGTTCGTGCTTCGCGTTGTCGTGCGCGAAAGTGCCAACATGGGCAGATTTAACGCGCAGCTCGTGTCGGTCTTCGACGTGCGGCAGCTCGTGTACACCAAACGGTGCTTCGGGCCCCCTGACTTTTCGTGCTCCGTCGGCCAGGCCGTTGACGCATTCGTTGCCTCCGTGCAGACCCCCGCGCAGGCGTGCAACGGGACGGCCACGCGGTACATGTCGGTGACGGGCGCGCAGTCCCCGCAGCAGTGGGGCGACGCGCCACAGGTCTTCCGGTTCCCGTACGCAAACACGCTCAACCCGTCGAACGCCGCGTACTGGCGAATGTGGTGGGCACCGGCGGTCTACAACTTTCACGTCATCGGGGCGCTCATCTATGTGTACTTGGTCTCGTTTATCTTCCAGCTCTGGCACGCGCGGCATGCATGGGTGCATAGACGATCGACAAGAGTGCCCCCGCACTCTGCGTTGCCGAATAACCCAAGCGCGCAAACCGTGTTCACGCATTTGCTCTTGGAGCCCAAAACGGAGCACACTGCGAAAATACCGACGACGTACAGCCTTAATTGTTTTCACTCTGCGCACCAAACATTGCAAACGAGCGGCGCGGTAAAAACACACGAGCGCGCGCACGCCGCCGCCACCCCGCAATTCCTGCGCTGGGTCGAGTACGCGCTCACGTCCTCGGTGCAGATTCTTTTCTTCGCGCTCTTGATGCAGAACGTGAGTGTGAACGAGGGCATGCTCATTTTTAGCGGGCAGCTGCTGCTCTGCTCGCACGGGTACTCTGTGGAGGTTGAAATGTGCACAGGGACCCTGCGACGCGCGTGGTTCCTGCATGCATGCCCATGGCTGGTGCACCTCGTGCTCTGGACGACCATCCTCGACAACTTCAGCCAGTACGTGTCCGACGCGGAGAACTGCGTCGCGGGCCTTGGGGGGCCCCCTGACTTTGTGCGGTACATTATCATCTCGCAGGCCGTTTTCTTCTCTCTTTTTGGCGTTACCCAGCTCGCACAGCTCACCGCCGTCACCCGGCGCCCGGACATGATCGACGAGTACTTTGCCTCCGCCGAGACCGTTTACGCTGTACTCAACGTGTTCTCAAAGTTTTTCATCGCCGTTGTGCTTATCACGAACACGGAGACGATGTGACTGTGCTACGGGCCTGCTGCATGCACGCGACCGAGCGGGGAAGGGAAAGCTGCACCGGACTTCCGCACCCAGCATGCATCCGCCCACGGAGATCTACACGAGGAATTTGGGTTCGAGGAGGCAGCCCAAAAGAGGGCGACCGCATCGGAGCGTGGTACACATTAGAATGGGAGCTGGGTTTGAGCAGTGGCTTCACGGGAATTTACTCCTCGAGGTCTCTGTGAGTGGTTATAATCGAGCTGGGTTTAAGTTGTGGGTTCACGGACAGGAATCCCGCGAGAAATTACTCGTGCAGATCTCCGTGACTGGGCCGCGTGGACGCGCGGCTTCTAGTGTGCTTCAATAACGTTGGGCCGCACGACGCGCGCTTTGTCTGCACCGCGACACTTCACCCGTTGCGAGCGCTGCGGGGACCGTGTGCGCGCATGCCGCAGCAGCGGGGGTGCCGCGCGGCCCACGCGCCATGCACGCGAGGTAATGTCGTTGAGCACCAGCATGATCGCGTAGACAGGAATGCACACGACGAGCAGCGCACTCACGGCAATGCGTGCCACTTCTTGCAGCATGCTATTGGGTGCGTGTCGGGCAACGTCGGTTGTTTACATTCAATTTTACGACATGCAGCCACCATAAAAAAAAACTCCAACTCACCGTGCGCAAAAAGTTCCTCCACACTTCCCACCGTGGGTCGACAAAGGCTTCACCCGGTAACATCCACCCCACTCAAGGAGATCTGGAGGAGTAATTTTCCGCGAAGCCACTGCTGAAACCCAGCTCCCATTCTAATTTGCACCACGCTACGACGCGGTCACCCTCTGTTGGGCTGCCTTCTCGAAACCAAATTACGTGTGTAGATCTCCTTGAGCGGGGTAACATGCGAAAATTTCCGGTGGGTCACCGGTGACCCATCACGATTCCTGAGGCGTTTGTCGTCCCAAGCCGCTCACGGATATCTACACGAGTAATTTGGTTTCGAGAAGGCAGCCCAAAAAGTGGGTGACCGCATCGTAGCGTGGTACAAATTGGAAGGGGAGCTGGGCTTGAGCAGTGGCTTCACGGAAAATTACTCCTGCAGATCTCCGTGAGTGGGTGGACGATAGCTCGGGTGCGTGTCGGGCAACGTCGGTTGTTTACGTTTGATTTTACGACATGCAGCCACCATAAAAAAACTGCAACACACCGTGCGTGTCGGGCACTCGGTCCTGTGAACCCGCAGTGGTGGGCTCGCACTGTTCCTTTTTTTTCGTGAGCCCACGCCCACGCCCTCGTGGGGCGGAAGGCGCGGGAGTTGCGCTGTGCTGGCACCGTGCGCAAAACAGTGCACAATGCAGCGGAGGCCGGGGCGCAGGACACAGCGCGCGGCATGCGCGCGCTCAATATGAGCTTGTACCGAGTGCTGTTGCAGGGCCAGGACTGGACGTGCCCGCTCCCCCCATGCTCAAAGGAGGCAATGGCGCAGCTCGAGAACAATGAGTCGATTGTTTCGTGGCTGGCGCCCATGAACGGAGACGGCTCGTTTGCGAAACACATCCCTGCCGTGCGATACGAGGGCAAGTACTGGACGGTCTCGCTGCGCATGAGCAAGAGCATCTACCGCAACGTGCGGCTTCGACAGGGCTTCAAGAACGTGCAGATCGTGCACGGGGTGCAGACGCTGCGTATCCCACAGCTGCTCTTCAACGAGAAGCAGCGCACACAAGCGCGCTTCAAGGTGCGTTTGCGCTGCACACACCCACCACTCGCGGAGACCTCGAGGAGTAATTTTCCGTGAAGCCACAGCTCAAACCCAGCTCCCCTTCTAATTTGTACCACGCTACGATGCAGTCACCCTCTTTGGGCTGCCTTCTCGAAACCAAATTACCCGTCTAGATCTCCGTGGGCGGCACGGCATGCACGAAACGTTGCAAAAGCGTGCGCTGACGCCCGTGTATATAAACATGCCCGGAAATACAGGAGATGAACTTGAAGGCGGCCCCTGTGACTGCTGCTGCTCAGAGTGTCATGCGAACGCCGTACGCCACAGCGCGCACTAGGTAAAACACGCGCCCGCGCACCTTTTTGCATCAGTCTATGGCCACACCCCACCCTAACACCACTGTGCAAGCGGCAGGAACACGCTCAATGCCACGCACCTGCAGGCGATGGTGCTCGAGTTCTACAAGAACGACGCAGAGCGGATAATCCGTGACGGGAACAGTGCGGTAACAAAGCAAAAGGCGCGCCACCTCTACGCAGACATCGGCCCGTACATGAACGCGGTCTGCGAGGAGATCCATCTGCTGTTCCCGAGCGCGGCAGGCAATCACGCGCAAGTCTTGAACATCATGCGCAACAGCCTTCTCAGCATCAGCTCCCGGGAGCACGATGCACAGGTGTGAGAAAAATCACGCCGCCTCGTCCTCTGTGTGCAAGGCCAAGTGTTCCGACCAAGGACGCGCCGGGCATCATGCCCTTCGCGCTCGGAGTTAAGTTTATCTGAGAGCTGATTTGAAAAGAGACCAACAACCCGGGCTGGCCAGTTGCGGCGGCAGAGTACGCAACAGGCATCGCCCTCTCCACGCTGGGGCAAACGACACCCAACGGTGTTCTCTCACGCATCGCACGCTCCACGCTGGGGCAAACGACACCCAACGGTGTTCTCTCACGCATCGCACGCTCCACACTGGGGCAAACGACACCCAACGGTGTTCTCTCACGCATCGCACGCTCCACGCTGGGGCAAACGACACCCAACGGTGTAATATGTGAGAGAATGAAATTTATTTTCAAATAAAGCAGATGTTTGTTTACCACTGTAAACACAGAAGGGACAACGGCATTCCCTCCCACCGGCGGCGATCTCACTCACGCTCATACATGAGTATAAGATAGTTGGAACACCTTCGCCCCATGTCGAATTCCTGTATTTTTTTGTAGCCGTTCGCATACAGGCAACGCCTGAGCTTGTTGTCGGTGAGGCAGCTCGTTACTCGCACGAGGTCACCCTTTTCGGACAATTCGGCAGCTTGTCAATTTTCTCAATGTTCCGCATGGCAGTGCGCGAAATTTTGGTGCCCTTGCCCGAGCCCGCGGAGGCATTGTTTTTTTCGGGCGTGCGTGCCAAAGGCATGGTAATTTCTCAAACTCGGGATGTCTTTGTCTTTTATCGCGGAATCTATTTCCGTCAAATTAAAAGAGGGCGCAGGCGCGTTTTCGTGACAAATCGAATGTGTTCGCAGCCCACGAACAATATAAACTCGCACACAGCGTGCACACGGAAGACTGGTGCAATGATGCCCCCGCCCGGCGGGTCGCTTGATTTTCAACAGTGGTGGCGGGGGCGCAGGTTCCTGCTTCCGCCTGCCTACGGCGGGCATGAACACCGATGGACCTACATCAGCTTCGGGGTCGTCGGCTGCGAGCTCTGCGGGACAGTACACGCATGCGAGCACGGGAGCGAAAACGCCGTGCCGTGTGCAAAGGTGTACAACGCCGACTCGAGTGCGGTGTGTGCGTTCACGGCGGTCGTTATCGAGGCCAGCGTGCTCATGGACGCGACGATCGACGTGGATTCATACAACAAGAACCGCGAGGATATGTTCTCGTTTGGCAACGTGCGCCGCCAGCAGCGCCAAAGCTCATTCGGCGACAACATGGCCAGCATCGCGCACGAGGTCGAGACGAGCGTGCACCTCGTGCTGTACTCGGCGAGGGCACAGGCCTGCCGCATCGCCGAGGTCCAGCGCTACAAACGCAAGCTCGATGCGGCGCTGGAGAATTTCGCGCACAAAAACCGCGGGCAGCGCGTGGAGGCAGACCTCGTGCTGGCGTTCGAGCATGCCATCTGCGCGCTGCGGGGGGTGCGCGTGCCTGCCGTCAAGTTTGCCCCGCCCCCCTGCACGCAATATGCGCCGCTGCAGCGCGCGCTTATCACCATGCTTTCGTGCCTGCGCATCGTGGACCCGAACGCGGGGCGCATCAACCCCGAGCGAGTGCGCATGTTCGTCGTGGGGTTGCTGTACGTCGCCATCCACGGCATTTCCGCGCGGGGCGTGCAGCTGCTCCCGGCACACCCCGAACTCGCACAGCACATGCCCCTGCAGTCTATGCTGAACGAGTTTTTCAATGTGCACTCAAAGCTCGTCACCGAGAGCGAGAATCTTATTAAGCGCTGCATCAACGATGCAGACGACCATGCGTTTCGCGTCTTCGTGGGCCGGATGCAGCACGCGCTGCAGCGAGATGCGAACGCAGAATAAACGTTTACGCGGCGTGGGACGCCACTCTAGGATTCACGGCACCGTTTTACGTCTGATGCGTCCACTCACGGAGATCTGGAGGAGTAATTCTCTGTGAAGCCACTGCTCAAACCCAGCCCCCGTTCTAACCGCTCACGGAGATCTACACGAGTGATTTGGTTCGAGAAGGCAGCCCCAAAGAGGGTGACCGCCTCGTAGCGTGGTACAAATTAGAATGCGAGCTGGGTTTGAGCAGCGGCTTTACGGAAATTTACTCCCCAGATCTCCGTGAGTGGAACCCGCGTTCTCGGCTGGTTCGGATAGTGTAGAGCAGAAAATCACGCGTGGGGCGAATGCCCAGAGCCCCGGTGCACCGAAGTGGCTGCCCCTGCGATAAGGGTAGAGCGTGGGGCGCGGTGAAGGTGCTGGTGGCGGTCCACCAACCACCGCAGCAGCAGCCACAGCGAGAGCGCGTGGCCCGAAGCCGCCGCGCGCGAAACTGCAAGCAGCACCGCGAGGTGCGGCTGCGCCAGGCGCCGCAGCGCGTCGCACGTGCTCCCCCGAAGCGCCACGAGCGCAAACTGCAGGCGCGCGCGGCACTCTCGCGTGCTCGTGGGCCGGGTAAGGTCCAGCGGGCACATGTACCGCAACACCGTCGCGTACGCGGTGTTCGACACATTGTGTGCGGCGTGTCCGCCGCGCGCGGCGGCGCTGGCGCCGCGCGCGACGGCAACCACCGTCTCCGTGCGCTGGCACAGCACTGGCGCGAAGCGCGCAACTGCGCGAAAAAAGTCTTTGCCATGCGCCGGGCTGTGCGCCACAACGCGCGCGAGAACCTGCACCAGAAAGTGCAGGCTGTCGCGCGGGCACGTGTCTATGCACACGCCCTCGCAGTGGCGTACCACAAGGTCCACACTAAAGCTCTGCGGCGCGTAGTACACGGCAGCATGCAAGGCGTATGCCGCGGCGAGACCCGCGCTCTTCGGACTCGTGCGCGCACACTGCAGCAGGCGCTCAACAGCCGCGTGCGAGAGGTTCAGCCGCGCCAGGCGCCGCCGCAGCACGAGCGTGCTCAGCGTGCACACGGCGTCGAGCACCGTGGCCTGCACGGCGGGATCCTGCAGACACTGCGGGTGCTCGGTGAGCATGTGGTCCAACGTCAACGCCGCGTCGCGCAGAATCGTGGCGCTGCTGAGTGGCAGCGCGGGGGCGTCGCGTGCCGTGTGCTGTGCGCCCACTGCGGTGATAAAGCGCAGCGCCGCAAAGCCCCCGGCGTCCGGCGGCGGACTCTGCGTGCTCGGCATGTAGAGCTCGCCCACGAGGAGGCTGCACGCACAGTCGGCAAGTTCGCGCACACCCTCCGCGGCGGTGCCGGGGCCAAGCGCGCGGACCGCGCGTGCCGCGACGTCGCACAGCGCTGCGAGGCGCCCTCGCATAAAGCCCCCTGTCGCGTGCAGCTGCCACAGCGCGCGCAGCAGGTGTGCGCAGGCCGCACGCGGCAGCACCGGCACGTGCATGCACTCCAGAAGCAGCACCCCCTCCGCGCCGGGCTGCACGCGCACGGCCTGCAGGTGCGCGTCAATGAGCGCGTGGGTGCCCGGCGCCATTGGCGCGCTGTCCCCGTCACACGCCGCGTACAGTCGGCGGAGCACCCCCCACGCCCGTTGCCAGTAGCTCGCGGCCTGCCGCTCGCGGCACGCGCCCACCACAGCAGCCAGCGCGTCGACGCCCGCGGAGCACGCGTCCGGCGGCGCGCGCCCCTCCGCCGCCATGCACTCGAGCACCCCCAGCAGCATGTCGGCGTACTGCCGTCGCTCACACCCCCGCACCCAGCCGCTGTGTTCCTGCGCGCGCCACGCCCGCACAGCGTCCCGCAGGAACACACGCGCTTGCACACTGTGCAGGGGCAACACCCGCACGTGCACCCGCACAAAGGTGAGCAGCTGGCACCACACGCCCACTGCGCGCAGCTCGTCCCAGGCAACGGCGGCCATCCCGCGCACCGTGTCCAGCACGGTGTTGGGCACCACGTCGGCGTCCGGCGCCTGTGCCCTTGCCGCCAGCGCGTGGTGAACGTGCCAACAGAGCTCCTGCGGGGGCTGGCGGCATCCCGTTACGACGATGCTCTGCACGCACCGACAGTGCGCGAGGTACGGGTCCCCCGGCAGCGGCATCGCGGTCGAAGCGCACAGGCATGCCCGAGCGTGCGCCTCGTCCGCAGACACCCCGACGCCCGCACGCCCGTGCCGCTGCAGAAACCGCCGCACGCATGACTCATGCCCCCGCGTCTCGTAGTCGGCCATGGACGCCAGCACTTCCAGCGGCACTCGACCCGGGCGCAACGCCACACCGTGCAGCACCGAGCGCAGCAACGGGGTCGGCGCCGACGTGCACTCGAAGAGCGCGCGCGCCAGCACTTCCGCGTGCCAATGACACACGGCGTGCCCGTGCGCGCGCACTGCCTTGCTCGCCACGCCGAGCATAAGCCCCAGTACCCTGACAAGGTCGTTGCACGACAGCCCCCCGAGCACGCGCTGGTACTCGGTGTTCGTCGCCAGCAGCTCAAGCACGAGCTCCATGCCCGTGCACGGGCAGCCGCTCCTGGCACGCACAGGGTATATACTGTGCGACACGCAGCGCCTGTGATCCGCGCTGGATATCTGCCGGGAATCACCGTAACAATCGGTGACGAAAAGCAATATGTCTGCGAAGCACGCCAGGAGTCCGCGGGCCCAGCGTGGCTGCACCCTGTGGTGGTTCCGGGTTCCGGATTCCGGATGTGGACCGCTCACGGAGATCTACACGGGTAATTTGGTTCGAGAAGGCAGCCCCAAAGAGGGTGACCGCATCGTAGCTTGGTACAAATTAGAATGCGAGCTGGGTTTGAGCAGTGCCTGCACGGAAAATTACTCCTGCAGATCTCCGTGAATGCACACCATCTACTCACGGAGATCTGG
>MDSV01237128.1_pt1 | contig 10533 bp, 7 predicted proteins | sample 810851 | NCBI WGS metagenome assembly MDSV01 (sample SAMN05326640, study PRJNA326480) | marine metagenome | isolation source: seawater | place: Atlantic Ocean: North East | collected 2012 | reverse complement strand
TTTCATCTAATGAGTCAGGAAATTATAGCACTTCAACCAAAAATAATGTTTTAAGATGTATTTCTAAAAATATTCATAGCAATATAACAAATATTATTAATGCTAATAAGAAAGATATATCTGAGGCAAAAAAGAAAGGTATCAAAGATAGTATGCTTGATAGGTTAATTTTAAATAAAAAGCGCATCACGTCAATGAGAGATGGTCTTAAAAAAATTATCAGTATACCTGACACACTCTATAAAACATCAAAGGGCATAAAGCAGCCTAATGGAATAACTGTTAGTCAGATGAGAGTACCACTTGGCGTAATTGGGATGATTTATGAATCTAGGCCAAATGTTACTATTGATGCTGCGGGTTTATGTATCAAATCTGGTAACACTGTAATTTTAAGGGGAGGGTCAGAATCAATAAATACTAACATGGCTTTAATGAACTGCATTAGAAAATCGTTAAAAGAAAATAATATTCATCAGCACTCTGTGCAGTTAGTTGAGACTACTGAAAGAGCAGCAATAGATTCACTTTTAAAGATGAATAATTTTATTGATGTAATCATTCCCAGAGGTGGCAAAGGTCTAATAAAAAAAGTAATGTCTGTTTCAAAGATTCCAATGATTAAGCATCTTGATGGTAATTGCCATGTATACATTGATCGCAAAGCAGATATCGATATGGCATTCAAAATATGTATAAATTCAAAAATGCAACGATATGGGGTATGTAATGCAATGGAAACTTTATTAGTCCATAAGAATTTTTCTAAGAAATGTCTTAGCAAAATATTGAATGCATATACTAAAAATAATGTTGAAATAAGAGGTTGTAATAATATTAAGAAATTATGTCCAGTTTCTAAGTTAGCGAAAGAGACTGATTGGTCAAAAGAATACTTGGCTCCAATAATTTCAATTAAAATCGTTAATTCCTTGGATGAGGCAATAATGCATATTACAAAATATGGCTCACTTCATACAGATGCAATCATATCTAATGATGCTAGCTCAATAGATAAGTTTAAAAAGTTAGTCAATTCAAGTTCCGTGATGATTAACACATCTACTAGATTTGCTGATGGTTATGAGTATGGGCTTGGGGCCGAAATTGGAATTAGTACCGATAAATTACATGCTCGAGGCCCAGTAGGCCTAGATGGTCTCACTAATATGAAATATGTTGTTACAAGCAAGGGAAAGATTAGAGATTAAAAAAATATCTAATAAACGTATAGGGATTTATGGAGGGGCATTTGACCCGCTTCATTATGGTCATATAAAACCAATAGATGAAGTTTTTATTAAACATCAATTAGACTTTATTCATTTTATCCCTACAAATATTTCTAATTCAGAAAAAAATATTCTTGCGTCTGCAGAAAATAGATTAGAAATGCTGAAGATAGGTTTAAGTAATAAAGCATATATCGTGGATGATAGAGAAATTTCTAGGGAAGGTATATCATATACAATAGATACTATAAGGTCTGTTATGGAAGAATATAATGATGCAAATATTTACCTTATAATTGGCTCAGATGTTCTATCATCTCTAAATGAATGGAAAGATTATAATAATATAATTTCTTCGTGCAACATCATCGTCTTATCAAGAATGACGAGAAATATTGGCTCAACAGTTAATAATCAACTAAAATCACTCATTTCTCAAGATCTAGGTATATTTCATAGTCGCTCATATGGTAAAATATATACAGAGGAAACATCAACGATAGATATATCCTCGACAGAAATAAGAGACAAATTGCAAAAAAATCAGACTATTTCAAACTTAATACCACCGCTTTTGGAGCAATGGTTATTAAATAATAAAATTTACTAAAATATGGAAATACTAAAAAAATCTATTAAAGATATCTTAGAAGATAATAAAGCAGAAAGTATCGTTATGGTTGATGTAAAAAATAAGTCTTCAGTTACAGATTTAATGTTTATAGCGTCTGGTCGTTCAACTAGACATGTTAAAGCTATAGCAGATAATTTAGTTACAAAGCTAAAAAAAAATAAAATTAAACCTCTAGGCGTAGAGGGTTATACTAAATCTGAATGGATTCTTTTAGACTATGGAGATCTGCTTGTTCATGTCATGCATCCTGAAGCTAGAGATTTTTATTCTCTTGAAAAATTATGGGATGAAAATATTGATTCAGAAAATTATACCTATAAATAATATATGGAAAGATTAGTATCATCTCTAATATATCTTTTATCTTTTATACTGCTCTTAACATTTTCAGTAGTATTCGTCACAGAAAATACAAATGTCATTTCTAAACTATATAAAAATAATATTATAGATATTATTCAGAAGAAATCGTCATTAGAATATAATTTTGAAAAATTATCTGTCAAATGGAATGGCCTTAATCCAAGCTTAATCTTTAAAAATATATCACTTCATAAAAAAGGTATAAATCAACATTATTTAGATAGTGAAAAGCTAATATTACAGATCAATTTCCTAAATTCTATATCTAGGCTAAAGATTGTTCCTGAAGAAATTAATCTTGTGAGGTCGAACATAGACATTCTCTATAATAATAATGGAATATATATAAAAGATTATAACTTTTTAGAGAAAAATAAAAATAATAAGCAATCAGATATAAATAATATTAAATTTAGAATTACTGATTCAAATATAAGCTTAAATGATCAAGTAAATTCGAATAGGCATGATTTATTAAATGTAAATATGGTTATTTTAAAGAAAAAAAATGATATTGAATTATTTACAACATTCAATCATCATTCAGCCAGTGAGATAGTGCATTTAGCATCTAAGTTTTCCATTATAGATAATAATATTAATGGTAAAATTTATAGTCAAGGTATAAATCTAAATTTCGAAAAGCCTATTGATCTATATAACAAACTAAGAATGTCATCGGAAAAACTTGATTATATTTTTTGGGCGGAAATATCGAATAATAAACTTGTCAATGTTGAGGGAAATTTTAAAATTTCCGAGTCTAGGCTAACTAACCGTTTAACTAGAGACAGAATTATTCTAAATAATATAAGCTCCAATGTATTTTATAATAAGATAGCAAAAAATGATAATATTGCTTTCAGCAACTTATCTTTTAAGACTAAGAGTAATAAATATCTTAACAATAATCTTAAGTTATCTAGGAATGAAAACAGTTTATCAGATATTTCTATAAATAAGCTTTATATAGATGATTTTAAAAAAATATTGAAGTTACTAACAATCTCCTCACATAAAATAATTAAAAATTCTATAGGACTAACTAATAATGGTGCATTGAAGGATATAGTCTTACTTAATTTAGACAACAAGAAAGATTTAAAATATAAATTATCTTTTGACCATACTAGTTTTCAAAACAAAGGATTTGAAATATCTAATATCTCAGGTCATATAAAAGGTAATAATCAAATTGGATTTCTTGAGCTAGATAGCAAAGATGTTAGCTTATCAAATCAAAATAAAAAATATTCAGTTAGTCGGGTCGATGGAAATATATATCTTAAATATCTCGATGATAAAATTTTAATAAGCTCAAAAAATATTAGATTAGATGATAGACATACTGCTAAAATATCTGGGTCTTTTTCCTCACAAAAAATCAATTATAAAATTGATCTCAAAGGTAAAGTTGATGCTAATGTATCCGATTTACCATCTGCTTTTGGTCTTAACGCAACTATGCAAGAAACTAAAATTAATTCATCTTACAATGTTGATTATAGAGTTTATCAAGCTAATAATAAAACCTATGCCTATGGTGCAATGTCTTTATCGAATTTAGTGCTTAAAAATAGTCCTGAAAATATTTCATTAAATACAAAAAAAATAAGAATAAACTTCTTTGATCAATATTATCAATCTTATCCATCTAATATTTTTATTAATAATAATAAGTTTTTATTATCTATAGATACTGATATTTCTAACGGAGTACCAAAATATATTGCTAATAGTAAAGGAGTAATTACAGATACATTTATAAAAAGCTTCATAAACCATAAATTAATTAATTCATTTCAAGGAAAATCCTTAGCTGATATTCAAATGATATATGAAGCAAAAAATAAAAAAACATATGTAAAACTTAAATCTAATTTACAAGGGATGTCATTTGATATTGTTAGCCCTTTCAAGAAATCTTCAGAAGAATCCACAGATTTTACTTTATCTTACTCTTTTCAGGAGAATCATCGTAATAATCTGAATATTAAATATGATATATATAATATCCAGTTTTCAAAACCTAAAGAGAGCTTATATGCAGTTGTTGAATCACCGTATTTATCAGGGACCCTTGTATTGCCTGAAACAATAACAATTGATAATAGATTAACCGCTAGGTTAAAATATTTTGACTTAAATAAGTTCCAAGGAATTGCAGATCCGGCAGGTTATCCTTATCTTGATATGGATATAAAAAGGGTCAAAATTAATAAATATTACTTTGAGGAATTTAAAATTAAAACTTCACCGCTAAATAATGGAATGCTTATAGACCAACTAGATTTTTCGAATAATTATTTAAGTATGATTGGAAATGGAAAATGGCTCAATAGTGATGACGGACAAATAACTCTTTTTGATGCTAACTTTACCAGTAGTAATTTTGGCAAGGCGCTTGATATTTTAGGATATAAGAATCTTATTAAGAAAGGGTTGTTGTCATCTCAGTTAATTGGTCAATGGCAAGGATCTCCTGATTATTTTTCATTAAATGATTTTGATGGCAAAATAAATATAGACTTGAGAAATGGTGAGTTCCTTCAAGTCAGCAAGCAATCAAGAGCCATAGGTCAATTACTAGGATTATTTAGTATTTCATCTTTACAAAAAAGATTATCTCTAGATTTCAGTGATTTTTTCTCAAGTGGTCTTTCATTTGATAATATGAATGGTGAATTTATATTTCTTAATTCAGAAGCCAGCGCTGAAGATCTAATTTTAAAAGGTTCATTCGGAGAGATGAGAGTGAATGGAGTTTCTCACTTAAAAAATAAGACACATGATCAAAAGCTGATTTATATTCCTGATCTATCATCTATGAGTCTAATATCAGGCACTCTCTTAGGTGGACCTGTTGGTGCATTGGCATCAATATTTTACGATAAAGTTTTACAAAAAATTGGTATAGACACAAATCAATTAGCCGCTGTTGAATATTCCATACAAGGATCATGGGAAAATCCTGAAATAAAAGTGATTGAATCATTTAAACCTATTACAAATTAATATATTCTTAATGATCATATACGAGAGAAATAATGGCAAAAGTAGCATCTATACAGTTATCATCCGGCCCAAACATACAGGCTAATTTACTTGAGGTTGGAAGATACATCGAGGAAATATCTAAAACTGATTCTAAATTAGTTGTGCTTCCTGAAAACTTTGCAATGATGCCACAAAATGACTCAGAATTTCTCCTCCATGGAGAGACTGAAGGGGTGGGCCCAATTCAAGATTTTGTCTCTGAAATAGCAAAAAAACATAAGCTATGGATAGTAGCAGGTACAATACCTATAAAAACCAAGAACCCAAAAAAAGTTACTTCCTCTACATTTGTATACAATGATATGGGAGATGTTGTATCAAGATATGATAAAATACATTTGTTTGATGTAGAATTACCAAATTCAGATGAGTCATATAATGAGTCAGAGTTTTTTCAACATGGGAAAGGGCTAGAAATTATAGAAACACCAATAGGAAGAGTAGGCTTGGCTATTTGTTATGACCTCAGATTTCCTGAATTGTTTAGGTTACAAAAAAAGTCTAATGTAGAAATACTGGTGATACCATCAGCATTCACAGAGCAAACTGGAAAAGTTCACTGGGAAACATTAGTTAAAGCCAGAGCTATAGAAAATTTATGTTATGTAGTGACATCTTGTCAAGATGGGTATCATATCACTGGACGGCAAACTCATGGCAATAGCATGATTGTTAATCCATGGGGACAAATAATTTCCAGGCTACCGTCTGGATCTGGTTTCATAGAATCAGAGATTAATTTAAATAAACTAAATTCCATAAGAGAGAAATTCCCTGTTTTGGAACATATTAACTTGATAGGTAAATAATGAATTTTATAAAAGATCACATTATAGATAATTATGAATTATCAGATTACAAGCTTGAAAAAGTATTATCAGCAGCATGTCCAGCTAATATAGATTTTGCAGACTTATATTTTCAGTACACTAATTCTGAAAGCTGGCAATTAGAGGATGGAATCGTTAAGAATGGTTCTTCTAATATTGATAGCGGTGTTGGGATAAGATCTGTTGCAGGTGATAAGACTGGATTTTCTTATAGTAATAATTTCCAATTTGAAAATTTAATATCAGCGGCAAATACATCCAAATGTATTGTAAAAAGCGGTCAAGATAAAGAAATAAAAATTGGGAAAGAAAAAGATATTCGTAAGTTATACGATCCAATTTCACCATTAAATTATAAGCAAGATGATGTTAAAGTCCAATTTTTAAAAGATATAGATAAATATATACGAGATAAGGATCAAAGAGTTGATCAAGTGATAGTTAGTTTGGCTGGTGTATATGACTCCATATTAATAATCAACACTGAAGGTGTTAAAGCGTATGATGATAGGCCTCTGGTCAGATTTAGCGTTATGGTAATCTTAAAGGTTGGCGATAGAAGAGAAAGAGGGTCAGCTGGAGGTGGTGGTCGATATTCATATGATGAGATCATTGGCAAAAATTTTGGTTATGAATTTGCCGATGAAGCCCTAAGACAAGCCAATGTCAATCTTGAAGCTGTTGATGGTAAAGCTGGAGCTATGACTGTGGTTCTAGGGCCTGGATGGCCGGGAGTATTATTGCATGAAGCAATAGGACATGGTCTTGAAGGAGATTTTAATAGAAAAAAAACATCAGCATTCTCTGATTTAATTGGCAAACAGGTTGCGTCTGATCAATGTACCATAGTTGATGATGGAACAATTTCAAAAAGACGAGGGTCTCTATCTATAGATGATGAGGGCTGTGAAACTCAGTGTAATACTTTGATAGAAAATGGAATTTTAAAAGGTTATATGCAAGATAAAATTAATTCTAAGTTAATGAATGTCAGACCCACTGGTAATGGGAGACGAGAGAGTTATGCATGTCTGCCAATGCCCAGAATGACTAATACTTTTATGCTACCTGGACAATATGACCCAAAAGAAATCATTGAATCTGTAGATGATGGAATCTATGCGGTAAATTTTTCAGGAGGACAAGTTGACATCACTAATGGGCAATTTGTTTTTACAGCATCTGAAGCATATACAATTAAAAAAGGTAAGATTCAAGAATCAATAAAAGGTATGACTTTAATAGGTAATGGACCAGAAGTATTAAAAAAAGTATCTATGGTAGGCAATGACTTAAAACTAGATGACGGAGTTGGGACATGCGGGAAAGACGGCCAAAGTGTTCCTGTAGGTGTTGGCCAGCCAACATTAAAAATAGATGAGATAACTGTCGGAGGAACTCAGGTTTGAGTAATAAAGATAAGGATATTTCAAGTTATAGGGATAAATTAGAAACGACTATCAATAATCTAGATAAAAACTTTGAATATGAGTTTAATATGAGTTTATCTAATGGTTATTCTGTGACCTCTAGATCTGGTGAAGTAGAAAATATCGAGCATCATCAGGATATGGCATTAAATGTTTCGGTTTACAAAGATTTTAAAAAAGGTAGCGTCTCAACAAATGATTTATCTGATAACAGTATTCAGCAAGCTATAGATAAAGCTCAAAATATTTCTTTAAATACGCAGGCCGATGACTGCCAAGGACTGCCTAAGAGTGAATATACAACAAAAAAATGGGAAGACATGGATATATATTTCCCCAAAGAATTAGATGTAAGCAATATAATTCAGTTAACAAAAGATTGTGAAAACAGTGCTTTCCAAACTGATAAAAGAGTTACTAATTCGGAAGGCTCATCATTTACATTTTCTGATAATAGTCATATGATTTTGAATAGTAATGGAGCTTTTGGGACTTATGACTCTACAGATTATTCTCTATCATGTATAGCCTTGGCTGAACAAGATAAGCTAATGGAAAGAGATTATTGGTATTCATCAACAAGAGATTTTGATGCTTTAGAATCATCAGATCAAATCGGAGTGAAAGCAGCAGAGCGAGTAATATCTAGGCTCGGTGCAAAAACTATTAAAACACAAGTTTGTCCAGTTTTATTTTCTCCAGAAATGACCTCGTCTCTAATAAGCAGTTTTTTATCTGCTATCAATGGTTCTTCAATATACAAGAAGTCTAGTTTTCTAATGGATAAAATAGATAAAAAAGTTTTTCCTGATTTTATTAATATAAAAGAAGATCCAACATTATCAAATGGTCCTGGAACTAGACCTTATGATTCTGAAGGTGTATTAACACAAAAAAAAGATATTATAAAAGATGGGTATCTAAAAACATATTTACTAGATACGTATGCAGCTAGAAAATTAAAAGAAAAGTGTACTGGAAATGGAGTACTAACTAACATTCTTGTTTCTTCGAAAGAAGCATCTTCAAATTTACTTAGCTCCATGACTGATGGCTTATATATAACAGATATGATGGGTAGTGGCGCTAATACATTAACTGGAGACTACTCTCGTGGCGCTTTTGGCTATCTTGTTAAGAATGGTGAGATACAATATCCGGTAACAGAAATAACTGTAGCATCCAATCTTTTAAAAATGTTTGAAAACATTCTGGCTTTGGGCGATGACATAGATAATAGAAATCGAATCAGAACTGGGTCCATGTTAATAGACAATATAACTATTGGTGGCCAATAATTCTATCATCCAAATCGCTTCTTTAAAATCTTATAGCCAATTATGGCTGCAACTATAGACCCAACAAAAATACCTAACTTACTTGAATCTATCAATTCAGCAGAGGTAAACGCTAAATTATTAATGAATAAGCTCATAGTAAATCCAATACCACATAAAAAAGACAATCCTAATATATCAACCATCTTAATTCCATCAGGTAAATCACACACCTTGAGCTTAACTGCTATATATGCAAACAGAGTAATGCCGATAGGTTTGCCCAATATCAATCCAAGCATGATCCCCATAGATAGTGGACTCATAAAACTTTCGAAGGATAAACTTTGGAAATTAATGTCACTATTAAAAAAGGCGAATACTGGTAAAATGAAAAGACCTACAAAATGATGAACAGGTTGCTCTAAATCTTTTAACATTGATGTGCCGTTGGTGCCTTGAGTATTATTGGGAATAGTTGCTGCAAGAAGTACCCCTGCTAAAGTACCATGTACACCTGATTTTAAAATGCAGTACCATAAGAATATACCTAATGCTAAATAAATCAATTTTTGCTGTATACCTAATAAATTAATTCCAATTAATGTAGAAAAGAATATTGCAGCATATATTAAGTAGAGAGTTTGTAGGTCAGATGAATAAAAAAATGCAATTATAAGAACAGCTCCTAGATCATCAATTATAGCTAGTGATAATAAAAATATTTTTAAACCTATAGGAACTCTGCTTCCAATAATAAGAAGAATAGCTAAAGAAAATGCAATATCAGTTGCAGTTGGAATTGCCCAACCTACTAAATTCTCTTGAACATCATAATTAACATATATATAAATTAGGGCAGGTATCACCATACCTCCTATAGCGGCAATCCCAGGAGAAACTATTTTAGAAAAACTAGATAGTTCACCTTCAAGCATCTCTCTTTTTAATTCTAGCCCTATCACAAAAAAGAATATTGCCATCAGGCCATCATTTACCCAGTGTTCAACAGACTTGGATAGGCTAAACTCTCCAACATCAATAGAAAGCGGGAGGTACTTAAGGTCATAATATAAAGATTGAAGGGGACTGTTGACAATAATAAGAGCAAATGCAGCAAATATAAGAAGTAGGAAGCCTGATGTTTCTTCTTTAGATAAAAAGTTCTTTAAGAAAGTTTGTACATCGAAGGATTTATTCATTATCTCATTATATAGTATGTTCAAAAAACTATAAAGTTATTCAATCAAAAGTGATATATCTTTAGAATTTATATTCTTTGTCAGTGACCCAATAGATATAAAGTTTACTCCATCTATTGCATATTGTTTTATATTATTAATATTTATAGATCCTGATACTTCAACTTTTTGTTTCTTATTATCTTTTAAAAACAACTTGATCTGTTTAGGAGTAAAATTATCTAAAAGTATTCTATCCACATTTAACTTAGAGATCTTTTTGGCAAAGGAAAGAGATTTTACCTCCACTACTACCTTATTCTTCTTTTTCGCACTTAAAATAATTTTTTCTATATTATCAATAACCTTTAAATGATTTTCTTTTAATAAAATACCATCAGATAATGAATATCTATGAGGCTTACATCCCGCAGCTGAACAAGCTTCGCTTAAAGGTAAGCGCATTAAAGGTATAGTTTTTCTTGTATGTAGAATTTTTATATTTTTTTTATGTGAGATTTTTTTCTTA
>MDSV01116835.1_pt1 | contig 10533 bp, 12 predicted proteins | sample 810851 | NCBI WGS metagenome assembly MDSV01 (sample SAMN05326640, study PRJNA326480) | marine metagenome | isolation source: seawater | place: Atlantic Ocean: North East | collected 2012 | reverse complement strand
ATTTAATTACTTTTTCTTTCTCTTAAAACTTCCTTTTCCTTTTTTTGGTTTAATGACCCTTGGCTTGTATTTTTTTGAAAGTAGATCTTTAGCAATAAAGTTTTTTTTTTTCATTAAATAGTATATCCATCTTTATCACTTTTAATTAAGTCATCTTTTCCAAACTCAGCCTTTATTTTTTTTCTAAGTCTATAAATATGAGTTTCAACGGTATGGGTTTCAAGATCAGAAGAATGTTGCCAAATTTCCTTTTCCAAAGTTTCAACATTCACTGGTTTTTTTGAGTCTTTTAGGTACAAAATCATATCTGTCTCTCGTTCTGTTAGTTTCAAAATTAATTTATCTTTTTTAAGTTCTCTTGAGTTGATATCCAAAAAAAAATCTTTCACATTTACGTTTGATTGATCTTGATATATTTTCTGAATAAATCGCACATTTAAATTTTCGATAAATGTGAAGATATTTACCGGTGGTTTAAATTTAATAATTTGATCTTCGTTTATATTTTTAATAAAAAAGTTATACTCTTTCTCATGTACTAATAAAATTGAGTTTTCTGTAGAGATACCTTTACTGTTATATTTATCAAAAAAAATTTCTTTACTATCATATTTTAATATTTCATAACCAATATGTTCTTTAATTTCACTTATGATATCGTAAAAACTTGACAAATTAATTATATATAATTTTTGATTTACCATATATTTTAGAACTTATGATAATTAAGCTTAAAAAGAAAGACACCTTAATTTGTGATGATTTTCAATTTAAATGCTCTATTGGTAAAAATGGTTTAAAAAAAAATAAATTGGAGGGAGACAACTGTACTCCGGTAGGAACATTTGCATTAGGGCCAGTTTATTTTAGAGGAGATAGAATAGATAAACCTAAAACCAAATTAAAAACCATTAGAATAGATAAACAAATGGGTTGGTGTGATGATCCCCAAAATATTAATTATAATAAGGAAATAAAATTAAATAAGAAAATTAAAGCAGAAAAATTATATAGAAAAGATAATATTTATGACATTATTATTGTAATCAATTACAACACACGAAGAATAGTTAAAAATAAAGGAAGTGCTATTTTTATTCACGTTACAAAAAATTATAGACCTACTAAGGGGTGCATAGCATTAAGCCTGAATGATCTTGAAATATTATTGAAAATAATAAAAAGGAATTCGAAGATTAAAATTACTTAACTTCTGTCTCCAAAAATTTTAGAACCAACTCTTATATATGTTGCATTAAACCTTAGAGCATCCATATAATCGTTAGACATCCCCATACTAATTTCTTTTAGTTTCAAACTTTCAGACAAGTTTTGCATTTTTTTAAAAAAAGGAGACGGGTCTTCGTCAAAAGGAGGTAAACACATAATACCTATAATGTTAAGGTTATATTCAGCTACACATTTTCGATGAAAATTTTCCAAGTCATCTTCATCAATACCTGACTTTTGATTTTCCTTACCTAAGTTTATTTGAATGAAAATTTTTGGTTTGAAATTTTTTCTTTCTTGTTCAGATGAAATTTTTTCAGCTAATTTAATACTGTCCAATGAATGGATATAATCAAAAAGTGGTAAGGCAAATTTAACTTTATTGGTTTGTAATTTGCCTATTAAATGTAATTTTAATTGTGGAAAGTCATTCTTGATTGATGTCCATTTTTCTTGAGCTTCTTGAACTTTATTTTCTCCAAAATGATTGTGACCGTGATTTATTAGTGGCAATATATGGCTAATTGGAAATGTTTTGGATACAGCAACGATGTTGGCATTTTTAAAATTGCTTATTTCCTCTTTTACTAAATCGAAATTTTTTACTACATTCTCCATGTGAATTTAAATATTTATTATTTTATAGATGAATTTAAAAAAAATGAAATTGAAAAATTATCTTCTAAAATTTCATTAATCTATAGAAATTATAACAAAAAAAACAATCCTATCGAACTTAGAAAATTAGTTTTATATTGCAAAAATAAAAGAAGAAAAGTTTATATTTCTAACAATTTAAAAGCTGCTATCAAATATAACTTTGATGGTTTATATATACCATCATTTAACAAGAGTTTAGGTTTTCAGAATATTGTCAAAGATAACTTTGAAATTCTAGGATCGGCTCATAATATTGTTGAGCTTAGGACCAAAGAAAAACAAGGATGTTCAGTTATTTTTTTAAGTCCTATTTTTGAAAATGATAAAAAAAAAAAATATTTAGATGTTGTTAAAACAAATTTATTAAGGAACTTAACTAATAATAGAATAATTTTACTTGGTGGAATTAATTTCAAAACCATTAAAAGATCAAAAATGTGTACCCCTAATGGAATAGCAGGAATATCTTGGATAAAAAAAAACGGCCCAAGTATAAATACTGGGCCGTTTTAAATTTAAAACCAAATTAAATTAGAATGCAAATCCTAAAGCAATTTCAGTTACACTTTGATCAGCTGCGTCATCGTCTTGATCTGGATTTGATACTTCCATGTTGTATGCTTTAATTGACATACCACCCATAGAGTAAGCAATCTGGATCGCATCGATAGTTTCTGTTACGTCGTCATCAGTCGTTACAGCTGTTGCAACGTCATCCTGAGTATCGTAAGTTTCTTCTGATGTAGTATATGAGATTGACAAATTGTCATTTACGTTAAACGCAATTGACATTTGTTCACCTGAAAATAAACCACCAGCTGTTCTTTCAGCTTTAGCTGTTGTAGTAGTCTCAACGTCTTGAGTTACACCAGCGTCCATGTACGTCTCTGAGTAACCAATTGATACTGGTCCCATTGTGTATTTAGCGTACCAAGCACCGTTGAACTCATCTGTTGGATAGTTTCCAGTTCCAGTTGCTGTGTATGGAACAGTTCTATCTCTCTCTGCTCCGTATGCACCAACTTTCAAGCCTTCGTAAGCGATTGTAATACCAGCTTCTTTACCTGAACCGACTGCTGCACTGTAAGTTACTGAACCACCATCTCCTACTGCCGTATCAGTTGCTTGTGGTGAATAACCTAAGTGACCTGTAATTGAAGCACCCATCAAATCTAATGTAGGTGAAGTATACATCACATGGTTATTATCCATAAAGTTACCAACTAGGTTAGCCATAGTTTGTTTAGCATCAGATACTTGCTCGTATGCTTGTGGAACTTCTTCATCATACATGTATGAAGCTGAACCATTGCTTTGACCTAATGTGAACGAACCTAATGAAGGTGTTGTGATTGTTGTTGTTGATCCTGATACAGAGTAAGTATCTGTAAGTGTTGTGCTCATAGAGAACGTTGTACCGTTATCTAATTCACCACCACCTGAGAAAGTTACATCTCTGTCAGCACCAAGTGATCTGCTAGTATTTCCACCACCTACACCAAATTTCAGTGTAGTGTTGATACTACCAGAAACAGACATTTCGCCTGCTTGTGAACCTAAAGTCACTAGCGAACCTGCTAATGCTGTAAGTCCTATTTTTTTAAAGTTATTCATAAAGTACTCCTTTTTTATGTTGTATTCATATGAACAGAGTTTTTTTAGCAGAAAAGCGTCGAAACTCGCTGATTTTCACAGAAATAGTGTATTTTTTTAGTATGTGTGCTATTTTTATCACGCTATTTGACCCTATTTTTAAATAATTCTGAGATAATTGATATTTTCTGGTATTTATATTTTTCATGAAAACAAATCTAATCAAATTTATTACTCTAATAATTTTTACATCATTTTTTTTAAATTCGTGTAATTGGTACAAAAGGTCAGATATCAAAGAAAACCCCGTAAATGTAGATGAGAGAGTCAAAAAAAATATTCAAGAAGGTAGGGGAATAAGATTTGGCAAAGGTGCAACGCGTGGTGGTGATTTTGATTTCGCATCATCTAATCCTCTTTGGAGAGGTGCAATAGATGTTATGGATTTCGTTCCATTAACCAACGCAAGTTATTCAGGTGGAATTATAATTACGGAGTGGTTTTCGTCAGAAAATAATTCTGAAATTAATAACAGAGAATTAAAGATTACAGTTAGATTTATGTCAAATGAAATTAGAGCCGATGCTATCAAGGTCATAGTATTTGAAAAATTATGTACTCAAAACAACAATTGTAAAACAAAAAAAATAAAATCCAAGCTTGAGGGTGAATTAAAACTAGCTATTTTAAAAAAAGCAGCGTTATTTGAAAGAGATGATTTCAAAAAATTCAAAGAAACAGAAGGAAAAAAAAGAGGCGTTGGGATAATAAAAAAAAGATAGTTTTTTCGTAAGTGGACAGATATAATTTTAAGATAGTTGAAAAAAAATGGCAGGAGTTTTGGGATAAGAACAAAACTTTTAAAACAAGCATAAATCAAAATAAAAAAAAATTTTATTGCTTAGAAATGTTTCCATATCCATCAGGAAAAATTCATATGGGACATGTGAGAAATTACACAATTGGAGATGTCCTAGCGAGGTTCAAAAAATTACAAGATTTTAATGTTCTTCACCCAATGGGTTGGGACTCTTTTGGTATGCCAGCTGAAAATGCAGCAAGAGAAAACAATTTGGATCCTAAAGAATGGACTGAAAAGAATATTTCTACAATGAAAACACAATTAAAAAGATTAGGTCTTTCAATAGATTGGGACAGAGAAATATCTACTTGCTCTCCTAATTATTATAAACATCAACAACTTTTTTTTTTAGAGTTGTTCGATAAAGGTTTAGTTTACAGAAAAGAAAACTATGTTAATTGGGATCCAATAGATCAAACAGTGCTTGCTAATGAACAAGTTATAGACGGCAAGGGCTGGAGATCGGGTGCACAAGTGGAAAGGAAAAAATTAAATCAGTGGTTTTTCAATATTTCTAAGTTTTCCGAACAATTACTTAATGGTTTAGAGAGTCTGCCACAATGGCCGAATAAAGTAAAAACCATGCAGAAAAACTGGATTGGAAAATCATTTGGTTGTGAAATTGGTTTTGAAATTGAAGGAGATTTGCCAGTAAAAAGTATTAAATGTTTTACAACGCGTCCAGATACATTATTTGGCTTTTCCTTTCTTGCTTTATCGGTGGACCATCCATTGTCGAAATATTTTGAAAAAAATTTAGAATTTCAGAAATTTAAAAAAGATTGTTCAAAAACAGGAACAACCGAAGAATCTATTGCTCAAGCAGAAAAGATTGGTTTTAAAACTAGTCTTCAAGCTCTCAATCCTATGGATCCAAAAATAAAAGTTCCAGTATACTTTGCAAATTTTGTATTAATGGATTACGGTTTTGGTGCAGTTTTTGGATGTCCTGCTCATGACCAGAGAGACTTTGAATTTGCAAAAAAATATAAACTAAATATTAAAACTGTTGTAAAACCAGAAGATTGCAACGATGATTTCCAAGTTAAAGATGAGGCTTTTGTTGAGAATGGTTTAATGATTAATTCTTCCTTTTTAAATGGTCTTAAGACACCTGGAGAAGCGATCGAAAAAACTATTGATTATTTAACAAAAAAAAAATTAGGGAAAAAAAAAATAAATTTTAGACTAAAAGATTGGGGTATATCACGTCAAAGATACTGGGGATGTCCCATACCAATTGCATACGATAAAAATGGAAATATTATAAAGGTTCCAAAAGATAAGTTGCCTATTAAACTTCCAGAAAAGATAAACCTTAATACAAAAGGGAACCCCTTAGATCATCAAAAGAAATGGAAAGAAATTCAAATCAATGGTGAAAACTGTACACTTGATACTGATACACTTGATACTTTTGTAGATTCTTCTTGGTATTTTCTAAGATTTTGTTCACCAGAAAATAATGAATACGGTTTCAGTGAGGAAGATATAAAATATTGGATGCCTGTTGATCAATACATAGGTGGCGTAGAACATGCAATATTACATTTGCTATATTCAAGATTTTTTATGCAAGCTTTAAGTTTTGAAAAAGAAAATTTTATTTCAACAGAACCATTTCAAGGTCTATTTACCCAAGGAATGGTGTGTCACGAAACCTATAGAGATGAAAACAATAAGTGGATTAGTCCAGATGAGGTTGTTACTGAAAATGGGACCGACTTTTTTAAAATAAAAGATAGAAAAAAAATTTTTGTAGGACCATCAGAGTCAATGTCAAAATCGAAGAAGAATACTATTGATCCTGAAAAAATAATGAATCTTTATGGTGCTGATTCTGTTAGATTTTTTATATTATCTGATAGCCCACCTGAAAAGGATGTACAGTGGTCTGAGCAGGGTATGATTGCTGCTTATAAATTTATTCAAAAATTTTGGATATTACATAAGAAAATTATTGAGGAAATTAAAAATCAAAAAAGGAAGAATGAAAATATTGATTTAACTATTTATACAAATAAATTAGTTGAAAAATATACACACAGTCTAGAAAAGTTTAATATGAATGTTTTAATAGCTTTTCTTCATGAAACTTATAACTTTTTAAATAAAGAAATTATTAAATCAGACATAAAAGATCTTGAGGAGAATTACTCAAAAATTTTAGTTTTAATGTTCCCAATACTCCCACATTTAATATCGGAGTGCATGAAAGAAATTAAAAAAAGTGATAAACTCTCATGGCCTATTACCCAAAAGGAGTATCTTGAAGAAAAATATGTAAACATAGTAATTCAAATTAACGGTAAAAAGAAATCTCTTATTCAAGCCGAAAAAAATTTAAATGAAAAAGTACTTCTGGAAAATGTGAAAAAAGATAAAAAAATTTCAAATTTTCTTGGAAAGAAAAGTATTTTTAAACATATAATTGTTAAAAATAAGTTGGTAAATTTAATTATAAAATGAGATTTATAATATCATTAATTATTGTATCTTTAGTTTTAACTAATTGTGGATTTAAACCGATTTACAGCTCTAAAAACGGTAAGTTTGAAATTATAGAAATAATAAACAAAAATGAAAATAAAAATTCATTTGCAATTGAGAAAATCATTCTATCCCTATCAAACAAAAATTCCTCTAACAAACTTAAACTAGAGATGGATTATATGCATTCAGTCACTACAATTCTAAAAGACAGTAAAGGTGACCCATCCAAAAAGAAATTATCGATCGTTGTTGATTTGAAGGTAAAAAATGAAAAAAATAATGTTATAACAAATAAAAGTTTTAATGAAGAATTCAGCTTTAATGTGCAAAGTGACAAATTCGGCATGTCTCAATATGAGGACAACATAACTAATAATTTAAATAACAAAATTTCAGGTGATATCATTTTTTTACTAGGAACTTTAAAATGATAGTTAAAACATACGAGATAGGTAAAAAAAAATTTGATAATCAAAATTTTTTTTTAATTTATGGAGAAAATGAAGGTCTTAAAAAAGAGATCATTCAAAATCTTAAAAAAGATTTTAAAGGAAATATCGAAAATTATGATGAAACACAGATTGTGAATAATAAAGAATTGTTTTATGAAAAAATATTTAATCAATCTCTTTTTGAAAACGAAAAAATTATAATCATAAGTAGATGTTCCGAAAAGCTCTATGAAGTAATCCAGGATATAATAGATAAAAAAATTTCAGATACTAAAATTATATTAAATGCAAATATTTTAGATAAAAAATCAAAATTAAGAAGTCTATTTGAGAAAAACACAGAATTAATAGTTATCCCAACTTATAAAGACACTTCTCTTACTTTAGTGGAAATAGCAAAAAAATTTTTTTACAATTACAAAATAAGTATTTCTCAAGAAACAATAAATATTTTAGTAAATAGATGTAATGGGGATAGAGGCCATCTAAAATCTGAATTGGATAAAATCTTTATATACATGCAAGATAAAAGAAGTATTAGTCTAGAGGAAATATACAAATTAACAAATCTTGCTGAAAATTTTAGCGTAAACGAACTAGTGGATAATTCGTTGTCAAAGAATTCCCGAAAAACATCAGAAATAATTAATGAATGTAACTATCGATCTGAAGATGGAATATTAATTTTGAGAACATTCTTACTAAAGGCAAAAAGATTGCTAAAACTTTACGAAAAACATAACGGAAATATGGGATATGAAAATCTTATAAATAATTATTCACCTCCAATTTTTTGGAAAGACAAACCAATTGTCAAAAGACAACTTGAAAACTGGTCAAAATCAAAAATGAAAGATTTAATAGCAAAAATAAACAAAACAGAAATTTTTTTAAAAAAAAAAAGTTCTAATAGTTTAATGTTAATATTTAATTTTATTTACGAAGCTTCTGAGAAAAATTAATAGTATTTTTTAACAATTTCTATAAGGTGATTTAATTGATTCAAATCTCTGTAATCAAAGGTAACGTATCCCTTATTATTTTTTTTGTTTGTTATTTTAGTTTGAAGACCTATTTTTTCCATTATATCACTTTCGAGCTTTCGTATATTTGGATCCTTAATATTTTTAATCTTTGCACTTGGAGTCTTATAAAGCCTAACGAGATTTTCTGTTTGTCTCACAGATAATTTTTTTTTAACAATTTTTTTTGCAATTTGATCTGAATTAACAAGACCGACCAAAATTTTAGCATGTCCTGGTGTAATTTTATTTGTTTTTATCAAGTTAGTTATGGAATTAGACAACGTTAGTAATCTCAAACTATTTGTAATGTGACTTCTACTTTTGCCTATAAATTTAGCAACTTGTTCTTGATCGTAACTAAATTCATCAATTAATCTTTTGTAACCCTCAGCTTCCTCAATAGAATTTAAATCATGTCTTTGAACGTTTTCAACAATACCAAATTCGAGGGCTTTTTTGTCATCCGCATCAACTACGACTACAGGAACTTCATGTAAGCCGGCTCTTTGAGCGGCTAGCCACCTTCTCTCCCCTGCTATAATCTCATATTTATTTTCACTTGAAGGTCTTGCAATAATTGGCTGAATAATTCCTCTAGACTTAATTGAATTTGTCAGTTCTTCTAAGCTTTCTTCATCAAATATTTTTCTTGGTTGGTATCTATTTCTTATCAATTCACTTACAGAAATTTTATTATTTTTTGAAACAGTTTTTGTATCACCAATTAAGGATGATAGACCTCTGCCTAAACCCTTTTTATTTTTAAAAATACTACTCATGCTGCTGATACGTAACTTGATTCTTGAGCTAAAAACTCATCAGTGAATTTTAGATATGATTTACTACCTGGGCATTGTTTATCATATGTAAGAACTGGCACTCCGTGAGAGGGTGCTTCTGATAAACGGACATTTCTAGGAACTACGGTTTGATAAACTTTATCCTTAAAATAGTCTCTTGCATCTTTTTCAACTTGTGAGGATAGTTTATTCCTCTTGTCATACATCGTTAACAAAATTCCTCTGACATTTAAACTAGGGTTTAAACCGACTTTAATTCGGTCGATTGTTTTAATAAGTTGAGTAATACCTTCAAGAGCAAAAAACTCTGTCTGTAAAGGTACAACCAGCGAGTCTGAGGCCACCAGAGCCATAACAGTCAATAGGCTCAAAGATGGAGGACAATCAATAAGAACATAGTCGTATGGATGACTAGAATTGTTTAAATATGGGGTTAGTTTGGCCTTTAAAAGATATGCTCTATTTTCATCATCTGCGGTTTCGACCTCCAAACCAGATAAATCTACGTTTGAAGTTACGATATCTAAATTTACAAAATTAGTTTTCTGTATCACGCTTTGAATTTCCTCTGTTCCGTTCAAAACACCGTAAATCGATTTATTTGTATCCGCCACATTAGACAAACCCAATCCTGTTGTTGCGTTTCCTTGTGGGTCCAAATCTATAACTAGTATTTTTTTTCCATTTAAATTTAGTCCTGCAGCCAAATTAATTACTGTCGTTGTTTTTCCAACCCCACCTTTTTGATTAATAACCGAAATGATTTTTTCTTTCATCTTTTTTTACTAATTTTGTTTATTTTAATTAAAATGGAATCTTTTTCCGTTACACTTTTTTTCTCTATAAATTCTAAATTCCATTTTTTTAAACATTGCTCGATAGAACTCTTTCCACTTTTTCCTAAAAATAGAATGATATCTTTAAAATCATCAAAACTTGTTGTTACCAAGTCTAGAATAATCGGCAAAGGTTTGAAGGCCCTAGCTACAATCAAATTGGAGCTCAAATTTTTTTGGTTAAAGATGTCTTTACTTATTACTTCAGCGTTTAATCCAAATTTATTGATAACCTTTTTTAAAAAAATACTTTTTTTAAAACTTTTTTCGTAAAGAAAAAATTTCATATTAGATTTTTGTTTTTTTTTAATTATAGCTATAACTAAACCTGGTAATCCTGGGCCGGACCCCAAATCTGTACAAGATAAGTAATTTTCATCAATTAAATCAATAATTTGTGCACAGTCTATAATGTGCCTATCTTTGGCTATTTCTTCGGTATGTTGGCTAATTAAGTTAATTTTTTTGTTTTCATATAAAATCATTTCTCTAAATTCATCCAATTCAAGAAATGGTTCACGTTAAACATTTAAGGGTTCTAGTTTTGAATAATCAAGTTTATGCGAATGTATAAAGCTATCT
>MDSV01195421.1_pt1 | contig 10534 bp, 9 predicted proteins | sample 810851 | NCBI WGS metagenome assembly MDSV01 (sample SAMN05326640, study PRJNA326480) | marine metagenome | isolation source: seawater | place: Atlantic Ocean: North East | collected 2012 | reverse complement strand
TTGGAAATAAAAAAGGATTTGATTAATTTTAATTTTCAAGATAAATGGACTTGTGGCCCTCATAGCTCAATTGGTAGAGCAATTGATTTGTAATCAATAGGTTCGCGGTTCGAGTCCGTGTGAGGGCACCAATCTTATTTAATCTTGTGAAATATATTTAACAGTTGTTTTTTAAATATTTTTTCTTCATTTAATACTTTTTTTTTATAACTCACAAATAATTTAATTTTTTTTTTATAATTTTTAAAAAAACTATCAATGATTCTATTAATTTTATCAATATCATTATATTTTTGTAGAAATTTAAAGTTTTTATTTATTGGAATATCAAATTTATTATTAGCACTTCCCTTATAATTCGTTATTATACAGTTATCGAATAGAACTGCTTCTCTTGGCATCTTATCTTTTCCGGGATGATAACCAAAGTCAATATAAATTTTGGTTTTTTTAAAAATTTGTATAATTTGCTGTGATGTGAAATTTTTTAATTCAATAAATGTTTCATTTGATTTTTCTTTTAGCAACTTGATAAATTCATTACTTTTGTGTGAGTAACATATTAAATTTTCTTTTTTATTTTTATTTTTACTACTTTTTAATAATTTCTTATTTTGAAAATCAAATAAAAATTGCAAGTTTTTTAATTCATCTTTTAAAAAATTATAAGCATAATAAGATTGTACGAGATGTAAAGACGCCTGTTCAATTTCTTTTTGTTTCTTTAATTCTGAAAATTTATAAATTAATTTTAAATAATCGTGATATGTAAAAATTCCAAAGTAGTAATTAGTTATTTTATTAAAGAATAAAATTATCTTGTATGGAACTTTTAAAATAGATCTTGCTAATTTTTTAAATTGATAATTAAATTTAAAACCAAAGTAATTGTCTACACTCAACCACCAAATTATCTTTTGAATATTTGAATAGTTTAGCCCAGATTGCAAAAACAAGTAATGTTCTGGCATAATTAGTACATTGTCTTTTTGATCTTCAATTATATTTGTATAATTAATATTGTAGTGTTTAAAATTTTTGTGAATTGGGTGTTTTGTTTCATTGGGTAAATAATATATTAAAGTTCGAACTTTGAATATTTTAGAAACATAATAAGCAAGTTGATGCAAACATTCAGGTCCACCAGTATATGCTCCAGCTGGTGCTAAAATGTAAACTTTAGAATTTTTTTTTAAAATAATTTTTTTAGCGCTTTTAATCATAAGACAATTTATTTCCATCCATAAGTTATAAAAGAATTATAACTAATTGATAAAACTGACTTTAGATTTTTAACAAAATTTAAATTATTGTACATTTTGTTAATTTTCCAAAGATTAATTAAGTTTAATATTTTGTTTGACGATCTATTTCCTCTATTAATTCTATAATAAACAAATGTATCGAAAATCTTAAACGCTAGATTACCATTATTTAGCAATTCACACTTAAAGAGATAGTCCTCGTGCTTAACATTCTTGAAAGAAATTTGTGAAATAATAGATTTTTTAAATAATATGGAAGATGTGCTCATTGTTGATTTACAAATAAATTTATTAAAGTCATAAATTTTTGGTAAGTTTGTTTTTTTTAATTCTTTATTATTATTATTAAAAAAAAAATTAATATCTGTATAAGAAATGTCATAGTTGTTATTTAACATTTCATTAATTTGGACTTCTAATTTATTTTTTGGCCAATAATCATCTGAATCAAGAAAAGCTATGTAATCTGATTGAGACTTTTTTATCCCTAAGTTTCTGCAGTAAGACGGTCCCATATTTTCATTTAAAAAAGTAATATTTATTTTATCTTCTTTTTCGTATTTCTTTAAAATCTCTTTAGAAAAGTCTTTGGAGCAGTCATCTATTAGATATATTTTCCAATTTTTATAGGTTTGGTTTAAAACTGAGTCTAAACACTCTTTTAAATAAATGCCTTTATCGTAATTTGGTATAATAATATCTATATTAGGCAAATTTTTCATTGAATTTTAATTGTTTAAGTATAATTATAAGAACATGAAGCCTGAAAGCAATTTAAAAGTTTTTTTTATTAAATTAATTGCCATTACTTTTTCTATAATAATAATAATAAATGTTTTTTATAATGTTTTTTTAGCTGATAAATTAGATATTTTAAGCAAACTATCAAGTTTAGATAAAGAAACAGCTGAAATTATTAAAGATAAAATTAGATCTGAAATTAAAAGCGGCTTAGAAAAAGAACAAGTTTTATCTGATGAAGATGCCTTGTTAATTAAAAAATTTTTTAATAAAATCTCAGCTGAATTAAATTAAAGACTCCTTTGAATAAACTTTTTAAATTTTTATCTGAGAATGAAAAATTTATAAAAATATTATTAGTATTTTATACTTTATACTGTGCAATTGTTATCGGGGCTTCTTGGGATGAAAAATATCATCAATTAGTCGGACAAATTAATTTAAAATATCTATTGTCCTTTGGCTTAATAGAAGAGAGTCTGTACCAAAAATGGAGATATTCAACTCTCTATTGGTCTTTATCAAGTTTATTTAGTCAACTAACACCGGAAAAGTATAATTTAGAATCTTACCACGTTATTAATGCTTTTTTTGGTTTAATGACTATCGTAGGCTTTTATCATATTGTAAAAAAAATTTTTAATAAAAAAATTGCAAAAACTTCTTCTGTATTTTTGTTTTTTATACCCTTTTTCTTTGGACACTTTGCTATAAATAATAAAGATATTTTAATAACTTTTGCTCATGTTTGGACAGTATATTACTTGATAAAGTATTCTTTAAATCAATTAAATTTAAAATATAAAATAACTATCTTATTTAAAATTGCAATTTTGACGGCTTTGGGATCGGGTATTCAATTGCTATTTTTTGGATCCTTAGCTCCTATTTTAATTTTCTTTATATTTTATTTAATTATGACAAAGAAGAAGAAGCTTAATGAAATGGTAGTTGATTTTGTTATTTACTTTGTTTTTTTCTATACAATTTTAATTTTGTTTTGGGTAGATGTACATGAAAATATTTTAACATTACCTTTTAAATATTTTATCGATTCATTTTCTTTAGGAGTAGGATGGCCGTTCAATTTGACAGATGAGATATACACGTCTTCTCAAGAAGTTCCAAATCTTTATTTATTAACAAATTATTTTTACAAATTACCAGAGTTTATATTATTTTTATATTTAGTTTCTTTACCAACTATTATTTTCAAATTTGATCAAATATGTAAAAATTTGGATAATTTTTTAAAAAAAATAATTTTCTTAACGATATTATTATTTTTTCCAAATATGATCTTGGTTTTTATAGCGTATCCCATTTACGATGGTGTAAGACTGTTTTTATGGGTTACACCTTATTTAGTAATAATTCCTGCACTAACTTTCATTTTAATTGTAGAGGGCAAAAGTTTATTATTTAGAGTATCAAAGGTCATTTTATTTGTTTTATTTTCTTTTCATATTTTTAATTTTATTAAAATAACTCCCTATCACTACACATTTTTAAATTATCTATCAGGTGACGTAAGTAAAAGGTATAAAAAATTTGAAAATGATTATTGGTCAACTAGTTTGAAGGAGTTAATACTTTCCTCAAATTTAACTGATAAAAAAATATATTATACTGTTTGCGGAGTTAGTCCCGGTATAGCTAAAACATATATGAAGCAAAAATACGATAATATCGAATATACTGACTATAAATCTGCTACTTATGCAATCATGACAAATAGAACATTGTATTCTGAGAAAAATCAAAGTATTTCAAATTGTTATGATGAGTACAAATTTGAAAATATTGCAGAAGTTAAAAGAAATGGTTTAATTTTATCAGCAATAAAAAAAATGAAATAATGTCAAAAAAAAAATTTAACAAAGATCCAGATTTATTAATTGTTGGTGCTGGTCCAGTTGGATGCGTAATAGCTGAGAGAGCAGCAAAGATAAAAAATTGGTCATCGTTGATCGTAGAAAAAAGAAATCATATTGCCGGAAATTGTTATGATGAAATTAACAAAAAAGGGTTAAGAATTCATAAATACGGTCCTCATTATATGAGATTTAAAAAAAGAAAGATTTACAACTATGTGAGCAAGTTTACAAAATGGATTGATGGTAATTATATTGTAAAATCTTCAATTAAAGGAAGGCTATACCCAATTCCTATCAATTTAGACACCTTAGAAAAATTCTTTAAAAAAAAATTTAATAATAAACTTGAAGCAAAAAAGTTTATTAATACGTTGAGAATTAAAAAAAAAAAAATTAATAATAGTGAAGATTATATTTTATCTAAATTAGGAAGAGAGATTTACGAAAATTTTTACAAAAATTATACGATTAAGCAATGGGGAATTCATCCAAAAAAAATAAACAAAAGCGTTGTTGGAAGATTGCCAATACGATTTAATCGTGATCCCTATTACGTAAACCAAAAACTTAAAGTCATGCCTAAAAAGGGGTATACAAAACTTTTTGAAAATATGACTAAAGACAAGAAAATAGAAATTTTGCTTAATACACCTTATGAAAAAATTAAAAATAAAATCTACCCTAAAGTTGCAACTATTTATACTGGCCCTCCTGATGTTTTTTTTAATTATAAATATGGAAGATTAGATTGGAGATCATTGAATTTTAAATTCAAAACATATAAGAAAAAACAGATACAGGAATGTGTTCAGATTAACTTTCCGAATGATCATAAATTTACAAGAAAAGTAGAAATTAAACATGTCACTAAACAAAAATCAAAATTTTCAACTCTCTCATATGAATTTCCTAATTCTAAAGGAGATCCCTATTACCCGATAAATAATAAAAAAAATATAAATTTGTTTAAAAAATATCGAAAGCTGATTAAAAAATTAGAAAAAAAAGACGTCTTCTTCGAAGGTAGATTGGCTAGCTACAGATATTTAAACATGGATGAAGTTATTGAAGCGGCTCTTAATTTATTCAAAAAATTAAAAAAAAAATATAATTAAAATATGACAAACATTTTAGTTACAGGTGGTGCAGGTTACATAGGTAGCCATATTGTCGAGCTGCTTATAAAGACAAGAAAAAAAGTTTACATAGTAGATAATCTTTCAACAGGATATAAAAAATTGATACATAAAAAAGCTAATTTTTTTCTTTGTGATATAAAAAATTTAAAAAAATTAAATAAGATTTTTAAAAAAAATAATATTTCTTCTGTAATTCACTTAGCAGCAAGCTTAAGTGTCGGTGAAAGCGAAAAAAAACCAAAAAAATATTATCTCAATAATGTACTAGGAACTAAAAATGTAGTGAAATGCTGTAAGGAAAATAATGTTAAAAATTTTATTTTTTCATCTACATGTGCAGTTTATAAAGACAAAATGAAATTAGTTAAAGAAAACACCAAAATTAATCCTAAAAGTACTTACGGAAAAACAAAGATGCTGGGTGAAAATTATTTAAAGAAAAATTTAAAAAAAGAAAAAATAAACTTCGCAATTTTAAGATATTTTAATGTTGCGGGGGCAAGCAATACTGGAAAAATTGGACAAATATCAAAAGGTGATCAATTGTTTAAAAATCTATCTTTAGCCTCCACGAAAATTTTACCAAAAGTAAACATTTATGGTAATAATTACAAAACTAAGGATGGAACCTGTGTTAGAGATTATATACATGTTTCCGACATAGCAAGTATCCACTTAAAAGTTTTGAATAAAATTAATAGAGAAAAAAAGTCTACAACTTTAAATTGCGGATATGGTAAAGGCGTATCTGTTTATGAGGCAATAAATGAATTTCAAAAACAGACTGGTAAAAAATTTAAATTGAACATTAGAGGTCGTAGAAAAGGTGATATGGAAGAAATCATTGCTGATATTAGTAAGATTAAAAAGTTTATTAATTGGAGACCTAAAAAAAATAGTATTTATCACATAGTCAAGAGTTGTCTAAAATGGGAGAAAAAAATTAAATTATACTAAAAATATTTTCAATTTCTTTTAACTGATCCCTACTAGCTAATAAAACAACGAGATCATCCTTTTCAAATATAAAATCTCCACCAGGTATTATTACCTGTTTGCCTCTCACTACTGCTCCTATTCTAATATTTTCGGGTAAATCACTGTCTTTAATTTTTTTGTTTAGTAATTCAGATTTTTCTAAAACTTTAGCTTCGACAAACTCATAATCTCCATCTAAAAGAGAATAAACAGTTGCTATTGTCCCCCTGTGAACATGTTCCATAATTCTTGAAACTGTTGTCATTCTAGGGTCAACTAAATCATCTATATTGAGGGAATTTTGCAATAAACTATAATTCGATTTATTTACTATAGCTATAGTCCTTTTAGTTTGACCGGTTTTTTCTGCTAGCACACATGCCATAATATTATTTTCATCATCATTAGTTAAAGCCAGTACAGTTTCAGACTCTTCTAAATTTGCTTCTTTTAGTATTTCTTCATCTAAAGCATCTCCATTAATGACTATAGATGAAGTTAGTTCAGAAGCTATTTCTTCTGCTCTAGTTTTGTTTTTTTCAATAATCTTAACTCTTGCTCCTTCAAAATTTTCTTCTACCATTTTTGCTAGGTGAAAACCAATATTGCCTCCTCCAATAATTAAAATTTTTTTAGATGTTTTTTCTTCATGGCCAAATGCTTTTAGAATTTCATTTAATTGATCACTGCTTACTACAACATAAACATTATCACCCTCCATTAATTTATCTTCTTTTTTTAAAAATTTAAATTTTCCTTTTCTAACGAGGCCAACAATATTAGCTCTAAAATTTGGAAATTTTTCGGTTAATTTTTTTAGAGGTATATTTCTTATGGGACATGACTTTTCAATGGCAATTTCCAACATCTTAACTTTATTATTAGCAAATGGGACATTATCTAAAGCTCCTGGCGCTTCTAATCTTCGAAATAAAGATTTTGCTACTTCTTTTTCAGGAGAAATTATTACATCAATTGGTATATTAGATTTGTTATAAAGCTTGTTCCACTTTCCTTCCAAAAAATCTTTGGTTCTAATTCTTGCTATTTTCTTTTGTATGTTAAACAAAGAACTTGCTAATTGACATACTACCATATTTGTTTCATCGTTTCTAGTAACTGCTATAATCATATCAGTATTTTCTGCTCCAGCATTTTCTAATACTGAAGGTAAAGAGGCTCTTCCTACTATTCCTTTCGCATCCTGAGTATCATTAATTCTCTTAATGTCCTCTGAAGACTGATCAATAACAGTAACAGAATGACCTTGGGATGATAGCTGTTTACTGATGGAGAAACCGACTTTTCCGGCACCACAAATAATTATATTCATTTTTAATTAATACCTTTTATCCCTAATTGTTTCAGCTTTCTGTGCAAGGCTGATCGTTCCATTCCTATAAAGTCAGCCGTTTTTGAGATATTTCCATGATTTTTTTTTAATTGTATTGTTAGGTATTCTTTTTCAAATTGTTCTCTAGCTTCTTTTAAAGGAGAGGTAAAAGTATCTTGCAAAACTGATTTACTGTCAATTGGTCCTTTATTAGTAAGTATGTCGCTAATAGATTTATCTACATTTTCTTTGCTTTCATTTGCTGAAACTATAGTTATTCTCTCTATTAAATTTCTAAGTTCTCTAACATTACCAGGCCAATTATATGTATATAATTGATCATTTTTAGTATTAATTTCAATCTCTTGCACTCCATTTAATTCCGAAATCTTTTTTTTAAAATAATTAATTAATTCAGGTATATCTTCTGTTCTAGATGTCAATGCACTTAGTTCAATTGGAACTACGTTTAACCTATGGAATAAGTCTTCCCTAAAGTTTCCCGTGGCGACTTCATCTAGTAGATTTTTTGAAGAAGATGAAATGATCCTTATATTAACATTAACATCTTTTTTTCCATTAATTCTTTTAAATTTTTGATCTATCAAAACTCTTAAAATATTTGCTTGGGTTTCAATTGGTATCTCTGTTACCTCATCTATTAATAACGTGCCTTTGTTAGCTCTATCCAAAGCACCAAAAGACATTGTGCCATCTCCGAATTCTTGACCAAATAATTCTTTCTCATAAGTTGTTTCTTTTAATGATGCAGCATTAATAACTACAAAAGGTTTTTTGCTTCTAGTTGAAATTTTATGAATTTTCCTTGCAACAAGTTCCTTGCCTGAGCCAGTTGGTCCGGTAATTAAAACTCTACTTTCGGTATTAGAGAGTTTTTCAATTATTTTTTTAACTTTTAAAATAGATGGACTATTACCGATGAGTTCAAATGAATGAAAAAGCTTACTTTCAATAATATCTTTTTCTTGTTTTAAATTCGCTGTTTCTAAAGCTCTATTTACATAATTCAATAATTTGTCTGTAGAAAATGAAGCTCCTTTCTCGATGAACTCATACGCGCCAAGTCTAATAGATTCTAGCGCTATTTGTACGGTTGCATGACCAGAAATCATTATTATGGGTATTGAACTATTTTTTTTCATGAGTATTTTTAGTAAATCAATTCCGTCTTTATCGGCCCTATCAAGTTTAATATCGATTATAGCTAAATCAGGTAATTTTTTATTTATTTCTAAAAGTGCTTGATCAAAATTAGCAGCTGACCTAACACTAAAATTTTTCTCTTTCAATATACTACATATTAGAAATCTAATATCGGGATTATCGTCTATAACGAGTATTTCTTTATTCATAAATTAAATACTTGGCAACCAGATTTCAATTCTTGTACCTTTATCTTTTTTTATAACGAATTCTCCAGAGTGCTCATTTATAATTTTGCTAACTATTGGTAGCCCTAAACCTGTTCCATTTTTTTTAGTTGTAAAATATGGCGTCATAACTTTTTTGGTATCTGATATTCCTTCACCATTATCTTTTATAACAGTCACTATATAATCATTATTGCTAAGAATATCTATGTCAATTTTTCCCTCATATTTCGGCTTTTTGTTCAAGATTTCAATTATAGACTCATCAGCATTTTTAATAATATTGATAAATACTCTATAAAGTTGATCTTCATCTCCCATTATAAAATTAGGCTTTTTTTCTTTATCAAAAAATATTTTACTTTTTAATGAAATTTTAAAAAAATTAATAGATCGACTGACTACATCATTTAGATTTATCTTTTTAACAATAGGTCTTGGCATTCTAGCAAAATTAGAAAACTCGTTAACAAGTTTTTCAATATCTTTTATTTGTCGATTAATAGTTAATAAATATTCATTAAATTGAGATTTGTCCTCAGTAATTCTTGATGAATATTTGTCTCGAAGTCTATCAATAGATAATTGTATAGGTGTTAAAGGATTTTTTATTTCATGAGCTAATTTTCTTGCAACTACTTCCCATGCCTCGTATCTTTCGGTTACAAGAAGTTTATCTTGTTGTTTTTTTAGTCTTGTTATCATATTGTTGAAATTTAAAATCAGCTTTTTAAATTCATCGTCACTTTCTACATCGGGTACCTTGGCATCAAGCTCGCCCTTGCTTATATTTTCCGAAGCATTAATTAAATTAACTATTGGTTTAGTTAATCTTCTAGCAAACGTAATTGCTACTGCGGTTGATAAAAAAAGTAACAACGTAACAACTACAATATAAATAATTGCAAAAGTAATTTTTATACCAGTTTGACTATTTTCAACCGAATAATAAAAATCAACTGCTTTTTCAGTTTCACTTAAATAATTTAATATATCGGGATCAATATTTCTTGAGATATACAAATAGGTATCTATTAATGAGTTTAATTTTATCATTGCAGAAGTTTTATTTTCGAAATTCCCAGGAATAATAACTGGCACACCTTTCAGTGCTTGATCAAAAGTTTCCTCGCCTGGGAGGTTAAATTCATTTAAGGACGCATCGGTTTCCGATAATAAAATATTTCCTGCACTATCAATTAAATAAATGTCATCAATTTTTCTTAAGATTTTTTCAGCATTGACTACTCTCAAAAATTGTTTTGGGTTCGAATAATAAAAATTTGAAGCCCTATTAAGTCCTACACTCATCAAAATAACATCAGATTCAACATTTTTTTTACTTTCTTCTAAATAACTTCTAGCCACATCATTAGAATTGCTAACTGCCTGAGTAATTTGATCATCAAAATACTTTTGAAGTCCAAAATTAAAAATGAAAAGAGAAAATACAGCAACTATTAAAGATGGTATTAAAGTAAAAATAGAAAATAAAGAAACGTATTTTAAGTTTGTTTGTGATCCAGATTTGTTTTTTTTTCCAGCAGAGTAAAATCTAAAAAAATTCTTAAAAATTAGATAAAAGAAAATTAATAATAAAATTATGTCTATGGAAAGTAGTATTAATATATTATTTTCAGTCAGCGGTATAAATCCCTCATTTATAAATGTAAGAAATGTTAAAATTCCTAGAAAAATACAGGTAATAGAGGATAAAATAATCCAATTGAAATTTTTAATTATTTTAAACATATAGTTAATTATTTATATAAATATAATATAAGTTTATACAATGAGTTTCTGTTTAATC
>MDSV01074073.1_pt1 | contig 10535 bp, 10 predicted proteins | sample 810851 | NCBI WGS metagenome assembly MDSV01 (sample SAMN05326640, study PRJNA326480) | marine metagenome | isolation source: seawater | place: Atlantic Ocean: North East | collected 2012 | reverse complement strand
TGCTTCAGGTTCGTATATTATTTTTTTTTGATTTTTTAACACTGATGAAGCCCATAGTCTATCCTCAATGTGTTTAATTGTTTCATCAAACTGATTTTTTTTCCATGTTGATTTTCTAATCATGCTATTAGCGTTATGAAAAAAAGGATCTTTTGATTGTACTTTTCTATCTAGGCCAAAGAGATAAGTTAAATCTCTAACATCATTAGGCTCAGAAATATCAGATGGTTCTTGTCTACCATAACAGGCTATTACATTTAAATTCTTGAAGTTTTTAACAAGCATTTTTAGCCATTTATTATTTTTTGGAATACAATGACCAGAAATCATAGCAACTAGATGCCCTTTGCTTTTTTTAATACCCAAATTCAAGGCTTTTCCTGGTAAAAAAATTTTTGATTTGTAATTGATAATTTTTACTTTTGGAAAATTTTTTTTTACAATATTTATAGTTTTGTCTTTACTATTATTGTCTACTAATATTACTTCAAAGTTTTTATATTCTTGATTAAAAATTTCATTTAAACATTTTCCAATCCAGAAATCCTCATTTTTCGTTCTTACAATGATCGATACAAGAGGATTAAACATTAAAATATTTTTTTGTTAAGCGAAGATCCAATTAATCTTAACTTTTTTACTAGATTTGTGAACTCATCAAAATTTAAAGCTTGTAGAGGATCTACCGCTGCATTTCTTGGATCAGGGTGAAACTCAATCATTAAACCTTCTGCTCCTGCAGCTAAAGATGCTAAAGTTAAAGGCTCCACCCATTCATGCCAAAAACATGCATGACTAGGGTCTGAGATAATAGGAAGACAACTATATTCTTTAATCGCAGGTATAGCCTGAATATCTAACATAAAACGACTAGTTGATTTATGTGTGTGTGGAGCTGATATTCCTCTTTCACATAGAATAATTTTTTCATTTTTTTCAATTAGCGCATATTCTGATGAACCTAATAAGTCTCGTATTGAACAACCAAAATGTCTTTTTAATATTATAGGTTTATTATACTTTGCAGTTTTGCTAATCAGAGGAAAATTTTGCATGTTCCTAGCTCCAATTTGAAAAACATCAACAAAATCTTTCATTAATTCCAATTTTTCAGTTTCCATTACCTCAGAAACTATTAAAACGTCAAAATTTTTTTTAATCTCCTCTAAAATTTTAAGACCCTCATCACCAACTTCATAATACTTTTTAGATCTATAAGGAAAAGTTAAAGGTTTATATATTTGACCTCTTAAAAGTTTAAGATTATTTTTTTCAAGCACTTCACAGCATTTAAATATTAGGTCTTTATTTTCAATTCCATTAGGACCAGAAATAATTGGTACCACATCTCCTCCAAAACTAATATCATTGTCTATTTTGATAATTTTTTTTTCATTAATTGAGGAAGATAGAGGAAATTTATCTTTTAAATCACTATCAGTTATATCTTTTCCTGGAAATTTATTATCCATTATTTCATTACTTCAATTATTTTTTTTATCTTAATTTTTTTGTTTACTATTTTAAATGCCTCTACTGCTTGCATAAAATTCATTTCTAAACCATTTATTGTTCTCAATCCAACTTTTTTTCCAATTTTCATTATTAAAGTCTCAGAAGGTTGATAAATAATATCAAAAATAACTGCATTTGAGTTTGTTTTTAAAAAAGCTAATGTATCAAGCACATTTTCTATTATTGCATTTGTCATTTTTTCTTTTGTATTAAGTTTTTTTAGTTTAATTTCTGACACAGAAATTGGAGAAAAATATTTAAAGTTAGATTTTATTGAAGGAATTCTCAAATTAAAACCCAAAGAAGTAGTATTAATAATCAAATCAATTTTTTTTAATTTTTTAAAACTACTATTATTATTTAAGATTTTGATATTCTGCTTATTGGTTTTAATTCTTTTATTAAATTTTTTTAGTTTATTTAAATCTCTATTAAAAAGATAAATATTTGCTTTAGGATATTTGTTCTTTGTGCTAATTATACATGCTTTACCTGCTCCACCGCATCCAATAATTAATATATTCTTAATTTTTTTTGATATTCTATTTAAAGTGAATTCGCATCCAGTATAATCTGTATTGTAACCTTTCAATTTATTTTTTTCTTTAACAATTAAGTTAACAGAGCCTATTTCTAATGCTGATTTTTCGATTTCATCTAGGTATTTAATTACTTTTTCTTTATAGGGAATAGTGACTGCTGAAGCGTAAAAGCAATCATTTCTTTTTAAATATTTGATTAATCTACCAATATTTTGGGATTTCACATCAAGGGGAAACATTTTCATATCTATTTTGAGTTTTAAGTAAGCTTTGTTCCATAAAATTGGGGAACGTGCTCCTTTTGATGGGTCTGAACCGATAATTGATACAAACTTTTGCCCTTCCATTAAATTTATTTTATTTTTAATAAATTTTTTAATGCCCATTATTTTCCTAATTTTGAATTTAAGTTTTTATCTTTAAAATTTACCCATGATTTTTTTTCTGAACTTTTATACATCATCTGAATCAATTTAAGAGTATTTAAAGTTTCAATTGCACTGAGAGGCTTTTTAGAGCTCTTTTTTAGATCATGATTTATAATATTTTGAAATACTTTTCTATGTGAAAGCCCATATCCTGTGGGAACGTTTTCTGAAAACTTTTTTGATAATTTAGTATCTTTTTTTTTCTTTGAATTATAGTAAATGTTATTAACTTTATTACAACACAACCCAGAAAGCAGTATCTGTTTTTCTTTTTGAAAGACTTCTATAGTTGCCTGAAAATCAATTGGTCTTAGAGCAGTTGTTAAACTCACCTGACATACAACTCCATTTTTAAATTTAATTAAACCTAAATGTGTATCTTCTGCTTGGAGTTTATTGGATTTATTCGAAACTACACTTACACATTCAACTGGCTCACCAAAAAAATAACAAAGAAGATCAATATAGTGTATCCCTTGTTGAGCAATAACACCTCCATCATAAAGCCATTTACCATGCCAATCATTGTAATAAGATTGTTCTCGACACCACAAAAGTTTTAAATTTACAAAAATTATATTTTTTATAAATTTGTTATTTATTTTTTTCTTAAGATAACTTACAGAATCATTCATTCTATTTTGGTATATTGCATAAAACTTTAATTTTTTTTTTTTTGCAATTCTATTAAGCTCTATCAATTGCTTAACTTTTAATGTTGGAGGTTTTTCCACAATTACGTTTTTATTTGCTTTGAAACATTCTAAAATATCCTTGGCATGATTTCCTGACTCCGTCGCAATATAGATATAATTTGTTTCTATACGAAAAAAATCATTTAAAGAATTATTTTTTTTTAAGTTAAATAACTTTGTATATTTTGAGTTTTTTTTTTTGTTTTTGTCAAATACTGATACGACCTCAGCATTTTGTAATTCATTTTTAAATACTTTAAAAACTCTATTTTCTACTACTCTTCCAAGTCCTAAAATTCCAAATTTTATTTTTTTTTTCATATTCTAATAATTCTTAAACCAATCATAAAATTTAGTTAACCCTTCTTTTAAATTGAAATTAAATTTTAAATTAAATTTATTCTTTTCAATTTTTAAGTTAGCACCAGTTTTTTCTACATCACCTAATTGTTTTTTTACAAATTTTTTTTTAAATTTTATATTTGTGACTATTTCTAAGGTTGTTAAAAAGTCCATAAGCTTAATTGTTTTTTCATTTCCCAAATTAAATACAGAGGACTCACCTTTTTTGTTCTTTTTTTTATAATAACTAATTATCTTGAATAAATTTAGAACTACATCATCTATATAAGTAAAGCTTCTTTGGTGCTTACCAAAATTATAAACTTTTATAGATCTTTTCTTTCTATTCTCGATTAAAAATTTAAAATAAGACATGTCTGGACGTCCCCAAGGACCATAAACTGTAAAAAATCTTAATCCTATTAAATTCATATTGTAAATTTTAGAATAAACGTTTGAAATTAGCTCCATACTAATTTTAGATGCTGAATAAACTGAAACTGGCTTATTAACACTAAAATTTGATAATTTTTTCTCTCCTTTTTCACCATAAACTGATGAACTGCTGGCATAAAGCAACACTCTTAATCTTTTCGAAAATTTAAAAAACTCTAATAACTTAACATAAGCAAGTATATTATTTATTATATAAGTTTCTGGGTTTTTAATAGAATATCTTACTCCCGCTTGCCCAGCTAAATGAATTACAACATCAATATCATTTAAATGTTTTTTTAATTTTTTGAAGAAATCAATATTATTTAAATCATCTTTAAAAAATAAAAAATTTTTATATTTTTTAAGTATGTTAAGTCGATTTTTTTTTATCTTGACGTCATAGTAGTCGTTCAAGTTATCAACTCCAATAATATAATTCCCTTTTTCCATTTCAGATCTAGCTGTATGAAAACCTATAAAACCTGCCACTCCTGTAATTAACATTTTTCTCATTTTATTTATCTACTTAATCATTTTTTAACTTGTCAAAAAAATTTTGATATTCTGAAACCCAATTTTTTTTTGATTTAATAATGTCATTTTTAATATCATCTAATGTTTTTTGAACTTCGTTTGAATTCCACCAATCATCAATATTATCCCAAATATTATTTAAATGATCAGACAATTTTGATGGTTCATAAAATAAAATTTTTGAATTTTCTAACTTTTTAAGCATGTAATTATAAGCAGGACTGAATCTCCAAGAGTCTTTTTTATAAAGCAAAACTGAGGGAGTGTTCAAATAAATTGACTCTGAAAATGGAGTTGAGGGATATTTGTGTACCAAAATTTTACTCGAAGAAATCAATTCATAAAGATTTTTTGATTTATCTATTTTTTCTTTACCAAATTTTTTCTCAAATTTTTTTTTAAAATTCCAACCAAAGTTATTTACTGTTCTATATTTAACGTAATTTTGAATTTTTGGTTTTAATTTTTCTATAAAGCTTACTAGAGAATCATATTCAACTTTAATTTCTGATGGTGTTGGTATTGAATTCATTCTAAATTGATATCGTCCTAATTCTATGTCAATAATACTTAAATGTTTTTGTAAATTTTTTTTTTTTTTTAAGTCCAACTAATTTTAAGGGTGTTAATTGTATTTCATTCTTATGAAGACCTAGTGAATGCCATGTAATATGCTTATTTGCAACTTTATTTTGAAAATTAAAATTAACATATCTTTCAGGTATAAAACCACCATGTGTATTAATTACAAGTTTTGAATTTTTACCGCACATAGTTGCAACCCAAATTCTATAAATATCATTTATAAAAATGTCTTGATTGGAAAAAATAATTTTTTTTTTATCATTAACTATTTTTTTAATCATCTTTCTAGAAATATTAAAATAACCCAAAAATACTTCTGGAAAATCTTCAATAATTTGATCTATACAAAATTTTTCAAATTTATTGTTAAACTTTTCTTTCAGACTAATCTTTAAATTTTCTTTAGAAATTTCAACCTTTTGAGATTTTTCAATATCTTTTTCAATTCTCTTAAAAAAATTTGATGAAGTTATTGGAAATATTTCCAGTTTTTTTGATAGCTTTAGAAAATTAAAAAGACTTGTTTGTTTTGTATCAAAAATAATTTCATTTTTATTTATTAAGTCGGTATCAATAAAACTAATTGGATAATAAATAATATTTTTTAGATCAATGTTTTGTTTTTCTTTTTTAAAGTACTTACTTTTCAAAATCTTTTTTTCTTTAATTCTTTCAAGGTAGTTTTCTTCAATTATTCTTGAGAAAATATTTTGATTCCAATAATCATCCATTTGAGCAACTCGAGAGACTGGCCTCGAAAATAAATGATTAACTTTGTAATCTTTTATAAAATGAAATTTAAAGTTCATTCCATGGAATTTTTTAAAAAATGTTCGACAAATTTCCCATCTATCAAAAATTTGTGGAATTATGCTAAATAACCATGGTCTTAAAATTATTTCCCAAAATATATTTTTTTCATTAATTTTATGAATTTCATTAAGATGGTTGCCAATTTCAAAAGTTAAAAGATTGATAAAAGTCTCAAGATAATCTCTATCATCATCCATCTTCATCTTATCTAACCAATGATGCTCATGAATAAATCTTATTGAATATTGATTTTTGGAAAAATCACTAACCTTTCTACACCAATCTCCTAACAGATAGTTGTTATCTGAATTATTAAATGTTTCTGATATAGCGGTAGCTACTAAGTTATTATTTTTTTCTAGCATTTAAAATAAACAATTTTAGCAAACTTAATTAAATTTATTATTTTAGAATTTAATTTTTTTTTTGGTAATACATTTTATTCAGATCACCTACTTTTAAAAACCATTTATTGTTGTTTGAACTTAACTCTCTATTTTTTATTCCTTTAACACCTGTCTCTTTTGCTAAATTTGTAAAATATTTCTTTTTTTTATTAAAAATAATTGATGGTGGAATTACATAATGATCTTTAAACTCTATTACAATATTTGAGTCATCCACATTATATAATAGTTCATGGAGCTTTTCTCCAGGTCTTATACCAACAACTTTATGTTTCATTTTTGAGTCTATCGATTTTGCTAAATCTATGATTCTTACTGAGGGTATTTTTGGTATAAAAATTTCTCCTCCTTTCATTCTTACAAAAGAGTCTATTACAAAATCAACTCCAGCACTTAGCTCAAGCCAAAATCTAGTCATTTCAATATCGGTTATAGGAAAAAATTTAGCCTTCTTTTTAGACAACTCGAGAAAAAGTGGTTCAACAGACCCTCTTGAGCCTATTACATTGCCATACCTTACAACTGAAAAAAGAGTATTTTGACTGCCTACAATATTATTAGCAGAAATAAATATTTTATCTGAGGCTAATTTTGTTGCTCCATATAAGTTTATTGGATTGACTGCTTTATCTGTTGAAAGAGCAATAACTTCTTTAACTTTGTTTTGAATAGAGGCTCTCACAACATTTTCAGCTCCCAATATATTAGTTTTAATACATTCCATGGGATTATATTCTGAGGTTTCGACCTGTTTCATAGCTGCTGCGTGAACTATGCAATCTACATCTCTACATGCATAACTTAGTCTGTCAAAGTCTCTAATATCACCAATAAAAAATCTTAGTTTATGAAATTCTTTGATAAAACGATCTTCAAAAAATTTTTTCATTTCTGATTGTTTAAATTCATCTCTTGAAAAAATAATTATTTTTTTTAAATCATAATTTTTTAATAATATTTTTGTAGCTTCATAACCAAATGAGCCTGTACCACCTGTAATTAATATTGTTTTCTTTCTAAAAAAATTTTTTTTAAGATTAGAATTCATTTTATATGTTCAATTTTTGAACATTATTAACGTTCAAATATTGAACAGTAAAGCTTTAATTTGTCTATATTTGCTTAATTCTAGTAAATCTAGTGGGAATTTTAAACAATTCTAATCTTTTACCTAAAAAATTGGTTAATTCGGTATAGCTAATAAAGTTTTTTGAGATATATCTAGCGTGAATTTTATAACTGCCTGAAACACTATCTACTACAAAATTACATTTACTTTTTTCTATCTTAGGAAACTTATTAATAATCATTTGGATTTCATCTAAACTTACACTGTGACCATTAATTTTTTTTATATCATCCACCCTACCTTTTAACTCGAAACTTTTATTTGAAATTTTTTTTGCATAATCACCAGTTCTAAATCTATTTTTTTTTAATATATGTTTTTCATCACTATTCATATATCCTGAGAATACATTTTTTCCCTTGATGACTATCTCGCCAATTTCATTCTTTTTACATCTTTTTCCACTTTTAACGATATCAATGTTAACTCCATTATTAGTAGTAAATGCTTTAGGTATTTCTTTATTATGACAAATAACTTTAAAAGCAGATCTTGAAGCCTCTGTTAAACCATAATGAAAATAAATTTTTGCCTTGCTAAAAGTTTTTTTTGCCCAATTAAGTGTACTATTTTTAATATTTTCACTTCCAATCTCAATAAAATCTAAATTAGAGGAAATTTTATTAAAATTTAAAAAACTTAATTTTTTTAATATTTCAATACCTGAAGAAACCATAAAAAAACCATTAACTTTATATTTTTCTAATAAGTGAAAAAATCTTACAAAATTATTTGGCATATCATTTATAACCATTGTGTGTCCATTAAGTGCTAAACATTTTAATCTTCCCAATCCATCAGAATGAAAAAAGGGTACTGATAACAACTCAATTGAATTTTTTTTAACTTTAACAATACCATTAATCATTTTTGCAATCCCATAAGACATTTCCAATCTTAATATTACCCCTTTAGGTGTTCCTGATGTGCCAGAAGTATAGATAATTTCATTTCCTGAAATTTTCTTTTTAAAGCTTATTGGAATATTAATTTTAATTTTTTTTCTTTTTATGTTTTTAATAAAAATTAAATTTTTAAATCTTAATTTTTTTTTTGAAATTACATATCTAATTTTATTTTCATGAATAATTGATTTTATTTTGTATTCTGGGACTGCGTCGCTAGTTATTATAGGTGTTAATCCTGCAAACCTAATTGAAAAATAATAAATTGCCCATTCAATTGAACTTTTTTGAATAAGTAAAACTTTAGAATTTTTTTTAATTTTTTTTTTTAAAAGATTACTAAAATAAAATACATAATTCAAAAATTCTGAATAAGTTATTTTTTCATCATTAGCAATAAAAATTATTTTGTTTGGATTTTTTCTTGCATTTTTAATTAATTTCTTTTCAATCATAAATTTGAATTAAAATTGAATTATAGCAGACTTATATTTCTTAATCTCAGTAATATTTCGAGAAAATTTCGAAATTTCTTTTAGATGAATATAATTTACATAAGCTATAACTGATTTATTTTTTCTTAAGGTCTTTATGTTATTTTTTAAAAACTTTCTCATAATTTTTTTATCAAATGGATTAAACATGAAAATAAAATAAGATTTTTTATTATCTAATAAAAAACTTTTTGCATCAGCATTAAAAACATTAATCTTAGCTTTATTGTTAACACTATTTTTAATATTTTTTTTGCTATTTTTTACATATCTTCTAACAAAATCAAAACCTGAATAACTCCTAAAAACAAATTTTTTGTAAGAATATATTAATGGGATTCCATTACCACATCCAATATCAATAAAATGATAATTTTGGTAATTAGCTTTTTTTTGGAATATTTTATAGAGCCTTCTAAGATTAAGAAGCCAGACAGTTCCTAAACCTTTAGAATTTCGATAACCTTTTTTTTTCAGAAATTTTAAATCATCTTCTGTTAAATCAATCTTAATATTATTAAATAATTTAAATAGAAAATTGTATGTAAAATTGAAATATCTTACTAACTCGTTATTATAAAATTTCTTATTATTTAATCTCAAAAAAAAACTACTTTAAATTTGATAATTTTACTAAATCTTTTATTGTTTTAATTTTTGCTATATCGTCAGTATTTATTTCAACCTTTAGATTTTTTGAAATATCTGCAATAATAGTAATAAATTTTAAAGAATCAATCTCTTCTCCTACCTTAAACTTTTTTATTTTTTCAAAACTTATTTTTCCTTTTAGATTTAAATTTTTTTTTATAATTAGTTCTAATTTTTTACTATTTTTCTTCATGCCACATCATTCGTCATAGCCACATAAACTTTTCTGTCCCCTGAATATTTTCTTCTACCATGAGAAATAGCTAAATTATTAATCAAGAGTATGTCATTCTTTTTCCATTTAATATTAAGAGAATTCTTTTCAAGTATTCTATTCATTTGAACAAAATAATCTTTTGGAATATCTGATCCATCTCCAAATTTTGAATCTCTTGAATAAAAATCTTTTTTGAAAATTTTTTTTAATAAAATTTTGGTTTTTTTATCAATATTTGAGTTATGGAAAAGGTGAGCCTGATTAAACCAGACTCTTTTATTCATAAACTTATTATAAATCGAAAATCTATGAACTTGCCAAGTAATAAGCTTATTCTTTTCAATCCAACTAAATTTTATTTTTCTTTTTTTACAATATTCTTCAACTTTTTTTTTACTTTCAGTATTAAAAGTTTTTTGCCAAGATAAATCAAAACCAACTCCATATTTTCTAATGTACATTACCTTTTTTTTTTCAAATTTATCTTTGAATTTTTTTGGGATTTGATTATAAATTTTACTTGAGTCTGCTACTGTTGTGTATCCCCCTTTTGCTGAGACTTTATGAGCATAAAACCATAAATTTTTTGGGTATTGTGAAGTGTATGACATTTCATTATGCAAAGGTATTTGCCTTTTAGATGAAATCTCAGTTGAGGTGTAGATTTTTCCTTTAACTTTTGATCTTGGAGTTGAGCCTTCTGTGTAATTTACTACTTTTTTATGAATAGACTTAATTGCTTGATTAAAATCTTTTAAATCATTTACCTCAAAACCTCTGAATAATAATAACCCATTTTTTTTTATATTTTTTTTGTAATCTATTCCAATTCATATTAAG
>MDSV01003318.1_pt1 | contig 10535 bp, 11 predicted proteins | sample 810851 | NCBI WGS metagenome assembly MDSV01 (sample SAMN05326640, study PRJNA326480) | marine metagenome | isolation source: seawater | place: Atlantic Ocean: North East | collected 2012 | reverse complement strand
TTGAAACACAGTGCATTAACTCAAAAGAACATTTATATTTTCTAAATATATCTACAGCATTGTCTATATCTTTAATTTCACTCATTCCAGTAGAAATAAAAGTATGTTTACCTTGTTTTGCAACTGCTTCTAGAAAATTCAGGTCTACTATCATAGCAGAGGCAATTTTATTATACTTCAAATTGTACTTTTCTAAAAATACTAATGAATCCACATCCCACGCAGATGCAAACCAGATAATTTTTTTCTCTAAACAATATTTATTTATCTCGTTGAATTGTTCCTCATTAAATTCCAAACCCTCTTTTTGCTCACGTGTTGTCTTTCCCCACGGGCTTTCCCTGGGTGTTTCTAAAATTTCTTTTGAGTATACTTTTTTGATTGTTCTCTTTTGAAATTTAACAGCGTGAAAACCAGCATTCTTAGCATTATCAATCAATTGTTTAGCAATATTAATATCGCCATTGTGATTAATTCCAATTTCTGCTATGCAAAAAATATCTTTCATAATATTAATTAAATTTAATTATTATTTATAACTAAATTAAAGATTGATCAATAACTAAAGAACTGTTCTACCACCATCTATAACCATAATTGCACCATTCATGTAAGATGATCCCTCGCTTATCAAAAAGAGTATTGCAGACTTGTACTCACCTTTATGTGCCATCCTTCCTAAGGGTATTAGATTAGATATTCTTTTTTTAAAATTTTTTGGTTGATCTGTTTCTATCCCCCCTGGGGCTAAAGCATTACATCTAATATTTTTACTAGCCCAATAAACAGATGTATATTTTGTTAAGCCAACTATACCATGCTTTACTACTGAATAAGATATTGGTTTCACAACTTTAAGATTATTTGATTTGTTGTTGTATATTCTGTTGTCTGGGGCAATAATCGATAGATCAGATGCTATATTAAGTATAATGCCACTCTTTTTTTTTGCCATTAAGTTTCCAAAAAATTTTGTGCAAATAAGTGCTCCTGTTAATCCAACACTTAAATCATTGTTCCAAAGAGTTAGATCAAAATTTTCTAGTCTAGTACTATTACTTTTCTTTTTATGATTTGTATCTAACTTGTAATCAACAGCAGCATTATTAATAAGAACATCGACTCTCTTATATTTTTTTATTATTATTTTTGAAATTCGACTAATAAATTTTTCATCCGTAATATCTCCACTAAAAATATCTATTTTGGCATTTTTGAACTTCTTCAAATAATATTTTTTTTTTGCTATCAACTTTTTTGAATCTATATCTAGTAATATACCAACAGCGTTATTTTCTAACACTACCTCTATATGCTGTTCTGCAAAGAGACCTGCGGCCCCTGTTACTATTACAACTTTATTTTTGATATTGAATTTTTTATACATTTACTAATTTTATTATTTTGTTTTTTTTATCAGATTTCAAACAAGCATGAAATACTAATAAATTATTCTCAGTGTGCGAAATACTTTCATAAAGATTGAATCTGTTAGAAAAAAAAAATTTAAATTGCTTTCTAAATTCTATTTCTGGAATATTTTTTCTTTTAAAAATTATCTTATTATTTTTTGAAATTATATTGTTATTTAAGTCAATATTATACTTAGAATTGTCAGTAATTAGAGAAATATTTCTTTTAATTTTTTTGCTGAATATATTAATTTTAAAGTCAACATTAAAACTATTATAAAAAAAAATCATATTATGTCTAGTTTCAACATCTAGATCTTTTCTGTCATAATACTTTTTACATTTTATTTTATTTGGCAATCCAAAATTTTTAAGAATTATGTCAATTTCATGACATTCTGTGAGCAAGGAACCTCCTCCCAAATTTTTTTTACACACGTACATTTTTTTATAATCCTCATATTGATGCCAATAAGGAACATATGAATTAACTTGTATTTTAATTTTTTTAATTTTTAATTTTTTTACTAATTTTTCGAACATAATAACTGAGCTTGAGAATCTTCGCTGATATCCAACGAGAAACTTTAATTTATTTTTGATCAATTTTGTTTTAATTTTTTTAAAGTTTATCAAACTACAAAAAAAAGGTTTTTCTACAAAAATATTCATATTTTTTTTTACAGATTTAAGAACCGTTTTGTAGTGACCAGAAGTATGATTTGAGATTATTGAATAACCTTTCTTAATATAAGCTTGGTTCTCATTATCAACTAGAGTTAGATCTTTATATTTTTCTGATAGCTTTTTTTTATCCAAACTAAAATTTTTTTTTATCGTTTCGACCTTTTTTAATTTTCTGTGCGCAAAAAAACTCAAATTAAATTTTAATTTATATGAATATAATATTCTCAGATGTCTTTGTCCCGCTCCACCAAGACCAAAGAAAATAACTTTTATTTTATTCATTAAGGTATTTTTTTAAAAATTTAATATTTTTTTTTGCTGTAAGAATAGGGTTGCCATTACGAGTTGTTTCAAAAGTAAAGCTTTTTTTATATTTTTTTTTTTTTAAAATTTTGAAAAATTTTTTAAAATTAACCAGTCCAGTATTTAATCTAACATTTTGTTTCATTCTATTTTTATCTTTAATATGAATGTGTTCTATATGGTCTGAAAGTTCTATAAAATCATTATACATATTTCTTTTTAAATTTATTCTATTTCCTGTATCAAATAAAAATGATATTTTTTTTGAATTTATTTTTTTTTTTAATTCAATAAATTCACTAGGAGAGATATTTGATTCTATTAAAATTTTAATTTTCTTACTTTTTTTAACTAACTTTTTAAGAATATTAATATACTGAAAGTAATTTCTATCATTTAAATTACTTTTTCCATACATTGGTAAAATTAAATTTTTAATCTGAAGTTTATTTAAATTTTTTAACAATTTAAATAAATAATTTTGAGTTTTTTTTTTAATTATTGAATTTGAGATTATAAAGTCGTCACAAAAATTTAATATTCTTAAATTATTTTTTTTTGCAAGACTCTTATATTCTCTTATTCCTTTGCTAAACCATACTGGGTTATATTTATTGAATTTTCTCTCTGAAAAAAATTCAATAAAATTATAACCTAATTCGCTTGCACTAATGAATTCATTTTGCCAATTCTTTGGAAAATATTGGAGTCTTTTTTTTGGAGATTTAGACAGTCTCCCTTGAACGATGCCAATAAGTTGCATCATTTACTCTCTATATTATTAATGAGTTTTTTTAAAATAGCAGCTTTTCTTTTAGCGATGTTTAAATCTCTATAATTTGTTTTAAATTGCATTATTTGTTTTTGAATAACTTCTACGTTAGGCAATTTAATTGAAGATTTATAGGTAGATTTATGTTTCTTTAGATATTTTATTATTGACGGTTCTTTATATATAGGCGCACAAGCTCCATAAAAACCATCACCACCCATATTTTTATATTTTCTATAAATGTTTTTCCATGAATATTTATAATCAAGTTTATTTGGCAAAAACTTTACGGCAAAAGTATAGTGACTGTGTTCGCAGTTTTGTGGTATTTTTTGTTCTATAAGCCATCTACAATTTTTGATAGCTTTTCTAAAATAACCTGCAGATGCTCTTCGTTTATGTAGAATATACTTTGAGTTTTTAAGCTGAGAAAATGCAACAGCAGCCACAATTTGTGGCATTCTATAATTTAGACCAATTGTATCAAATCTTTTATAATTTGGGTCTTGAACTTCCTCAATTGATAATGAAGTTCTTCCTCCATCAGCACTCATATTTTTATAACCAATTCCTGCAAATTTTCGAATTCTCTCAGCCAATTTTTTATTATTAGTTGATATTATACCTCCCTCAGAAGCACCACTTAAATGTTTTTTATTTTCAAAACTCCATACTCCTATATCTCCTGAAAAGCCTGATAATTTATTTTTATATTTCCCATAAAAATCTTGAGCATTATCTTCTACTACAATTATATTTTTTTTTTTTGCTATTTTTATTATAGGATCTATATCAACAGGCAAACCCTGAAGTGAAACAGTTATTATTGCTTTTGTTTTTTTTGTGATTTTTTTTAAAATTTCTTTATCACTTATCAAAAAAGTATCTGGATCAACATCACAGAAAACTACTTTTGCACCCCTATGCATTACTGCATAAGCATCCATAACTACAGCAAGACCAGGCACTATTACTTCATCATTTTTTTTTAAATTTAATGCATACATTGCTGCATGAAGTCCTGATGTACCTGAATTACATGCTATTGCATATTTGACCTTAAATTTTTTACAAAATAGGCTTTCCAATTTTTTAACATAATCAATATCTTTTGTTTTTGAATTTTCTAAGACATCTAAAACATGATTAACTTCTGAGCTATTGAATTTTCCATCCCCTCTTTTAATCCTTTTTATTTTATTAATATAATTTTTCATTTTAATTTGAAATATACGACAATATCAAAGCATCGTAATATTTTTTGGTTTTAAGGTCATAATAGTATGATTTTAAAAGTCCTTCTTTCTTAAATTTTAAACTTTCTAGTCCTTTTACGCTTGGTTTGTTATCTTTTCTAGTTATCGCAGAAAATCTTTTTATTTTTTTAAATCTTTCTACAATTTTTTTTGTAGTCTTTTTAAAAATTTTTTTTCCATAAGATTTACTCGATATTCCATAACTTAAATCACAAATTTGTTTTTTAACTCCTGAGATTGTCAAAATATACGTCCCAATTGGCTTTTTTTTATATTCTATTACAAAAAAAATTGTATCCTTAGCTTTATTTTTTCTTCTAAGCCAGTGATTAAATTGAATACTTGTAAACTTCTCATACTCCATATATTTTAAAAAAAGTGGATCGATTGAATTTTCAAATAATGCAGGTTTATCTTTAGACTTATAAGGTCTAAGTTTTAATTCATTATCTACAATGATTTCCATTGTCTAAGCAGGCATATCTGGAGATGAAAATTGATAAGGGTTTGTTGTTCCAACAGTTTTTTCACGTATTTCTTTACATTCATCTGAAAACTGCTTGATCTGTTTTATTAAATCTACACCAACATTTTCTCCCCACTTATCTATTAAAATTTTAGTAATTTTACCAAATTTTCCATCACCTATATTTAAACTATTAAACCTGAAAACAGGTAAAATCGAAAATGGAGTACCTGTCATGAAAGCTTCGTCTGCAGTATTTATTTCATAAGGCCCAAAATCTTTTTCAATGCACTCAATTCCAATTTGTTCACATAGTTCAAAAATATAATTCCTAGTAATTCCAACAAGTATATCTCTAGGTTTAGGTGTAATAACTACTCCATTTTTAACTATAAAAAAATTATCACCACTTCCTTCGGCAATATGTCCATCTAACCCCATTAAGAGCGCCCAGTTATTTTTTCCCTTAAATTTAGATGCCTCAATATTTGCCATTTGATAAAAAACTCTACTTCGGCTTTTTATTTTTGGATCCATCAAATATGAAGGCATAGCTCTTTGGTTAACCAATACAGCATTAATACCCTCGTCATACAATTTGCCCATATATGAAACCGTCCATTTGAGTGGAAAATCTGCAACTACTATTGTTGGTTCTAATTTGTAATCAAATATTGGTGCATAAACCCCTAGTGGACCCCTGCTAACATTAATCATTAATCTATGTTCGTCAGTTTCACTAAAAAAAGGATCATTTATTTCAATAGTTTTCAAGCATATTTCTTTAAGCTCTTGAGCTGATTTTTTTAATGGGATTTCATAAATTTTTACCCCATAAAGAAGTCTTTCTATATGTTCTTCTAATTTAAAAGTTTTCTTATTAAATGACCTTGTCATTTCAAAAACCATGTCTCCAAACATTAGTGCAGAGTCGAAAATAGAAATTTTAGCCTCCGACTCTTTTACATAAGTTCCATTATGGTATATTCTTCTTCCACTATCCATTTTATTAATTCCTTTTAATTATTTTAACCTTTTTATATTTTTTTAAAAGATATTCTTTAAAAATTAAACTTACTAACTTCCAATCAGCTAAATTATCAATTTCAAATGATTGCCATACCTCGTTTAAAGAAAAACCAATTTTTCCACCAAACCTATTATTATATTTAATTATAGATTTCGATGAAAAAATATAAATAGCTCCATTTTCAACAATCTCAGGGTCTCTTAGTTGTCTTGGTACTTTTTTTTTAAAATTATAATTTATTGGAGATATATTTTTTTTCTTTATTTTCCAAATTAAAAAATCTTCTAAAATAGCGCCTGAAAAACCTGAGTCCCATTTACCCTTATAAAAATTATCAATACAGTTATCAATATCATTGAGATCCCTCAAAGGTGCTGTGGGTTCTAGCATTACTATTCCATCGGGTTTATTTTCCAATTTTTCTAATAAATGCAAAACTGCCTCTTCAGATTTAGCTTTATCCCCTGAAATTTTTTTTGGTCTCTTGATTGGAATAGCTCCATACTTCTTTCCAATTTTTAAAATTTTTTCCGAGTCTGAACTTAAATAGACTCCAGATATTTTTTTTGCTAATTTTGCTTGGATTATTGTCCAAGCAACCAATGGCTTACCTAAAAAATTTTTAATATTTTTGCCTGGTATTCCCTTTGAGCCACCTCTTGCTAAAATAATGACAATTGTATTTTTTTTTTTCATTTAATATTTAGTCAAAGTTAATCTACTTTGATTTTTTTTGATAGAAAGCCTGATGCTGTTTTTGTAAGCTTAAATTATACTTATTTAGATTTTTTTTATCAATTTTAGCCTTTGATGCTTTAAACCAAATTGAAATTCCTTTTCTTGATTTATTAGATGCATTTCTGGAACTCCCATGAACCGTGTATCCATGATGAATTAACATATCACCTGGAGATGCATCAATTAGTAATTTGTCTTTTTTACTAAATTTGTTCAATATATTTTTTTTTACTGTTTGAGAAGTTCCTTTTGCAAATGAAGGTTCATGTTCCAGTCTTCCTTTTAAATGAGATTTTGTATAATAGTATAATGCTCCATTATTATTGTTGACATGATCTAAAGCAATCCACATGGTTACAGTTTTACAATCTTTTACATTCCAATAGTAATTATCTTGATGTGGTGGAGCAGGAAGACCATATCTAGCTGGCTTCGCAAATAATTGTACCCATTGGGGTTTGGTTTTTTCATTTAAAATTTTGTTTGCTACACTGTTAAATTTTTTTTTGTTTTTTAATTTAAAAAAAAATTTAGAGATTGTGTCTAGTGTATGAATTGTATTCACCTTATTTTTTGTAAAATGAATATCTCCTTTTTTAATATTTTTTGATTTTTTTTTTAATATTAAATTTATTTCGGCTTTAATTCTTTTAACCTCATCTTTTCTTAAAAAACTTGGCAACTTAGACCAGCCATTTTGGAAAAATTGTTTTTTAATTTTTAAGTAATCCATTAAATTATAAATTTAATTTATTTTAAAAAGCATCTTAATTTAACAAAATATAAGTTCAATATTTTTATAAACCTTTAGCAAGCCAGCCACCATCTACTACTAGCTCGGTGCCCGTAATATAACTTGAGGCCTCAGAAGATAAAAAAACAACAGGACCAATAATTTCAGATGGTTTGCCCCATCTATTAAAGAGTGTTTTTTTTGATCTTTCTTTTTTCTTATATTTATTAAACCAACTTGCTTTATTCATTTCTGTTGAAAAATATCCTGGAACAATAGTATTTATATTTATCCCATACTTTCCCCAATCATTAGCTAATGTTTTGGTAAGTTGCGATAAACCACTTTTAGATGGCCCATAAGAATGGTTGTTGGGAAACCCAATTTCACCTCCAATACTAGAAAAGTTAATTATTTTACCTTTAATATTTTTCCTAATCATATCTTGGCCAATGAGATTACAAAAAATGTATGGAATATTTAAATTTATATTGATTGTTTTTTCCCAGTTAGACAATGATTGATAGAAATTTTTTACATTGGGAATGGTAACTGCAGCACAGTTTATAAGTATATCAATATCATATAGTTTTAGTAATTTGCCAATCGAGTCTATGGTTTTTTTTTTATTAAAAAAATCACATTTAATTTTTTTTATTTTTTTACTCGCAAACTTTTTTTTAAAAATTTTATCAAATGCAAATACATTAGCTCCATTATTTTGATAAAATTCAGAAATTTGAAATCCCAATCCTCTACCAGCACCTGTAATAACTACGTTTTTATTTTTGATAGAAAATAATTCTAAATTTTTCATTATATTTTAATTAGATTACAAGTATTCTAACAAAGAAATACTTACATTCAAATTTTCTTTCTAAAAAACCCCATTTGTAAACTATAAAATAACATTAAATAATTAGTAAAAATATTACCATTAGTTGTTAGTGGCCATATAGTAATTAAAAGGCCAGCATATAGACAAATTTGATAATCATTTAATAAAACTCTTTGATTAAACAAATATTGTTTTAAATGTCGAACCATTACGTAAGCAAAATAAATAAATAAGCCTGCAAGAAACGAAAAGCCTACTGATCCTGTTTCTGCAAGTAGTTGTAAGTAGAAATTATGAGGATGATTATCACACGGTTTTATACCTTCTGCAAATTTTGGATCACTGCATTTAATTCTAAAAAATTTTGGGCCATGACCTAGTATTGGCTTATCTAAAAACATATTCCATGATGTTCGTATCATTGAGTCATGTGCTTGAGTAAAGAAGTATTTTTTTTCATCAATACTCGTAATACCCATACTTTGTAAGGGAGACTCTACATACCTTCCGTAAAGGTTATTATCATTTAATGTAAACAAGCTAATAATCGATATAGATATAACAAAAACACAGAGCCTAAGTAATTTATATTTGGATATAAAAATTATTATAAATACTGTTGATAAGTTTAATAATGCAAAGGCTGTTCTCTCACCTGAGATAAATATCAGGACATCAACAAAAACAAATAATAAAGATATACCAAAAATTTCAAATTTGCTTTTACTTTTTTTTACAACAAACAATGCAAATAATAATGGAAATAATCTTGAAAGATAAGAACCCATCACAAGCTCATCACCAAAAAAAGAAGATACTCTAAAATCTTTTATGGGCATTCCTATGATATTGTATCCATTAAAATACTGATAGTATCCATCAAGAACAATTGCTGTAAAGGTAATTAATAATGAATAATAAAAATAATCTAAAATTTTTTTATTTTGGGAAATTAAATATGAAATTAAAAGAGCAAATACTCCAATACGAAAATAAAATAAAGATGATTTTAAACTAAAAATGATATCTTCAGAGAGAAGTGAGGATAAAATGATTACAAAGCAAAAAAAAATAAAAAAATAAAAATAAATATTTTTGTAAATCCAAAATATTTTTCTATTTATTGAGTAATATATGAACCAAATACTCAAAGAACTTACTATTAAATCAGGTAAAAAAGGACCCGTTACTAATAATGGAACAATACATGAGCAAAGTATACAAATTACTTTTAAATTACTTTCTTTATTTTGTATTTTTTCACTATAAGAAGAAGTTGCCATCTATAATTAGGCTAATATTAAAATTATTCTTTCACTTTTGAAATAGCAAATATACTTCCAACCAAAAAAGATAGTAAAACACCTAAAAATAAACCTATTAAAAAGTAATAACTAATTGATTTATTAATTAGAGCATTGGGAGAAGGATAATTAATTACTGGGTTATAGTCAAATTTAAGATTATCTATATTGCTTATATACAATTTTTTTTGTTCTATGATCATTTCTAAAACTTTTGAGCCAAGATAAAATGTACTTTCACTTTGTTTTGTACTTAGATTATTGTCTAAAAAGGTGAAAGGCTTTTCTAGTTCAATTTTTTTTGCAATGTCAAGAGACGTTCTATATCTACTAATTTCTTTTTTCCCTTCAGATTTAATCCTTTTAATTATTTCAAGTCTCGCTTTTTCTCCTACAAATTTGACATAATTGGTTAAGAAATTTTGTCCATCAATATCTTCTGAGAATATTATTGAAAACATATCTTTTCTTTTAGACTCACCAAACCGAACCATACTTTCCTTGGTTTTCAAATATTTATTATCATTAATGAAAGTTGAAAAATTGTTCTGAGACCTTAATAAATAATTAAAATTTATAAAGAAGTTTACATCAGACTCCAAATTAATATTATCAAATACTATCTCATGACTGTCGACAGGTTGATAATTTGGTCCTTTAAGTAAAATCGATGATGTAAACTGTTTTGGAAGAGAATATCCATAAGCTACTACTAATAAAATTGAGATGAGATTAATCCAAAAAATATAGAATTTAATTTTCCAGAATTTTTTTATATAATTAAATAAATCAATCTCGTAATTTTGATTTTTTGATTGTTTCTTCATTAAATAAACGTTGATATTATATATATTATCTAATTTTTATTAGATACTTTCTTGTTAAATATGATTACAGAATAAAAATTTTTTTCAGTGCATAAATCAAGCCAATTGAGCTATTAGTACTGGTCAGCTACACGCATTACTGCGCTTCCACACCCAGCCTATCAACGTG
>MDSV01181516.1_pt1 | contig 10536 bp, 9 predicted proteins | sample 810851 | NCBI WGS metagenome assembly MDSV01 (sample SAMN05326640, study PRJNA326480) | marine metagenome | isolation source: seawater | place: Atlantic Ocean: North East | collected 2012 | reverse complement strand
TCAAACGTTTCAAAATTTCATTACATCTCTCTACTTGGCTTGATAGTAGTTCTATATCTTTTTCAAGGTCTTTATTCCCTTTTAATTGGATTAGAAGATCTCGAGTTATAATCTTAATGGTTGAAAGAGGTGTTCCAAGCGAGTGTGCAGCTGCTGCTGCTTGACCCCCTAAAGACAAAAGTTCATGTTCTGTTGCCATCACTTCTTCCATTTTTGCTAATGCTTCTTTTCTTAGCCGAGATTGTTTTCCAAATGCCATTGCAAAATAATTCAAAAAAAATAAAGCAATTATTAAAGAAACTGGTATAGAATAATGGTAGTATGGATCTATATGAAAATGATCACTTATAGGACCAGGTAAATCTAGTGAATAAAATGTGAGAAAAATTATCAAGACCGTAGTTAAAAATACAAGAGAATAATTAGTTTTAAAACTTAAGTGTGATGATGAAAAAGTACTTGGAATCAGTAAAAAAATTATAAAAGGATTATTAACACCCCCCGTTAAATAAAGTAAGGCACTTAATTGTAATATATCTATAACTAAAAAAACTAATGCCGATCTATCTGATAACTGTATTTTTTTATAAATAAAAATTAAATATAGATTGCTTAAAACTCCTAAAGAAATTATTAAATTTGAAGCAAAAAAATTAAATTCAAAATTTAAAATAAAATTTACAAAATATATTGTTATTAGCTGCCCAATTATAGCAATCCACCTTAAACTAATATAAGTTGATTTTTTAAAAAAATAATACTCTGAAGTCTCTAAAAACTTCATTATTAAATGTCAAGATTTTGAACATTAATTGCGTTAGAGATAATAAAATCTTTTCGCAATGCAACATCATTACCCATAAGTGTATGAATTAAACTTTGATCTTTTTTCAAATCTTTAGAATATTGAACTTGTAGTAAATTTCTGGTTTCAGGATCAAGTGTAGTATTCCATAATTCCTCTGGATTCATCTCACCTAGACCCTTAAATCTTTGGATACTCATTTTAGATTTTTCAATATCTAGCTGTTTAATAAATTCTTTAGTTCCTTTTTTTATTTTTTTTAAATCTTTACTATTTTTTAATATGTAATCCTCTAATTCCTTTTCATCTTTTATATAAATTCCTTTTGAACCTTTATTTATTTTAAATAAAGGGGGTTGAGCCAAATATACATGACCATGCTCAATTAATTTATTAAATGGTTTATTATTAAAAAATGTAAGTAATAAAGCTCTTATGTGTGAGCCGTCTACGTCAGCATCGGTCATTATAATGATTTTTCCATACCTTAAATCTTTTAAGTCTATTTCTTGAGCTTTTGGATCTAGTCCTAAAGCATTTATTAAAGTAACAATTTCATTTGAAGAGATCATTTTTAATAAGGCTTTTGTTCTTTGTTCAGCACCATCCTTATTACCATTTTTTTTCATTTGAATATCCTCAACATAAGTATTCAAAATTTTACCTCTAAGAGGAAGAACTGCTTGATTAGATCTATTTCTTCCTTGTTTGGCAGATCCTCCAGCAGAGTCTCCTTCAACAATAAACAGCTCAGTTCCATCTTGTTTTCCTATTTGACAGTCAGCTAATTTTCCTGGTAAACCACTTAGTTCTAAGGCACCTTTTCTTCTTACATTTTCCCTTGCTTTTCTTGCAACATCCCTGGCCATTGCTGCTTGAATAACTTTTGCCAATATAATTTTGGCTACCGATGGGTTTTGGTCGAACCAAATTGATAGTTTTTCATTTACGATAGTTTCAACTATCATTCTTATTTCTGATGAGACAAGTTTATCTTTAGTTTGAGATGAAAATTTTGGATCGGGTATTTTTGTAGATAATACACAGGACAATCCTTCTTTAATATCGTCACCGGAGATAGTTAATTTATTTTTCTTTAAAAGATTATGCTCAGAAGCATACTTATTTATAATTCTTGTTAATGCACTTCTAAAACCTAATAAATGCGTCCCCCCATCTTTTTGATAAATATTATTTGTATAAGGAAGAACATCCTCCGAATAACCTGCGTTCCACTTTAATGAACATTCAATTTCTATATTGTCTTTTTTTCCTTCTATATAAATTGGTTTTTTAAAAAGATCATTTCCATTTTTATTTTGAAGTTTTTCTCTTTTATTATCAAGAAACTCTACAAATTCAATGACACCTCCATCAAATTTAAAATCTTGAATTTTTTCTTTTTTATGTGATCCATCTATAAAAGTTATTTTGATACCTTTATTTAAAAAAGCTAGTTCTCGCATTCTTTTAATAAGAATATTTCCACTAAATTTAATTGATGAAAAAATTTTACCTGAAGGAAAAAATGTTATTTGTGTCCCAGATTCTTTAGATTTTCCAATTTCTTTAAGAGGTTTTTTTGCCTCCCCATTATTAAATTCTATAAAATATTTTTTACCATCTCTATCAATTTCTAACTCTAGTTTTTCTGATAATGCATTTACAACTGAAACCCCAACCCCATGTAAACCTCCAGAAACTTTATAAGAGTCATGATCAAATTTACCACCAGCATGTAACTGAGTCATAATTACTTCTGCAGCTGATTTTTTTTCACCTTTATGTATATCAACTGGTATTCCTCGCCCATCGTCTCTTACTGTAATAGATCCGTTAGAATTTATTTTAATCAATATATTTTTACAATAACCTGCTAAAGCTTCATCAATGGAGTTATCTACGACCTCATAAACCATATGGTGTAGACCTGTACCATCGTCAGTGTCACCAATATACATTCCTGGTCTTTTTCTAACTGCCTCTAGACCTTTGAGAACCTTAATTGAATCTGCCTGATAATTAATATTTTTCATTTTGGAAGAAATTTATAGTATCATAATTTATAGTTTTTAAATACATAAGAATGGATATAAATTTATATAAAAAAATTTAATGATCAAAAAAGGGATTATACTGGCTGGGGGTTTTGGAACAAGATTAAGTCCTCTTACTAAAGCAGTAAATAAACAACTTCTACCAATTCATGATAAGCCAATGATTTTTTACCCTTTATCGGTTCTTATGTTGGCAAATATAAGAGAAATTTTGATGATAACCAATCCAGGACAAATAAATAATTTTAAAAATTTGTTAGGTGATGGTTCAAGGTTTGGTATTAAAATTAATTATATCATTCAAAATAAACCAAGAGGGTTGCCTGATGCTTTTAATCTTGGAAGTTCTTTTATTTCAAATGATAATATAGCATTGATATTGGGTGATAATTTTTTTTATGGTCAAAGTTTAACAAAAAAACTTGAAAAATCTGCTTTGTTTAAATCTGGTGCAACTATTTTTTTAAAAGAAGTGAATGAGCCTCAAAATTTTGGTGTAGCCAAAATTAAAAATAATAAGATAGAAAAGATTGTCGAAAAACCAAAAAAATATATATCTAAAAGTGCTATTACAGGCCTTTATTTTTTTGATAAAAATGTTGTAAAATTTGTAAAAAAATTAAAACCATCAAAAAGAAATGAATTGGAAATTACAGATTTAATAAATAAATATAAAAAAAATGGAAAATTGAAATTTGAGTTAATTGGAAGAGGAGCAATTTGGTCTGATGCTGGTAAAATAGAGGACCTTAACAATGTTTCAAACTTTGTTAGATCTGTTGAAAAAGTTCAAGGTATTAAGATTGCATGCCTAGAGGAAATTGCCTTATCAAAAAAGTGGATTACTAAAAATTTAATAACCAAAAATTTAAAGTTTTACGGAAATAATGATTATAGTAATTATTTAAAAAATTTATAAATTGAAAAAAATTATTTTAGTCACTGGCACATCTGGATTTCTTGGCAAAATCTTTCTCCACGATGTCTTAAAAAAAAGAAAGTATTTAATAGTTGATTTATTAAGGAACAAAAATAGAAAAAATAAAGATTTAGATCATTTAAGAAAAAAATTTTCAAAATCCTATAAATCAATATTTTTTAAAAATAATAATGAAATTAAAAAAAAATTACATAATCTTAAAATTGATTATTTTATTAATTTTGCAACACTTTATAAAAGTAACCATAAACATGAAGAAATATCAAACTTCATAAATTCGAATATTATATTTCCCACCATCGTATTAGATTTAATTCATATGAGGGTCAAAAAAATTATTAATTTTGGTACAATGATGCAACATGAAGATGGTAAAAATTATAAACCAAAAAATTTTTATGCATCAACTAAATCTGCCCTAGAAATGATAATTAATTATTATAAATTCAATAATAAAAAACTAAAATATTACAATGTAAAGTTCTATGAAAGTTTTTCTGAGAATGATAATAGAATTAAATTGATACCAGTGTTGTACAGAAATTATAAAAAAAACATTAAAACTTCAATTATTTCTAAAAATTTAGAACTTAATATAATTCATGCAAACGATATAATTAAATCAATATATTTATTTTTAAATAATAATGTTGAAAGTGGTTCATATTGCCTTAAACAAGAAAAAAATATTAAAATATTTAATTTAATTAATAAGATTAATAAAAACTTAAATAAAAAAATAAAAATTAAATACCTAAATGACAAATTTCATAAAATAAAAAATTCAAAAATTAAATCTTTGAATAATTGGAAACCAGATAGATCGTTAGAGCAAAAAATCAAAAATAAATTTAGTAATGAAAATATTTAAAACAAAAATTAAAGATCTAGTATTAGTCAAAACCAATATTTTTAAAGATAGTCGAGGTTTTTTTAAAGAAGTTGAAAAATACAAAATATTAAAAAAAAAGTTTATTTTTGATTGTTTCTCATTTTCAAAAAAAAACACCTTAAGAGGTCTTCACTTACAAACTAAAAATAGTCAGGCTAAAATAATAACTGTTGTACAAGGAAAAATATTAGATGTTGTAGTAGATTTAAGAAAAAAATCAGCAACATATGGAAAATACTTTTCTATTGAAATTTCTCAGAATTCTAATTTTTCAATTTTTATACCTGCGGGCTTTGCGCACGGATTTTTATGTTTATCTAAAAACTGTGCGGTTTATTATAAATGTACAAATTATCGAAATAAGAAATCCGAGAAAACTATAATGTGGAATGACAAAACATTAAATATCAAATGGCCGATTAAAAAACCAATACTCTCTGCAAAAGATAAATTGGGTATTAAATTCTTAGATTTTTAAATTATCTTTGGAAACGGGACATGCGAAATGAATTTACCACCACTTTGAATATATTTTTTTTCTTTTCTGAATATTTCATCTTTAAAATTCCATGCACCTAAAAAAACAAAATCAGCAGAATTTTTATTTAATTTTTGATATTTTTTAATTTTAATTTTCGTACCTGGAAGATATTTATTGATTTTAAAAGAAGTTGTATCATAAAAATAACTAATCGTATCTTTCTTTATTTTACAATAATTAAGAACGGTACAAGATTTTGCTGTAGCTCCATACCCAATAATTTTTTTTTGATTTTTTTTCAAATTCGTAAATATTTGATTTAATTTTTCTTTTGAAAGCATAACTTTACGAGCGAATTTTTTATAAGTACTAAACTTATGTAATCCATGTGCCTTTTCCATTTTAAAGTTTTTGAAAACATTTTTTTCTATTTTGAAATGATTATTAGTTTTTTTTTTAATAAAGTATCTATTTGAACCTCCGTGTGTTGTTGTATTTTCTATATCAAATATTTCTAAGCTATAATTATCTAAAATTTTTTGTAAAGCTATTGATGAAAATACGTAAATATGTTCACAGTAAAATTGATCGTACGCCACTTTCTTAATACATTCCATCAATGACGGATCTTCTAAAATCAAAACCCCTTTTTTATTAAGAGACAAGTTTATTGCTCTAAAAATTTCCGAAAAATTTTTAATATGGCTTAAAGTATTTGCTGAATAAATAAGGTCAACTTTATTTTTTTTGGTAATTTTTTTTGCTAAATCTATATTCCAGTATTCAGAAAATGTTTTATAACCCTTTTTTTTTGTAATATTTGCCAAATTTTTACAAGGTTCAACACCAACAATAATTTTTTTATTAAAGTTTCTTAAAAAGGCACCATCATTACTACCTACCTCTAAAATAAATTTTGGTTTGAATCTTTTTTTAATTTTAGAAGAAAGCTCTCTGAAAGAGTTACGCATTGTTAGAGATTCTGATGATTTATATGGATATTTTTCATTAAACATTTTTTCTTTTGAAACTGTATTCAAAATAGATACAAGGTAATTTTTTGGATTAAAGGCTACCTCTAGTCTAAACTTTTTTTCTTTTTTTTTTATATCTCTTTTTTCAACATATGAATTTGCTAAGGGTTGCAAACCTAAGTCTAAGAATTTTTTCATAAATTAATCTTTTTTTAAATAAAATAAAATAAATTTTATTACACCACACAAATTAAAAAAATTTTTTAAACTTTCTTTTAATTGAATTTTTATTATATTAAAGAAAAATAAAAAAAAGTTTTGTATAATTTTCCGTAAAATTTTTATTAATCTTAATCTTTTATGCTTTAAGTCATAAACAAGCTCACCGTAAATAAAATTTGATGTTCTGAAATATAAAGTTTTCAAACTATTTGCTGATGATTGATTAATGCTATGTTTCGCATAAATATTATTTGCTAATACCATTTTATACTTTGATTTATTTATTTTATTCATTAAATCTATATCTTCCCAATATAAAAAATAATCTTCATCAAAAAATCCGATTGTTTTAAGTTTTTTTACATCACATAACATACATGCAGCATTTATCTTTTTAACAAAATTAAATTTTCCTTTTTTTTTTGAAATCTTATTTTTACTATTAATTTGAGGTGTTACAAAAATAATATCTTTGTTTTTTTTAAAAATATCTTTCAAATTTAGAATTGATTTATAATCGATTGAAATATCTGCTTGGGTAAATAATAAATATTTTGTCTTCACCTTTTCTAATAAGAAATTTGAAGCTTTACTTAACCCAATATTTTTACTCGAAAAATAATAATAAAATTTTAATTTTAGTTTTTTTTCAATATTCTTTTTTGATATTAAATTGCCTTCTTGTTCAAACAAAAATAATGGAAAATTTCTATATTTTTTTAAGTTTAATAATTTATCATTTGGAGTTTTATAAAGAGTTATAATTGTGCTTATATTTTTGTTCACTGATTTAAATTTTTATATTAATATTATTTAAATTCTTTTATATCTTATAATTATTTATTTTCTTATGAAAATTTTCTGTTTATCAATTTACAATAATAATTTTGACCAACTAAATAAGTTAAATTTAATTCCTGTCGGTTTAGGAGATCAAATATTTAGCTCTCAGTGGATGACGGATAAAGGTATCCATGATATTTCAAACAAAAATCAAAATTTTGGAGAGTACACTTTTCATTATTATCTATGGAAAAATAAAATTATCAGAGAAGATTATGATGAATGGATTGGTTTTTGTTCTTATAGAAGATTCTGGACAAAAATATTTAAAAAAAAAATAGATTCATTCTCAGAACTTGAAAATATAATAATCCAAAAAGAGGAAGAAAGTTGGAAAAAATTTGAAGTAATATTAGGAGAACCTTTAATTTTTGGTAAAATTAAAAGTAGTAAATTAATTAAGAGAAATTTTTTTGAGGTAATAAAAAAGCCTTCTGTTTTATATAAAAATACCTCACTAATGGACCAATTTAAAATTTTTCACGGTTCTCACTTTTTAGAAAAATCACTAAGTTTTTTATCTTATGATAATAAAATAAAATTTGAAGATTATCTAAATAAGTATGAACTCAATCCCTATAATATGTTTATTTGTAAAAATTCAAAAATATTAAATCAATTTTATAATGAAATATTTCCTTGGCTTTTTAAGTGTGAGGAAGAATTTAAAAATAAAAATTTAAAAGGTTATGATAAAAAGCGAATTTATGGATTTTTAGCAGAAAGATTTATGCCGTATTGGTTTAAACAAAATTTTAAAACAACTTCATGTCCAATTACTTTTTTTGAAACAAATAAAATATGAGTGTAGTAAGCGTAATTAATAATTTTTTTAGACATGTAAGATACTCAGGTTATATACTTTATATTAATTGGAAAATTAAAGGTGAAAAAATTAAATTTATAGATTCAAAAAATAATACTTTAACACCTCTTTTCAATAAGTATGGTAGCGACAAAGGTAATTTAAATAATAAACACAATTATTCAAATGTTTACGAAAGTTTATTTTGCAAATTAAGAAATAAAAAATTAAATTTAATGGAAATTGGACTTGGATCAGTAGACCAAAATATAGATTTTCACATGAAATTTATGGGAAAAGATTATAAACCACTAGCATCTTTATATGCTTGGAGAGATTATTTTAAAAAAGCAAAAATATATGGAGCTGATATTGATAAAAAAATACTTAAAAATTCAAAAAAGATTAAAACCTTTTACGTTGATATGCTTAACCCAAAATCTATAAATGATATGTGGAAAAAAATTAACAACAAGATCGATATATTTATAGATGACGGCTTTCATAGTTTTGAAGCAAATACAATCTTATTTAATGGATCATTTGAATTTATAAAAAAAAACGGATTTTATATTATTGAAGATGTTCATAGAAAACCTTCTAATATTAAAAAATTTTATAAATTTTTTTTAGATAAAAATATTAAATTTCAAATTATAGACTTACATCACAGAAATAATGTTAATGACAATTGTTTAATTATCGTTAAAAAATAAAAAATTTAATGGCGGAGACGGTGGGATTCGAACCCACGGTACTCGTTAAAGTACACACACTTTCCAAGCGTGCTGATTAAACCACTCTCACACATCTCCAAAAACATTAATTGAGTATGAAATTTTCATATTTCTTTATATTTTTAAGTAAGTATTCTGGAAAAGTATTGTCTAATTTAACATAATTATATTTCTCACCTCTATTAAATAAATCTATTTTTTGTTCAATTTTCTTTTTTATTATGTCAACAGATGAAAAATTCTCACCACTATACTCACTATGAGCAAAAGTTTTTAATTTTTTTGAAATGTCTTCTGGTGTCATTAAATTATTAAAATGCCACCCTCCATTATCAAAAATTTCAATATTTTTTTCTTTATCAATTCTATAAAATTTATATCTTAAATTTTTTCTTTTTATTTTTTCACGCATAAAATCTATGGATTTTAAATCTTTTTTTTTGCAAACCTTCGTTCCTTCCCATGGTGTTTCGTATGGATTAAACAGATTAAACTTATAATTATAAAATTTTTGTAGAAAAATACCGTATTTCTTTTTTAATGTAAAATTTGAAAGCAGTTTTGGATTTGGAATTTCATCTGGGTCGGAAAAAAAAATTAGATCTTCTTTATCTACAAAATCTATATTTTCAAGAATATGTTCTCTTTGAATAGTTTGATTTTGCCAAGCGTTTGTATTTTTTGGAAATGGATCTTTTAAAATTATATGAAAAATTTTTGAATCATTTTTATACTTATTTTCTGGGTCAAAATTTATTTTTTTAGGATTATTCTTATGATCAAATAAGGATTCACATATTACAAATTTATCAATATAATCCTTAATTACATTATATCTTAAATCAAAAATATAATTATTATCAAAAAAAGTTATACAATCGATTAGTTTGCTCATTAATTAGTTTTCTTTGTTTATTTTTAAAACACCAATAAATGCTTCTTGAGGGATTTCTACTCTTCCAAATTGTTTTGATCTTGCTTTTCCCTTTTTTTGTTTTTCCAATAATTTTCTTTTTCTATCAGTAGCCCCACCGCCATGAATTTTTGTCAAAACATCTTTTTTAAAACCTTTTATTGTTTCTCTAGCAATAATTTTTCCGCCTATAGCAGCTTGCACTGGTATCATAAAATTATGTCTTGGAATTAAATCTTTTAGTTTTTCACAAACCTCTCTACCTGTTCTCTGAGCGAAATCTTTATGAATCATCATTGCTAGTGCATCTACTGGTTCTGCGTTCACTAGAATTCCTAGTTTAACTAAATCTCCTTCCCTATGCTCAATTATTTCATAATCAAAACTAGCATAACCACTTGTCATAGATTTAATTCTATCATTAAAGTCAAACACTACCTCGTTTAAGGGCAGTTCATAACTTAAAACTGCTCTATTGCCTGAATAAGTTAAATTAGTTTGAATTCCTCTTTTATCTTGGCAAAGTTTTATTATTGAACCTAAATATTGATCTGGAGTTATAATGGTAGCCTTTATCCAAGGTTCTTCGATAGATTTAATTAATGTAGGGTCGGGTAAATTTGAAGGATTTTGTAAATCAATCATATCTCCTTTATTTAAATTAACTTTATAAACAACGCCTGGAGTTGTTGTAAGTAAGTTTACATCGAACTCTCTCTCTAGTCTCTCAGTAATTATTTCAAGATGAAGAAGTCCTAAAAAACCACATCTAAAACCTAAGCCTAAGGCTGATGATGACTCAGCCTCATATGAAAAACTTGCATCATTTAATTGTAATTTAGCTAATCCATCTTTTAATTTTTGATA
>MDSV01053981.1_pt1 | contig 10536 bp, 5 predicted proteins | sample 810851 | NCBI WGS metagenome assembly MDSV01 (sample SAMN05326640, study PRJNA326480) | marine metagenome | isolation source: seawater | place: Atlantic Ocean: North East | collected 2012 | reverse complement strand
CCGAAAGGCGCGTGTCCCACATGTAGCCCTGACCCTGACTCGAGCTCGCGAATATGCATCGAGGGTCTTTGGTGTCCAACACCAAGTCGCGCAAACCCGAACAACAGTTGCTGTCCGTCTCCTGAACGCGAAACTTTTGCATGAGGAGCGTTCTGTGCGACATGCCTCGCGATCCCGGCGCGCGCACGGACTCACCCTTATACGCCATCACGATCCCGGACGTACTCGCCGTCGTCATTACCAATGATCCATCGTGGTTCCACCTGATCGCCTCGATCTCGCGCTCCGTCGACAGTTTTAACGTCGGACAATACAGTTCCCCGCCCGTCACGCGAAGCGTCGACATCGCTTGCGCGTCGATAGCGCCCCCATTCGTCGCGCTCGTCACGACCGATCCCGTAGAATCAAACTCTATCGCACTTACCGCGTTATTACTCGCCGATATCCTCGTCGTCATCACGCGCGGTAACGCGCACACACCGTACTCGTGCGCCGCTCGCGCCGCCGCGCCGCCGCCGACGACCATCCTCAACCGCTTCTTCGCCCGCGAACCACCCCGCCCCAACTCTCGCGCGCGAAGATCCAACGCCAACGCGCGACGCTGAAACGCGACACCGTCCTCCCGCGCGATCATCCCGCCCGATCGCGCCGCGTTCTTCATCTTCACGACGTACGCGTACGCCGCGCGTTTCACCGCCGCGGCTCGACACGCGCGTCCCGTCCCATCACTCGACGTCTCCGCGCGCTCGACGACCGCGCGCGCGACGCGCGACCACCGCGCGACGACCGCGTTCGCCTCCTCCATCGCCGTCGCCGGATCGACGTTCTCGACGTCGCGCGAGGGGTCGTCCTCGCGCGACCGTTCGCTCGCGGTCGACGTCGGTTTCGTCGTCGTCGCCGTCGCTGCGCGCCCCTGCGCGCGCGCGAAGAGCGCGTCGAGCGTGTTCTGACGCATTTTCGCGCGGGCGCGGGCGCGGGCGCGACGGGCGCGCGCGCGTGTGAGGAACGAGACGGAGGCGATGGGTCACCTGTCTCTGGAAACATTTGAACGTCGCGGGACGGGATTGTTCCGGGATGATATCGAATTAAACGAGCTGGAATGCGAGACGATGGAGGGTCAAAATGCGGCGAAGGTGGACGGGGCGGATTCATCGTCGACGGAGAGCTCGCCGAAGACGGGCACGAGGGTGTCGCTGCCGGAGGGATTCATCGGCATGACGAGCCCGGGAAGCGAGACGGAGCCGCCGACGGAGGCGGAGCGCGAGAGGCCGTTGGTGGTGGATGTGTTCTGGGACGGGTCTAATGCGGCGCGGAGAGCGGCCTCGGCGCGCTCGCGTTTGAGTTCGGCGACGGTGAGCTCTTCGCGGAGACGTTTGACGCCCTCGCGAAGCTCGTGTACGTCTTCGCTCGACTCGAGGGTGGTGAAATCGGAGGCGTCAATGCGCGTCTCGACGCTCTCACCGCGGCGCCACTTGGCCATGACGTCATTCAGTTGCTTGATCTCGATCAAGAAAGAATCGTGCCCGTGTGGTGAATCGATGGTGTACAGTTCAGCGTTCGGAAGCGCGTCGGCGAGCTCGCGTTGCAAGGCATACGGGTAGAGCACGTCGCTCAGAATGCCCACCACCAGAGTGCGCTGCTTGATGCTCGCTAGAACGTCGAAATACCCCCCTCTCCCTCGAGACACGTCGTGTGAATCGAGTGAATACGTCAATTGAATGTAACAGTTGGCGTCGAATCTTCGAATAAACTTTTTCCCCTGATACTGCAGATACGACTCGACCGCGAAATACGGCAAGTTTGTCTTCTTCTCGTGCGCGCGAACGCCCAACTCCGGTTCTTCCGCCGGACGCTTCACGTCGCCCATGTTTGAACGCGAAAAGCGTCCATCCACGCTCGCCGGCGCGCGATAACTGAGCATGGCCATCATCCTCGACGTCGCCAATCCTGCGTTCGGTCCTTTACCCGCTTCGTACGCCCCGCCGTTATACTTCCCATCGCTCATGATGGCGAACCTCTGCGCCTCGCCTATCCCTATCGCCCAATCGGTGTGTCTCCCACATCCCGCGATGATGACGATCTCCTCCACGAAATCCGGATACGTCGTCGCGAACTCCAGCGCCAACATCGAACCCATCGAACCGCCCATCGCGCACCGCACCCCCCTCACCCCGAGTTCGTCCAACAGCATCTTACACATCACCGCGTTATCCCGCACGCTGACTGGCGTCGGAAAATCCACCCCGTACGCTCCTCCGTCCGGTTTTCTCGGGTCCCGGCTCACCGGGCTCGCGCTTCCGTACGGCGACCCGAGATAGTTGACGCACACGACGTAATCTTTCGACACATCCAACGCGAACGCGTCGCCCTCGCCCATGACGTCCCCCCACCACTCGCTCACGTTACTGTTCGACGTCAGCGAGTGCCCGACGAGGACGACGTTGTCGCGCGACGCGTTGAGCTCACCGTACGTGGTGTACGCGCACTCGCAGGATGCAATCTCTTCCCCGCTCTCGAGCGTCAACGGGCGCGGGAGGACGAGGAGACGCGCGCCGGGAGGCGCACCCGTGCCGACATCGCCCATGTGATCGTCCGGGATCGCCCCGCGGTCGTCGGCGGCCATGACGGCGGCGACGATGCGCGCGCGCGTGTGCCGATCGGGAATGTCATCCGCGCGCGCATCGCGCGCGTCAGAGCGCGTCGACGCGCGCGAACGCCGCGCGCGCGACGACACATCGAGAGTTCGAGCTCGCGTCGACGCGCGCGAACGCCGCGTCTCGTCGTCGCGCGCCGAACGGCGTCATGACGTCGACGAAACCGACCGAGGCGCTGGATGCATTCTTTCGAGCCGCGCGCGCGAACGACGTCGAGGGCGTCGACGCCGTCTTCGCGCGCGTCGAACGCACGGACGCCCGGCGCGCCGTTCGCGTCGACGCGAGAGACGCGCGGGGACACCTCGCGACGCATCACGCGGCGGCGTTGGGGAACCTGGAGGTGTTGGAGGCGCTGACGCGACGGCGAGGCGCCGACGCCGACGCCGAGGACGCGGAGGGGAAGACGGCGTTGCATCACGCGGTGGCGAACGGAAGGGACGCGTGCGCGCGATATTTGGTCGATTCGTGCGATGCGTGGGTCGATGCGAGCGATGGGAGGGACGAGACGCCGTTGTTGGCGGCGTGTAGACAGGGGGACGCGTCGACGGTGGAGACGCTCTTGGCGAGAGGCGCCGACGCGGCGGCGAGAAATGTGGATGGTTGCGACGCGTTTACCGAGGCACTGTGCGTGCGGGGGGACGTGTCGATGGCGAGATTACTCGTCGCCGCGGGTGTGAATCCGAAGAGGAGTCGGACGAGGTGCGGGAAAAGCGGCGCGAACGCGTCTCGATCGCCGCTCAACGTGGCGTGCGGGATGGGACGCGTCGACGCGGTGCGGTTTTTGGTGGATGAGTGTGGATTCGATGCCTCGGGGACCGAGTGTGGGGATTCGGATTACCTCACGCCGCTCATGGCGGCTGCGCTGACGGGTCAGATCGACGTGATCGAGTACTTGCTCGTGAGCGGCGCGGCGGCGACGGCGCACGTGAAGAGCGAAGACGATAAAACTGCGGCGCAAATGTTACCCGATGCGAACCGTTACGCCGATGTGAAACGTAAAATTGAAGCCGCCGCTTTGAAGGCGTCCCGGTCGTCGAGAGGGAGAAGCGTCGTCGAGGCACCAAAGGTTGAGTTGCCGATGAAATGGGGGACGCAAAACACGAAGGGACGCGGCGGCGCCGATCCGCTCGAGGTGCGCATGCGCACGTGGGTGAACGCGGGCGTTGAAAAGTACGATGGCGTGCCGGAGGACGTTCGATCGATTTTAGAAAAGTACAACGCGCTCACGAAAGAGATCGAACTGCGAGCTTTCCTCCTCGGAATCATAGAGGATGAACGCTTTCAAGAAGACATGCGAGTCGAGCAAATTCGCGACGCCGTGGACGACGTCATCAGCAACTTTCACAACGTGACAAAGTATCAGAGCAATGCGAGAGTTATGAACGTTCTCAATAAGTTTCGTCACGTACAACGATTCTGCAAAGATCGCGGTGAAAAGATCACGTTTGATGACATCTTAGCCGCCGACGAAGACGAGGTTGAGATGCATCAAGAGAGATTATCCGAGCTCCAAGCCGCCGCGGGGATTCTTCGGGATGACGCATTGTCAGCTCTGAAGAAGATTGCGCACGTCACCGCTCCGAAATCAGAGCAAACGTCCGACCTGGTTTCAAACGTCAAACTCTTCAGGCGCATAAAACTCAGATTGCTCGATCTCATCGAAAATGTCGCCGTGCAAGCCTTCGCCTCGTTCGTCCTCGCGATTACGCTCTACATCTTTTGGTCTCTCGAGAAATTTCAAAGAGCGAGCGCGAGTTTGATCGCGACTTAGTATACTCTACCTATTCTAATTGTGAAATACATACACGTAGCTACTTACTGCGCGCCTCGATAACCGAACACCGCCGTATTACCGTTGTCTGAATTACCGCCGCCTCGACCGAACGACTCGTCGTCTTTGACGCTCGACTCTCTGCTTCGACTGATTCGTGACAACAAATCATTTGCACGCTGCATTTCGTTATCTAGACCAACGTTCGCGCCGCGGCGCCTGACGGGCGTTGAACGCGCGGACGTCGACTGAGACTGAGACTGCGAGACCGGCTTGACCGGAGAGCCGCTCGTCAAGGGGATGTTCGCGTGGCTCTTTGCATCCTCTTGTGCTTCCGAAAGCTCCTGTCTGGCTTTGAGAGCGGCAGACTCTGCGCGCGCGGCCGCACTGTTCGCTTTGCGCACAGCCTCTTTCGCGGCCGCTTTCGTTTGTTCGACCACGGCGTGCGCTCCCTGCAACGCGGTCCACGTGTCCTTCAATCTCTTTTCCAACCGCTTGTTTTCGGTTTGCAAGACTTGAAGCCGTTCGCGTTCGCCCGCGTTGTTCTCCTTGAGCTTTTGTTCCAAAGCAGATACTTTGGCGGAGTTCATCGAAGAGCTCTCTTTCAAAGTGTCGACCTGCGCGCGAAGCTCAGCTTGTCGAGTTTCCATTTCGCTGATGAGAACCTCCTTCTCTTCGGCCAAATCCATCGCCAATAAAATTTCAGCTTCAAGTTTTTCCTTCATGGCGGACGTGGACGCGTCAAGTTCTTCGATGTGTTGTTTGTACTGATCCGAAGATTCGTTCGCTTTCTGAGACACCTTCTCTAGAAGCGAACACGTCTCCACAAGATCAGCTTCCAACGCTTCTTTTTCCTTCTTGATTTCTTCACATTCGGAACGCGTCTGTTCAATCTGAGAAGCCAGCGCATCTTTCTCCTCATTCAACGTTTTGCCCTCTTCCCTGATCGTGGCCAAATGTCGTTCAAACTCCTTCTCTTTCTCGGCGACCACGTCCGCGATCTTCTTGGCGTCTTGCTGCGCGTTCGCTTTGGCCTTTTCCGCGAGCTCAATCGTGCGTTTCGCAGATTCAAGTTCCTTGGTGAGTGAAATAATTTGCTTCTCCGCCAATTCGCTCGCATCACGCAGACGGGCTTCGTAACGTCGTTTGACAGCTTCGGTGTTGCCGGAAGCCGTCGCCGCGATCTCTTGTGCTTCCACCAACTTCTTTCGCAATTCGCTGGTCTCTTGCGCCAAATCGGATCTCTTCGCAGTCGACTGTTGGCTGAGAGCGCGGTTTTCCTCTCGACTTTGGCTCAGCGCGCTCTCGAGCTCTTCGATCTGCGTCTCAAAGGAGGATGCGCGACGTTCAGCCGCTTCTAGTTTGACGGCGGAGTCGTCTCTGATTTCCTGCAGTTCAAGCACCAAGTCGCTTATTTCTGCGCGGAGATCCTCCTCTCGACGCATGTACTCCATGTCCAGCTTGTCGTGACTTTTCGAGGCCGCATCCTGTTCTGCGGTTTCGACATCTCGACGCAACTGCGAGACGAGGATTTCGAATTCATTAGCCTTATTTTGCGTCCGCGTATTCTCCGCCTCGAGTTCAGCCTGTGCCACCTGAGAGCTCGCGAGCTGTTCTTTCGTCGCGTCGAGTTCCTTCACCAGTTCTTGCGCTCGACGTCCACTTGCGCTCACTGCTTCTTGTACAGCGCGAGACGCCGCAGATTTACTAGCCTTGAGCGAGTTCTGCGCCGTCGCAAGTTCCTTCTTGAGCCGCTCGACGTCTGTCATCGCTTGCTCTCGCACCTCGTCGGACAACTTGAGTTGAGACGCAAGATCTGCGGCGCGCGATTCAGCAGCATTCGCGCGTTCTGCAGCGGCTTCTGATTCCGCAGCTTTGCGGGCTGTGTTCGCATTTCGTACAGCATCGAGCTCCTTCTTGAGACGTTCGACCTCCTTCACTGCTTGTTCCTTTGCGTCATCGGACGATTTGAGCTGAGTGGTGAGAGAAGCAACCTTCAACTCTGCGGCACTCGTGCGCTCAGCCGCGGCTTCTGATTCCGCAGTTTCCCGTGCCTTGTTCGCATTTCGCGTGGCGGCGAGCTCCTTCTTCAGACGATTAAGATCTTGTACTGCTTGTTCTCTCGCCTCATCGGACAACTTGAGTTGAGACGCAAGACCCGCAGCGCGCGACTCGGCGGCGTCCGCAAGAGCTGTCGCGGCTTTGATTTCAACCTCGCATCGCTCCCTAGTTTCCCCTTCAGAATTAGCATTCACGGTTGCCAATTGGGCGCGAGACTCCGCTTCTTGCGCGTGTGTTGATGCTTTCACGAGCTCACGCTTGAGCGCTTCAATTTCACTCTCCCGTTCCTCCGCAATCTTCGTCGCGCTCTTCGCTGATTCGCGAGTTCGACTCAATTCCTCTTCAGCCGCACTGATTCGTTTCCGTTCCTGCGCGAGTTCTGACTCCGTCTCCTCTATGGACTGCGCTGCAGCCTTCGTGGCGGCATTTGCGGATATGAGAGCTTGCTTCAATTCATCTACGCGTGCGGACACATTTTCAAGTTCGGCGACACGCTGGGACAATTTCACAATTTTATCATCCTTCTCTTGAGCTTCGTGCACCGCCGAACTCGAAGTTTGGCTCAGCTCACCGCGTAGCTCGCGCTCTCGAAGTTTGACCGCCTCCAGCTCTGCCGTGATACTGGTGATTTGTTCGTCTCGTTCGCGAGTCACCGTTTCAGCCTGCACCGCGCGCTCCTCGGCGGAATCCATCGCCGAGCTCGCCGCCGCGATCGCCTTCTCCGCCGCCGCAGACGTCTTTCGCACCGCTTCTACATCCTCCTCCGCTTTCTTCTTCGAAGCAGCGTGCGCGGTTCTTTCACCCTCCAATAACCGTTCAAGGGCGGTCACCTTTTCCTCGACTCGCGCGAGTTTCAAGGCGTCTTCGGCGCTCGAAGACGCCGCCGCCGTCAATTCGTCCACGACGGTGCGCAGTCGAGCGATCTCTTCCTCCGCCTCTCTCGCGCTCTCACCGCTTACCTGCGCGTCCAGAGCCGCGCGCATGGATTCGACCGTCATGTCCGCCTCTTCCTTCGTCGCCGCCGCGGCGTCGAGCGCCTCTTGCAGTTCCCGCTCCAACCGCTTCACCTCGCTCGTCTGCGAACTCGTCTTCGTCTCCCCCCGCGCGCGCTCGTCCGCCAACGTCGTTCGCAACTCTTCGATCTGCCCCTGCGCCGCCTCCAACGAGCGCTCTTGCCTCGCGCACCGATCTTCCAACTCGATCTCTCTTCGACTCGACCGCTCCTCGCCTCGCGAATTTTCCTTAGCCTCTCGCGCCAACGTCTCCGCCAACTCCCTCTGTTCCGCCAATTTCGCCTCAACCTTTTGCGTCTTCTTCTTCGCCGCCTTGACGGATTTTTTCGCCTCCTGCGCCTCTCGCTCCGCCTTTTCTCCCATCTCGCGCGCCTCCGCCGTCGCCCGCTCAGCCGCGAGCTCCAACGCCTTAATCTTCTTCTCCAACTGCGCTTGCTCATCGAACGCCCGTCGCGTCGCCGCCATCGCGCTCGCCGCGTTTTTCTCCTGCACCGCGCGCAGACGATCGATCTCACGAAGCGCGGAGGGTAAATCCTCGGGCGGCGCGAGCACCTTGGCCGACGGCACGGCGGACATCTTCACGGAACGGGCAACACTAACGTCATCGTCCGCGTCCCCGTTCGCGGACTTTCGCGGCTTGGACGCGCGCGGTGACGGACCGGAGGACCGAGGATGACGCGGTGAACGCGGTGATTTCGACGACCCGCGCGCCATGACGCGAGCGCCGCGCGAGCGTCGCGCGGACACCCGGAGGCTGGGTGTGGGGACGAGCTCGGCGAGACGGAGACGCGCGAGGGAGACGCGCGCGGAGGGAGCGCGGAGGTGACGGAGTCGTGGAACGTTCGCGCGGCTACGAGATGATGATGGATGACACGTGCTACGTTGGGTGGTCGTTCACGTCGCGCGCTTGACGGCGACGATGCATTCGCACGCGTAGGTGGTTCGATGCATGGAACGCGGGTCGCTCGTGTAATCCGCCGACGCGGTTCGCGTTCGTCGAATCTCCAATCCGAACGATTCAGCGGCGATGAGAACTTCGTCGAGGGAGAGCTCGACGCTCATTTCGTGCGCGTACTCCTCCCAGTGATACAGTAGGGGGCCGAAATTCACCCAGACGCCGCCGGGCCGTAGACAGTTGGCGACGCACTCCAAATACTCGACGACGTTGTGCCCGGTGTCTATGAAGAAGCACGTCACCACGGCGTCCCACGCCCCAGACTCGCGCGGGTCGCCGTACACGGCGGCGAAGTCTCCGGCAGCCATGCTCATGCACGCCCCCGGCGGTAACCTCGCATCGCCCGGCACTTCGTCCGGCACGCGCGTCTCTCGCCACATGTCGTCCGCCGCGCGATGGTTGCTTCGTCCGTGCATCCAAGGACACACGCCCAACTCTCCGACCTCGCGCGTCGCGTTGAGCATAAACGACGAAAACAGCAACATGTAATAGCTAAATTCATTCCCCTGCGCGTCGTATCCTCGCTTAGCGAGTTCGTACACCAATCTTCCTAAACCGCACCCCGGCACCAACACGCGCGGCGCCTCGCCGTCCGGATTCCCAATCTCCGGATCGATCGTCCCCAACACCTCCTCCAACCCCTCGAATATCGCCTCATACACCGGCGCTCGCTCACACTTCCCCTCCTCGGACCAATCTCTCCACACATTCTTCAACACGTACCGCACTTTATCGACGTCGTCCGCCGACGCGCGAAACGTCTCGTCGCGCCTCCACGCCTCGAACGCATCGCTCGGAATCCTCAGATGCTCCGGCGCGAGCTCGTTATCCACGAACGTCTCCATCGCTTTCCGCAGAAACTCTCCGTTCGTTCTCACGCACGCCGTCCCCCTCGTCTCGACGCGCGCGCGATGGGCGTCGAGCACGCGCGCGTACCTCGTCAGAGACGCATCTTCGAGACGTTTTCGCCATCGCGCGAGCAAGCGTTCGGCGTCTCGCTCGTACGCTTCGACCGCCCGCGCGATTTTTAAAAACGCGGCGCTTTCCTCCGCGTCCGCGCGCACGGACGCCATCGTGTGACGCTCGAGCTCAAAACGAGCTCAAAATCATCGTCACTTGTCCACGCGCTCGTCGCGACTCGACGCGCGCGCGCGATGCGCGAACGATCGGACGCCGCCGATGCCGACGCCGACGACGCGCGCGAGACGTTCGCGTCGACGCTCGACGCCGACGACGCCGTCTCGCGCGCGTCGACGTCCACGGACGAGGTCGTCATCACGCGACTCGACGCCGCCGGCGCGCAAAACGCGCAAAACGTCGACGCGACGACGACGACGACGACGGACGACGCGTCCAAGGCGACGAACGAACGCGTGAAAAAGAAGACGACGAAGAAGACGTACGAACGCGTGAAACTCCCCACCCCGGAGGAGGTGTATCAACAAGACGCCATGGATAACTGCGCGGTGAAGACGGCGATGTCGTGCGCGCTCGGCGGCGCGCTCGGGGGCGTCATGGGCGTCGTGTTCGGGGCGTTTGAACCGATGGAGGTGCCCGCGGTCGATGCGCCCAAGGTGACGGTGAGGGAGACGATCAAACAAGGGTTGAGGAGCGCGGGGGCGAGGTCGTGGAGTTACGCCAAGGGGTTCGCGGCGTTCGGCGCGTTGTACGCGGGGAGCGAGTGCGCGGTGGAAAAAGCGCGCGCGCGGCACGACGTCGTGAACAGCGCGTACGCGGGGTGCTTCACGGGTGGGGTGATGGCGAGGTCGAGTGGGCCGAGTGGGATCGCGTTCGGGTGCGCGACGATGGCGGCGTTGAGCGTGGCGATGGATAAGTTTATGGATCATCACTGACGCGAGACGCGTAGGAAAAATTGTCTTTCGATTGTTATTTGAAAATCTGTGTCAACACGTGCTCGCTTCGAATTTTTACAGGTGGTCGTGTTATTCGTGTGCATGAAAGAATTGTCTTCTGTACAGCGATCCGCTCTCATTCGTTCGTGAGGAACGTTTGCAAACGTTGAGGAAAAGTACAACCCGAAAGCTTTCGGGAACCACCGCTCTGGCGGAGAAAAATTTATCT
>MDSV01093859.1_pt1 | contig 10537 bp, 12 predicted proteins | sample 810851 | NCBI WGS metagenome assembly MDSV01 (sample SAMN05326640, study PRJNA326480) | marine metagenome | isolation source: seawater | place: Atlantic Ocean: North East | collected 2012 | reverse complement strand
TTAAATATTTTCCTATTTTTATAGTTTTTATACTTTCTCCGTTCGCCTCGGGTCTTTGTTTATACTGGGCGAGCACAAACCTACTGCAATATCTTCAGCAGGCTTATATACTTAAAAACACAACTGTTAAGCCCATCCAATAAATGGATTTAAAAAAAATTTTACCAAACAGTGGTCCTTCAGTAGATGAAGTAAAAAAATATTTAAAAAAATATACTGATGAAAATATTGTCATTAAATGTGGTGGCAGTGTTTTAATTGATCCTAAACTTTTTAATCTTTTTATATCCGATATAATAATAATGAAAAAACTTGGTTTAACTCCTATAATTGTACATGGTGGTGGTAAGAGAATTAATAATCATTTAAAAAAATTAAATATTACAAGTACATTCATTAAAGGCTTAAGAGTTACAGACAAAGACACAATTAAAGTAGTCGAAGAAGTTTTGATAGAATTTAACAATGAAATCGTTAATTCGCTTAAAGATAAATCTTGTGATTCTAAATCAATTAATACAAAAGAAAATAACATAATATCGGTCAATCCTGAAAGAGAAGAACTTGGATTTGTTGGTACTCCAACTGAAATTAATATAGATATTTTAAATAAAATAATTGGTGAAATGACTGTGCCTGTTATTGCGCCAATGGGATTAAAAGATGAACAGCCATTTAATATTAATGCTGATACTGCTGCAGGAGCTATAGCAAAAAAACTAAAATCTAGAAGACTTTTGCTTATGACAGATATTGAAGGTGTTCTGGATAAAGATAAACAATTAATATCTGAAATAACTCCAGATATAGCTCGAAAAATGATCGATGAAGATATTATTAAAGGTGGCATGATACCAAAAATTAATACCTGTATAGAAGCAATTCATAATGGAGTTAAAGGTGTTGTTATAATTGATGGAAGAAAATCACATTCAATTCTTTTTGAATTATTTTCTGACAAAGGTTCGGGAACACTAATAAGAGAGTGAAAGATTTAATTTATATAAAATATTGGATTTTTGATCTAGATAACACTCTTTATAGTGGTCAGACAAAAGTTTTTGCCGAGGTAAGTAAAAATATGTCAACATATATCTCAAAAAAACTTGATATAAGTTTAGATAAAGCAAAAGAGCTTCAAAAAAAATACTTTTATGAAAATGGAACAACTCTCTCAGGTCTAATGAAATATGATAAAATAGACCCATATGAGTTTCTTGAATTTGTTCATAATATAGATATTAGTTGGCTTCCAAAAGATCTATTTTTGAGAAAAGAACTATCTAAAATCAAAGAAAAAAAATACATATTTACAAATGGTTCACAATCTCATGTAAAAAATGTAACAAAGCAGTTAGGAATTGATGATCTTTTTGATGGTGCATTTACAATAACAGATGCTGACTTTATTCCTAAACCTAACTTGGAACCTTATAAAAAAATAATTAAAAAATTTGATCTTGATCCTATAAAATCTATATTAATTGAAGATATTGCTCATAATTTAGAACAAGCTAAAAAATTAGGAATGAAAACTTGTTGGGTTGAAAACAGTGAGTCTTTCGCAAAAAAAGATGCTGATAAACCATATATTGATTATAAGATTAAGAGTTTGCCTTCTTTTCTTCAAGAAATTAATGTATTAAAAGTAAAATAAAAATTATGAGCGAATTTGAAAAAATTATAAACAAAGCTTGGGAAAATCGCGATGAAGTAAGTCCTGATTCTGATAAAAGCTTAATAGATGCAATCAATCAAATCATAGAAGATTTAGATAAAGGAAAAGTAAGAGTAGCAGAAAAAATTAATAATGAATGGATCACACATCAATATATTAAAAAAGCTATTATGCTAAGTTTTAGAATCTATGGAATGGAAACGTTAACTGGACCTTACAGTGCTTGGCATGATAAAGCTCATTTATTAAAAGGAAAAACAGCCGGATGGACAAAAAAAGATTTTGAAAAAGCTGGTTTCAGAATGGTTCCAAACTCCCCAGTCAGAAAAGGGTCCTTCATTGGAAAAAATGTTGTTTTGATGCCTTGCTATGTCAATATAGGAGCTTATGTCTCTGAAGGAACGATGATTGATACGTTTGCAAGAGCTGGGAGTTGTTGTCAGATTGGAAAAAATTGTCATATATCGGCTGGCTCTGGAATTGGAGGAGTACTAGAACCTGCACAAGCTTTACCAACAATAATTGAGGATAATGTTTTTTTGGGTGCAATGTCTGAAGTGGTAGAAGGAGTAATAGTTGGTGAAGGTTCGGTCTTAAGTATGGGAATGTATATTGGACAATCAACCAAAATTGTTAATAGAAAAACTGGTGAAATCATTTTTGGAAAAATCCCCCCTTATTCTGTTGTGGTACCTGGATCCTTGCCAGATAAAAATAATCCCTCAGGTCCATCCTTAAACTGTGCAGTAATAATTAAACAAGTTGACGAAAAAACGAGATCCAAAACATCTATAAACGACCTTTTAAGAGATTAATAATGAAAACTTTAAATGAGTTAAAATTAGCTAAAGAGCTAATTAAGTTTCCATCTATAACACCTGTTGATGCAGGGGTGATGAAATTTCTTGAAGTAAAATTAAAAAAACTTGGTTTCAAGACAAAAATTTTAGAATTTAAAGAAAAAGGTTTTAAGCCTGTTAAAAATATATATGCACGGTTAGGAACTAAAGAACCTAACTTATGTTTTGCAGGTCACCTAGATGTTGTGCCTCCAGGAAATATAAAAGACTGGACAATTAATCCATTTAGACCATTAGTAAAAAAAGGATACTTGATTGGAAGAGGCGCTAATGACATGAAAAGTTCAATTGCAGCTTTTGTTTCTGCAGTAAGCATTTTTTTATCAAAAAATAAAAAATTTGATGGATCAATTAGTTTATTAATCACAGGTGATGAGGAAGGTGATGCAATTAATGGTACAAGAAAGGTAGTGGAATATTTAAAAAAAAAGAAAGAGAAAATTAATTTTTGCCTAGTTGGTGAACCAACAAATCCAAATAAATTAGGTGAAATGATAAAAATTGGTCGAAGAGGTAGTTTAACTGGCAAATTAATTATATTAGGTCTTCAAGGACATGTAGCATATCCTCATAGGGCGAATAATCCATCAACTATAATTGTCAAAGTTTTAAAAGAATTTAAAGATATAAAGTTTGACAATGGAACAAAAGATTTCCAACCTACAAACTTAGAAGTAACAAAAATTAAAATAAATAATACTGCTGACAATATTATTCCAGCAACAGCAGAGGCAACATTCAATATTAGGTTTAACAATAAACATTCATCAAAGTCTTTAATGAAAAGAATAAATAAAATTCTTGTTAGAATTAATAAAAAAAATAAATCAAAATTTAAAATTAATTATAGAGTTTCTGGTGAATCCTTTTTGACTAAACCAAATAAAACAACTTTTATGATACAAAATATTATAAAGAAAATTACTAAGATAAAACCAAAATTATCCACCACTGGTGGAACATCAGATTTAAGATTCATAAAAAAAATATCTCCTGGTCTAGAGTTTGGTCTAGTTGGCAAGACTATGCATAAGGTAGATGAAGCTGTATCTGTAAAAGATTTAAAAAATTTAACAAATATTTATGAGAGAATTTTGTACAATTACTTCAAATGAAAACTGCAATTATAAATTCTGCATCTTATGAGAAACATAACACTGGTGATGGTCATCCAGAACAATCTAAGAGAGTGATTGTTATAAAAGAAAAGTTAAAAAAAAGAAAAGATTTAATCTGGCATAAACCATCCAATGTACCTGAAGATATATTGTCTATGACACATTCAAAGAAATATATAGATAATTTAAAAAAATCTTTTCCTCAAAAAGGTCTTAAATTTTTAGATGGAGATACTGTTGTATCACCTGAAAGTAAAAAGGCAGTATTTGATGCTGCAGGTTCAACAATCAGAGCAATAGATGGTATAGAAAACAAGCAATTTAAAAAAGCATTTTGTTTAGCTAGACCTCCAGGGCACCATGCAGAAAGAGATAGAGCAATGGGTTTCTGCTGTTTATCAAATGCTGGAATAGCAACGAATTATTTAATAAATAAGTATAAATATAAAAAAATTGCTTGCGTAGATTTCGATGTGCACTGGGGTAATGGGAATTACGACGTAATGCGGAATAACAAGAATTCTTTATATATCTCAACTCATCAATATCCTTTCTATCCTGGAGGAGGAACTGATAAAGATAAAGGTGACTTTAATAATTCTCTTAATATACCCTTACCAGCAGGTACGAATTCAGAGCAATATTTTAATGCATTTGCCAGAGTTTTAGACAGATTAGTGGAATATAAACCCGACTTTTTATTGTTCTCAGCTGGATTTGATGCGCACAAAGATGATCCTTTGGCCCAATTTCAATTAAGTTCTAAAGACTTTTATGAAATAACTAAAAGAACTTTACAAGCTACGAATAAATTTACAGGAGGTAAAGTTGTTTCAATACTTGAAGGCGGATATGATTTAAATGCCTTAGCAGAAAGTGCAAATGAACATGTTAATGCGTTAATAGAATTCAATTGAAAAATAATCAATAAATAAAAAATCACCTAAATGAAACTATATAGAATTAAAAAATCTAAAATTGATAAAAGAGGGAGGGGTCTTTTCGCTACTCAGAATATCAAAGAAGGTACAAAAATAATTAATTATGTTGGAAAAATTATTACTAATAAACAAGTTGATAAGTCAAACAAGTTTAACAATAAAAAACCAATTTACTTATTTACATTAAATAAAAGATATACTCTTGATGGAGATTTTTCATGGAATACTGCAGGACTAGTAAATCACAGTTGTGATAATAACTGTGACTATAATGGAAAAGGATTGAGGGTATGGATTACTGCGATTAGAAATATTAAGAAGGGAGAGGAATTTACTTGTGATTATGGTTTTGGTTTTGATGAAGATTTTAAACAATTTCCGTGTAAATGTAGATCAAGAAACTGTTGTGGCTATATTGTGAGAGCTGAATCAAGATGGCGAATTAATAAAAAGTTTGCAATGAATAATAAAAAAAAATTAATAAACAATTCTCATTAAGTAAAGACCTTCTGGGGGTGCTGGTGGGGCGCAAAGAGACCTTCTTTTCGAATTTAGAGCATTCTCAAACTTTTGAAGTGACCATTTTTTTTCTCCAAGATATTTCAAACATCCAACCATTGAACGTACTTGTTTTTGTAAATATGATTGAGACTGAAACTCTATTTGAATCTTATTTTTTGAAAATTTAATTTTTACAGATTTCATTGTTTTGATTGGACTTTTTGCTCTGCAACTTGAAGCTCTAAAAGTAGAAAAATCTTTTGTTCCGATTAACTTTTTTGCACCTTTTTTCATTAAACCAACATTTAATTGTCTAATTACGTGCCAACTTCTATCTTTTTCTAAAACAGGAATACTCAAGCGATTATTTATTACATAATTGTATATTCTATTTTTAGCAGAATATCTTGCATGAAAGTCCTTATTTCTTTTTTTAAGGTCTATTATTGCAATATTATCTTTATTTAAAAAATAGTTTATTGTTTTAAGAAATTTATCTTTTTTTTTAATGGTTTTTTTACACTCAAAATGTGCTGATTGTCCTTTAGCATGAACGCCACGATCGAGTCTTCCAGCTCCAAACAATAAAATTTTTTGATCTAATAGGATCGATATTTGATCCTGTATTAGTCCTTGTACAGTTTTACCTTTTTTTTGAATTTGCCAGCCTCTGAAATTTGTTCCTTCATATTCAATTATTATTTGATATTTAAACATTTAATAACATTGATCCTTTTTTAATTTTTGATCCAAGCATAAACTCAACATTTTTTTGAGGTCTTTTCCCCTGCCTTTGAATTTCAAGAATCTTTACTGATTTATTATCACCACAAGCAATTTCTAATTGATCTGAGATAACTTCACCTGCTTTTCCTGAACCATATCCTACCTCAGCTTTTAAAATCTTATACCTTTCACCACTAAAATCAAAAAAAGCACCTGGCGAAGGAAAAAGTCCATTGATTTTACCAATTATTTTTGATGCTTCGTTACTCCAAACTATTTTACCTTCCTCCTTATCAATCTTTTTTGCGTAAGTTGCTTTAGAATGATCCTGTTCAAAAAACTTTACCTTATTCTCTAAAATATCATCAATGATATCTAGAATTTTATCAGCAGCTAAAAGGGATAATTTTTTGGAAACCTCTTTTGCATTATTATTTGGATCAATTTTTATTTTATACAAATTACTTACAGGACCACTATCGAGTTCTTCATTTATTTTCATTATACTAATCCCAGTTTCACTCTCTAAATTCATGATTGATCTTTGAATTGGGGCAGCCCCCCGCCATTTAGGAAGTAAAGATCCATGAATATTGACAAAACCATTTTTTGTTAAATATAAATATTCTTTGGGAATTATCTGACCATAAGCTACAACAATTGCAAGATCTGCATTTAATTCTTTTAAAAATTTATATTCCTCTTCGTTATTTTTCAAATGACCAGGAGTTCTAAAATTCAGATTAAGTGTTTCGGAAATATCTTGAATTGGAGATTTGTTAATTTTTTGACCTCTGTGAGATTTTTTTGGCGGCTGAGTATATACAACAGAAATTGAGTGTCCATTTTGATACAAAGATTTTAGTACAGGGACAGCAAATAATGGTGTGCCCATAAAAATAATTCTTTTAGCCATTTAAACTATTATTCTATCGGGATTCTTTTGATTTTTTGAAATTTTTTTGATGATTAAATCTCTTTTTAACTTAGATAAGTGATCAATAATCAATTTTCCATCTAAATGATTTATCTCATGCTGAAGACAAGTAGATAAAAGACCATCACATTTCAAGTTTTTTGCTTTTCCCTCAATATCAATAAATTCTACTTCACAAATTTTAGGCCTTTCAATCTCAATAAAGGTATCAGGTATTGATAAACACCCCTCTTCATAGATCGATGTTTCATTGCTTAACTTTTTAATAACAGGGTTAATAAATGTTAATGGTTGTTTTTTTTCGTCTTTACTAGAAACATCTATTACTAAAATCCTTTTTAAAATACCAACTTGAACTGCAGCTAAACCGATACCATTAGAATTATACATTGTGTCAAATAAATCTTTTACTAACCTTTTTTCGTTAATTCCTATATTTTCCAATGGGTTTGAAATTTTTTTTAGAGTTTCGTCAGGAACTGTAATAATATTTTTAATACTCATTTGGTAAATAGATAAACTAATTTTTATACTTTTAAAGGTAGAACTTTTAACAAAATCTTATTACGTATAATATCTATATTCAATTGATTTAGAGCGCTTATAATAAAGAATAATGTATCTTCATCGAGTGCCTCTAAATTATCCTGACCTATTACTTCAATTATTCTTAAAATTGTGGATGCTATTTCATTATTATTAATCATTACCTGAATATCTGTTGGCATTTCAGAGTCCAAGATTTCATATAAATTACTGTATTTTTTTTCGATTTTAATTCCATCAGATTTTAAAGACTCGATTAATATTATGTCTTTTTTTGAAAGTATATATTTTTTATCTTTTTTAATTTTCTTAAGAAAATTGTTTAAATCTTTTTCAATTTTAATTTTGTTATATTCTCCATTAAAGTATTTTATAAGTTTTGATTGATGCATTAAATCTTCGTTATACTTAACTTTCTTTTGTTTTCCCTCTTCACTATTAATATTATTTAAATAAAAACTTGTATGTTTTGATGATATTTGATCTAAATCAAACCCTTGTAATAGTTCTTTTAGTTTAACTTCAAATGCATTGTTTAGGTTATCTCTTGCAAATAATTCTTTTAAAAGTTTTATAAATTCAATTTTTTTATTTACATCAGACTCTAATAATATTCTTTGATATAATAATGCTCTACTCTCAGTAGTGGTTAATACTTTAAAAGTATCTTTGAGATTTAAAAATTGATTAATATCAAACTGAAATCTTTTATAGATTTGAAATAAGTCTTCTTCTGCATAATTTTTATTATGTGTGGCATACTCAATTAATCTTATCTTATCTAACTCTTTGAGGTCTATTTCATTAGTTTGGTATAACAAATTTGATGCAGCTAAATATTTCCAGATAAGTGGATTTGTATTTTCTGTAGGTTCAAATGAGAAGTCAGGGTTAGTTTTATGAGCTAAATGAAATTCTAAAATACTATTTTCTGAAATCTCTGCATCTACATTATTTGTGTAACCAAATAAGTAATTCAACTTATTTTCAAAATACTTTTCACTAAAACCTAATTCTTTCTTTAAATCGAAAATTAATTGTGCTTGATCTTTTTTTCCATCATCAATTAAGCAATAAATATTAAATTTTGATAGGTATTCATTTTGTATAGGTTCAGAATTTTTAAGAAATATTTCACAAGCCTTCTTAATTTGAGATTTAGACAAATGTCTATCTGCTAGATATTTGCTCAACTTTGGGTGTAAATTAATTATATTATTTTTTATTAGAAATTCCTCGATCAAATCAAGATTCGCATGCTTAATCAACCAATCTGATTTTATTTTTAAAAAATCTTTCTCATTGATATTTTTTTTTGGATAATATGCATTAGTTAACATAATAATATTCATCAACTCAGAAGCATCTTTTGATAAATCTAACTTAGATAAATTAGAAAAAAGGTATTTAAGTTGATCGCCATTAGAATTTGACCACATATCTATTTTAAGTCCAAAATCTTCTGGATCATAAAGACCAACAATCTTTAAATCTTGTGAAATTAAATTATTATCTACTTTGATTAAGTCGTTTTCATTATCTGATTGCATACTAAAGACATCTAAATTTAATGTCTCTAAGCCCTTTTCAGTTATAGATGATGAATCTTTATTATCTAAATTTTCCTCTATTTCATTTTTATCAATATTCCATATATCTACAGGTTGATTTTCTGAGAAAGAACTTTCTATAGTTAAAAAAAAAATAATTATAATTGATAAATATTTTTTATTTAACAATCTTAAAATTTTCATTTGGTATAATTTTTTCTATATTTTTTTTAGGAGCAGGAAAGTCAATTTTATTTAAAAAGAAAATTATTCCAACCATAACTATCATGATCAAGACTAACTTGATCAATAATCCAATTATTGTTTTGGTAGAACTTGTTTTTCTTGTAAATTGCATATAGATTAGTTAATTTCAAATTAAGACATATTTGTGTTTTTTCAATATAGAAACTTATGAAATTAAAAGAAAATCTTGTTTTTTTAGGCATGATGGGCTCGGGGAAGAGTTCTGTGGGTTCATTAGTATCAAAAAAATTAGGAGTCAATTTTTTTGATATTGACAAAATTATTGAAAACGATCAAAAAATGACAATCTCAAAAATTTTTGAAACAAAGGGAGAGTCTTTTTTTAGAGAAATTGAAAATAAAATTACACTTAATATCTTAAGAAATGAGTATGGTGTAATTGCTCTTGGAGGAGGTGCATTTTTAAGTCGTGACATTAAAAGAGAAGTTTTAAAAAACCACTTATCTTTTTGGTTAAATTGGGAAAGCAAAACCCTAATTAATCGTATTAATAATAGTAAAAAAAGACCTTTAGCGTTCAAGTCAAGCAAAAATGAGATATTACAGATCATAAAAAAACGCTCACTAATTTACTCAAAAGCATTATATAAAATAGATTGTGATAATAATACAAAACAAGAAATAGCAAAAAAAATAATTAGTATTTATGAAGCCAATTAAATTAGTTGTTAAAACTAAATCGGAAAAATATCAGATTATAATTGGCAAAGACCTAATATCTAATTTAGAGAGCCTTCTTAAAAAAAATTCAATTAAATTCCAAAAGTGTTTGTTAATTATAGATAAAAATATTCCAAAAAAAACAAGTAATAAAATTATAAAATCGTTTAAAAATACGGAAACTTATAAATATTTATTTAATGCTAACGAAAAAAATAAAAATCAAAATACGGTGAATAAAATTTTAAATATTCTCCTTAACAAAAATTTTTCAAGAAATGATTGTTTAATTTCAGTTGGTGGGGGAATAACAGGTGATGTAACAGGTTTCGCCGCTAGTCTTTTTAAGAGAGGTTTAAAATTTGTAAATATACCTTCCACATTATTATCTCAGGTAGACTCTTCAGTTGGTGGTAAGACAGGTGTTAACACAGTACAAGGTAAAAATCTCATTGGTAGTTTTTACCAACCAAAAATTGTTATAAGTGATATTGAATTTTTAAAAAGCTTACCAATGCGAGAAATAGTCTGTGGTTATGCTGAAATATTAAAACATTCGCTCATAGCAAATAAAAAGTTTTATGCCTTTTTAGACCGAAACATAAAAAAAATATTAAAATTACAGTCTCCTCAAATAGAAAAATCAATTTATGAAAGTTGCAAGATTAAAAAATTGGTAGTTGAAAAAGACGAACATGAAGTAGGTATGAGAAAAATTTTAAATTTTGGACATACTTTTGCTCATGCTTTTGA
>MDSV01177704.1_pt1 | contig 10538 bp, 13 predicted proteins | sample 810851 | NCBI WGS metagenome assembly MDSV01 (sample SAMN05326640, study PRJNA326480) | marine metagenome | isolation source: seawater | place: Atlantic Ocean: North East | collected 2012 | reverse complement strand
TTTATAAAGTATTTAAGTTTTAATAAGAATTAATTACTTTTAAATTAAAAGTAATATTGCCGATTTTACTTGTTGATTGCAAGAAAAATATTAAATAGCTTTAATATTAAAAAATAAAATTTTATATGATAAGTAAAAATAACTATAGATCCAAATGCCCCATCAGTTGTTCTCTTGATGTTTTAGGTGATAAATGGACTATGATCATTATTAGAGATATGATGATTTTTAATAAAAAAACGTTTAAAGATTTTACCCAATCAAATGAAAAAATTGCATCTAATATTTTATCCAACAGACTTAAAACACTATTAGATCAAAATATTATTATAAAAGAAAAAGATCCAAATAATAAAAAAACCAATATTTATAAACTTACAAATATTGGTTTAGATATGGCTCCTATTATTTTGGAGCTGACTATATGGAGTATTAAAAATATAGAAAACTCAAACATAAATCAAATGAATCTTAAAATGCTCGAAAATAAGCCCCTTGCTATAAAGACTATGCAAAATAATTATAAGAAAGGGCTACCGTTTGGACACTCTTAGCCATGCACTATGGGGAAAAGGTCTTTTTGGTTACCGAGGTTATGGCAAGGTAGCTATTTTCTTTGGCGCTATGCCTGATCTTTCATCTTTTGGGGTTCTATTCATTATTCAAGCTATTAATGGTATATTTATCCCAGGACCTCCTAAACTAAAAAGTATACCTAATTGGTTATTTTTTAATTACGACATATCACATAGCTTTGTTACTGCATTTTTATGTATAGGAATTGTATATTATTTTAATAGATTAATTGCATTTACCATGTTAGCATGGCCATTCCACATAGTTTTAGATTTTCCTTTTCACTCAAAAGAATATTTTCCAACTAAACTCTTTTACCCCCTTTCAGACTGTTCTTTTGATGGAGTACCATGGACAAACCCTGAAATCTGGTTTCCTAATATTGCAGGGATAGCTATTTTATTTATTTACAGAACTAAATCTTATAAAAAATTCAAATTTTTTAAATATTAGATAATATTATATTTTATAAATTAATATATCTCTCAATATACTCTTTTACCTTAAATTTTCTTTTACATCCATTATAATTCATATACCTAATTTTTCCGTAAACAGGCCTTTCAAACCATGCTCTATCATGAATGCCCCCTATGCTCCAAGCAATACCCGTATATCCATTTGGGTCTCTTCCATCTAATTCATATTTATCATTTAATATTATTGAAACTTGAAGCGCTATTTCTGGTGATTTACTCCATTCTAATATTTTTTTTGCCCAATACATACGCATAAATCCATGCATTTTACCTTGGAATTTCATCTGATTTTGAGCAGCATTCCATAACGCATCATGAGTTTTAGATTGCTCAAATTCATCATACGAATAGATGTAATCTCTATTATCCTTTCTATGTTCGTTTAATGTTTTTTGAGCCCAAGGATGGAAACCTTCAAAATAATCATAACTTGATTCATATTCGCAAAAATTATCAGCTAATTCTCTTCTCACAATCATTTCTTCTAAAAAAACATCCTTATCAGCCTCGGTGATATTTGATTTTTTAATTTCATAGGCTACTCTTTGAGCTGAAATTTGTCCGAAATGAAAATACGGACTCAAATTACTCAATTTATTTAATGTTGGATCATTTCGATTTGTGCTATAATCTTGCACATTATTTTTAAAAAAATTTAGTCTATCTAAAGCTGATTTTTCTCCTGGAATAATCCAATCAACGCTTTTTACCATCCTATCAACATTTAAATCATCAATAATTTTCTCCCAATTTATAGAACTCTTCTTAGTTATACCATATGGATGAATAATACAATTTGGAATATCAGTAAGATATTCATCCAACAATAAATTAATTTTTCTTCTAATTGTGTGAGCTGCAAATTCTTTTTTATCTGAGGTTTTCCAAACCGGAATAATATTATGAGTATCTACCTGGTATACAGGAAAACTCAATTTATCTAAAACTTGATTCAATCGTCTCTTATATAACTTAAGAGGCGAATAATCTGTTAATAAGGCTCCAACTTTAAGCTTTGAACATAAAAAAGGGATTTCATGAGACGCATTACCTTTCAAAAGGTGAAATTGGATATTATATTGAGAAAGACTAAGCTCAGTTTCTTGCAACCCTGAAAATAGAAATTCATACTCTCTTATTGTTGAACTGGATACCTTAGCATTAAATTGAAAACAAACATGCAATGAAACTTTATATTTTAAAGCTGCTCTTTGAGCCGCATACAAGGCCCAATTATCATTAAATCTTTTATCTCTAACCATCCAATAAAGAACGGCTTTCCCATTAAATTGACCTTTTTTTAAAGTTCTAACTCTATTTGAATAAGACATTTAATAGTAATGAGGCAAGATTTTTAGATATACTAAACTTCTAAATCTTGAGGTTTTATAGGCAGTTTTTTTACTCTTTTACCGGTTGCTAAAAAAACAGCATTTGCAATTGCAGGAGCTATGGGAGGCAAGCCTGGCTCTCCCACCCCACCAGGGCTCCTCTTACTATTCATTATAGAAACATTTATTTCAGGAGTCTCATCTAATCTTACAACAGGATAATCATCATAGTTACTTTGATTAACTCGACCACCTTTAACAGTCATTTCACTATATAATGTAGCTCCTAATCCAAATATTATTGCCCCCTGCATCTGTGCTCTTATAGTCATGGGGTTAATAGTCTGACCACAATCAACAACACAATTAACTTTATGTACTTTTATTTTGTTGTTTTTTTCAACTGATATTTCTGCAATTTGGGCCACATGAGAACCAAAGCTATGATGATAAGCAAAACCTTGATAATGATTACTCTCCAATTTCAAACTCCAATTAGATTCTTTGGCTACTTTTTTTATAACACCAGAAGCTCTAGAATTATTATTCAAATTTTTTAATCGAAGTTCTAGAGGATCAATTCCTAATTCATGCGCAAGCTCATCAATGAAACACTCATTAGCAAAAGCATTTTGAGAATTAAAAACTGCCCTCCAAAATCCTAATGGGATATCTGTTTCAAAAGGAGCTGCTTTAACCCAGATGTTATCAAATTTGTATGGAATATGTGCAGCACCATCTGTTATTAAATAATTACGAACCTTGTTTTTAACTATACCAATACTAGTTGCCCATTTTAATATTGGTAAACTTGCGCCATATTGATTAACTGCATTACCGGTTAAAGGATCAGGGGAGATAACGACATGTTTCCATGCCTTAATATTTTTATTTTCTAAGACTGCACTCATTTTATGTTTACTTGAAGGTCGTGCGAAGCCATGTTTTATATCATCTTCACGAGTATAAATTAATTTTATCGGTTTTTGAAGATGGTTAGATATTTGAACTCCATCTTCAATCCAATCATTAAATGATTTTCTTCCAAAACCACCTCCAAGAAAAGTCATATTTAATTTAATATTTTTTTTTGAAATGCCAGTAACATTAGATGCTCTACTAATTACGTTACTTGGGTTTTGTGTCCCAGCCCAAATCTCACAAAAATTATTTGAAACACTTACTACACAATTACAAGGTTCTAATGGAGCATGTATTTGAAATGGAAGAAAATATTCCGATTCAATAATATTACTACTCTTTTTGAAAACTTTTGAAGGCTTACCATCTTTCCTAACCTTAGAAGACTTTCCATCAGAGAGATGCTCCATGTGTTTAAGATAAGAATCACTATCAGCATTTATAGGTTTCTTCGTTTTTTTCCAATTAACTTTTAATTTTTTTCTTGCTTTAATAACAGCCCACGTATTGTTTCCAACTATAGCAACACCAGAAGAAATTCTAAAAACATCAATTATACCCGGTTGATTCTTTACATCTTCAGAATTTGACCCATCATAACTAGAACTAAAATATCTAGGTCTCTCAACCATAGCATATAACATGCCTTTGATATCTTTATCCATAGCAAACTGCGCTGAGCCATCTACTTTCCCTTGAGAATCTGTCCGCAGCATATCTTTGCCTAAAATTGAAAAATTTTGAGGATCCTTAAGTTGAACTTTTTTAGGAATCTTAATCCTAGATGCAGCCTCAACCAGTGAACCAAAGGTAGCTTGATTCCCACTCTTTTTATGAAGAATAAGACTTTTTTTAGCTTCACACTCAACAGGACTTACTTTCCAATCTAGGGCAGCAGCTTCAATCAACATCTGCTTTGCAATCGCTCCTGATTTTCTCATTTTATCCCAGCCATAGCCGCTTATTGACATACTGCCGCCAGTACCCATAAAGTTATCATCAGCTATTTGTTGTACTTTGACTTTTGACCAATCAACCTCCATTTCTTCAGCAATTAACATAGGTAATGATGTCCAGACACCTTGCCCCATTTCTGCTTTAGCGACTGATAAAACTACTGAATCATCTTTCAGCACGTTTATAAAAGTATCTGGCGAAAATCCTAATTTTTTATCTTTTGAAGCAAAAGCCATATTAAAGCCAATGGCAAAACCAGACCCAATTATAGAACTAACTTTTATAAATTCTCTTCTTGAAATTGAATAATTTTTAGCCATTTTTAATTTCTTCAGAGGCAGATTTTATTGCTTTTTTAATCCTTTGATATGTACCACATCTACAAATATTCATTTTCATCGCACTATTGATCTCATCATTGGTAGGGGTATTATTTCTATTTAAAAATGCTGAAGCTGTCATTATTTGACCTGATTGGCAATAACCACATTGAGGGACATCATGGGCAACCCAAGCTTTTTGAACAGGATGATCCCCTCCTTTTGATAAACCCTCAATCGTTGTTATTTCATCAGTTTCTTCCAAACTATCAATCGAGATTTGGCATGATCTAATTTCAACACCATTTAAATGAACTGTACATGCTCCACATAACCCTCGTCCGCAACCAAATTTTGTACCTGTTAATTTTAATTCATCTCTTAAAACCCAGAGAATCGGAGTTGAAGGGTCTACCTTGACAGATTTATTTGCTCCATTAATCTTTAATATAAAATTTTCAAGTCGTTCCATCTATTTTCCAAAAATTATTTAAATCTACTATTTGACTTTAAACAATTTAGTTATTAATTCAAGGTCATCATCTAATTTATGTGAAGTAAAAAAATATTAAAACTAAACTATCAAACTTTTTAGTTCTGAAAATGTAATAAATGTTTTATTAACATTTTTCTGGACAGATGGTAGAAACTCTAATCCAGTTCCCCCAAACAGAACATCTGTTTGATTATCATGCGCAACATTAATAATTTTATCTATTTGCAATTCTGTCTTTATTAAATTTTCTTTAAAAGTAGCCATGCAGCATTGCATATCACAGAGATAGAAAACAATTAAATTAATTGATTTTTTATTTAGAATATTTGTCAGATCACCTAACTTTGCATGCGAACCTGTATTTAAAACATTATAGCCGTTATGTCGAAGAATTATTTCTGACATCACAACACCAAGATCAGGTAAATTATCTTCAAAATTAATACATAAGGCCGTATTACCATTATAACTGCCATTAGGTTTTAAAGAACTAAGACTTTCCACAATTCTCGTAATTAATTTTCTACTAACAAATGCTTCTACATGGCTTATATAATTTCGCCTTAACGCATTTTCAACTATCATACTGCTTGGGTCTATTATTTCATCGCAGATTGTTTCAACTGAAATACCTTTCATGTAAGATCCATTCACAATAGTACTGACGGTTAGATCATCTGACTCTAAACTAGCATCTGCTAAAATTTGTGTAAGTTTACTAAATTTACTTTTATTGATATATTGATATATTCTCTTATGTTGAGCGTTATCTAAACCGAGTTCACTATTAGTTTCAGCATCTTTATTATCTTTGTAATAATCTCGAATATTTTGAATTGTAAACTTTCTGTGCCCTCCAGCTGTTTTTGCACATTTAATGATACCACTTTTTGTCCAACGTTTTAAGGTTGAAATATTAATCCCTAAAATCTCAGCAGCATTTTTTGAAGTTATATATCTCATACCGAAATATAAATAATTAACACATTACATTTCAACTATTTTGAGCGTTTTGGACTATTTTTATTATAAATAGAAGTATTAAGACTTACTGTAAATGATAAAGAAGAATTATTAAACTAATAGACAGCATTATAAAAGCTGGTAACATTTTAAAAATTGGGTTTTTAACTCTTATATGAGTAATTAAAGCAGCCACCATCAAAAGCGCTATACCAGAAGCACCTAAAGTAACAACTTGATTTTCAGAAGATTGAATCATCAGAGTAAACGAGATTTTTAAAATACCAACAGGATCTCGAACCCAATTAGGTAAATTATAATGGAGAAATTCTTCTTTTATGTTTTTATATCTAACAACCCAAACAAAAAATACGGTAACAAATGTTATAATTTTGAGTGCTGAAACTATGCTCTGATCAACTAAATTCATAATGATAAAATATAGTCTATTTTTAAAAATATTCAAAACTTAAATTTGATAAAAAATTAACAATAAAAACAATTGCCTTAAAAACATAATCTTGAAAAAATTTTATTATATATATTTTTTTATTACTTTAATTATTGGGTTTTTATTTATGCAAAACAATTTAAAAGTTAGTTATTCTATATTCTTAGGTATGTTAATCCCATCAATTGTAAGCTACTTAAATATATTGGCTATAGACTATATAATGAAAGCTTTTGGCCCTGAAAAAGTAAATGGATTCAATATGATACAATTTATTACTAAATCAATCTTCATGATAAGTATGTCTTACATCGGTATAAAAGTTTTTGATCTAGAACCTTTAATATATATTTTTCTGCTCTGTTTAACATGGTTTATTTTTCATATTATTGAAGCTTTTTATACCCAAAAGGTTTTTAATACCCAAATAAATAAAAACTTTAAAAAATAATCAATATTAGATATTTAATTTTTTAACAATATTCTTGTAGAAGAGTTTTTTTTGATTATCTTTTTTATCATACATCGAGACCATCATACTCATTCTTGGATTTTTTAAAAAGAAAGATCTCTTGTTATCAATAAAATTCCAGTACAGGGAATCCCATTTATCCATCCAAAGGCCTTTCTTATAATTACTCATTTTTAATATGTAATTACTCCCACTAATATAAGGTTTAGTTGACATTATACCTCCATCAGCATACTGACTCATACCATAGACATTTGGAACCATCACCCAGTCATAAGAGTCAATAAAGAATTCCATAAACCATCTATATACTTCATTAGGATTATAACGCAATAAAACCATAATATTACCAAGAATCATTAATCTTTCAATATGGTGGCAGTATGCAAATTTCTTTACCTTTTCAATGGTAGCATCAACAGGGAATATATCAACATCTCCTGTGTAAAATTGAGTAGGTATTTTTTTTTTAAAATTCCAATAATTAGTGCTCCTTTGTTTAACACCAGAAAACTCATATACTCCTCTTATAAATTCTCTCCATCCAATTATCTGTCTTATAAATCCCTCTAAACAATTTAATGGTATTGAATAGTCGTTAGAGAATTCTACAACCTTTTCTATTACCTCTTTAGGTGTAATCAGACCTATGTTTAAATATGGTGTTAAGACACTGTGAAATAAGATTGAATCTTCTTCAGATATTGCATCTTCATAGTCACCAAAATAATGAAACCTATTATGCAGAAATTCTTCAAAGCTTTTAAATGCTTGATCCCTATTAATTGGATAATTAAATAGATCTAAATCTCCAGGATTATCACTATAATTCTTATTCACGAACTCTATAGTTTTTCTATATAAACTAGAAGGATATTTAATTTTTTTGACTAAAGGTATTTCAAAATTCTTTGGAAGCTTTTTCCTGTTTTCTGCATCGTAACTCCATTTTCCCCCAATAGGCTCTCTATTTTGATCTAATAATATATTAAATCTTTTTCTTTGCTTTTTATAAAAGTTAGCCATCAAATATCTCTTACTTGATGAAAAATCATCTTTTATTTGATTATTTGATAGAAGAAATCCTGGATTTTCATACCACTTTACAGAAACATTAGATTTATTAACGGCTGAATTAATTATCTTATTTAATTTAAAATCAACTACATGGCAGATATGAATAGAATTAATACTATATTTAGAAAGAAAAACTTCAAAATAATTTTGACCTTGGAGAGATTTTAATAAAATAATTTCAGAATCATATCCCCTATTTTTAAGACAGGAATTATACTCTTCAATCGATAATAAATGGAGGAGTATTTTCTGTTTGTGAAACTTTAAAGAAAATTTTTCACTTCCAAAAAAAGTAGGATCTTGAATTATAAATACTTTTCTTTTTTTTGATAAGCTCGGATGATTATAAAAAAGTTGATTTGGATAAACAATTGTTGCATTCATAGTTGATGTAACAAAATAAAAAAATATTAATCTTTTTTTAGCCGATTCTTATCTTGAATTCTAATTACACGCACCATTTCGTCCCAAATTTGATCCCTTTCATCTCTTTTTTTTTGGATCTCTGGTCCCCATTTTTTCATAAAATCACTTACTAAGTTTTCTAATTTTTCAACTCTTTTTTCTATTTTAACCAGATTACTCATATTAATACCTTTTTTAGTTACTTTTTAATTTAAACTTAGGCTACATTATCCAATAAAAAATTAAATTAGGGCTTATCATTTTCACTGTATAGACCTAAATTATAATTTGGAGACTATAATGTCACTAGTTGGACTGATATTACTTGGAAAAAACTCTAATAAATTTCCTTTTTCATCGATGAGATACTTGCTAAAATTCCAAGATGGCAATTCTGAATTCCAACCATTTTTTGATGGATCGGATAACCATTCGTAAAGAACGTGCTTAGGAGATTGCTTGATATTTCCTTTAGCCATAACTGAAAAGGTCACTCCAAAATTAGTTTTACAAAATTCATCAATTTCAGAATTTGTCCCAGGCTCTTGACGCCCAAAATCATTGCAAGGAATCGCTAAAACCTCGATTTTATCTGAGTAATTGCTATGTAATTCTTGAAGGTCATTATATTGAGATGTATAACCACATTTACTTGCAACATTAACGATTAATATTTTTTTGCCTTTATATCTCTTCATTGAGATGATTTCACCAGTAATATTCTTGATATTAATATCATGTATAGATTTTATTGAATTCATAGTTTGACCAATAATAATGTTGAAGAAAAAAAGTCCGACTAAAATATTATAGTAGACAGTCAAGAATAATTTATTCAGAACGAAATTTCTAATGGATTTGAATGTAAAATTATTCAAATGATAAACCATTATTTTCATAGTTATAGTGAGATGAATTTGCATTTCTACTCTTGTTATCTTTTGCGATCAGAACATTAGATCGTTCATTTTCTAACATAACAAGATAATCATCTACATATGTATTTACTTCATTACTTGAGATAATGAGTTTGCTCAACATGTGCCTTGGCCTTATTCTTTGTAGTTGCTTATCTGATTGATCTAAAGATAACCTTCTAAAAATATATTCACCAAGTGACTTCGAAGATCTTGTCCATTTTGTCTCTTTAAAAGATCCTTTTACATATCTCAATTTTCTTAAAGCTGGTTTTTTCATATTTACTCCTATTTAGTTGAAGATAGACCACCATCCACAATAAAATCTTGTCCTGTGATCCAATTATTTTCCTTGTGTAAAAGATAAGTTATCATATTAGAAATATCCTTAGGTTTGCCTATGCGACCGAGTGCATGCATTTTCTGACTGGCTTTTAAAGCGATAGGGTTCTGAGTGATGCCACTTGATAAAGGTGTTTCAACCAGCCCAGGTGAAACCGTATTAACTCTAATATTTTTCCTTGAATATGTTTTAGCTGCTGATTTTGCTAGACCTTCAATTCCTGATTTTGCCATACATATTAGCTCATGGTTTGCTAGACCGATTTTTGAAGCGGCTGTAGACATTAAAACAATCGAACAATTATCTAAAAGCGCTCCTGCTGATTTAATAATAGCAAAAGATGATTTTAAATTTAAGTTAACAGAATTTGAAAAGTCTAGTTCCGTTGACCTGTGGGCAGGTTTTAAAATTAAATTACCTACTAAATTCACAATACCATCAATAGTTCCAAGTTGAGTAATACCTTGTTCAACAAAATTTTGGACAGAATTAAAGTCTGTTGCATCAACCCTTAATTTTCCTACTATTGATTTAGCTTTGATTGGATTTTGGTGCTCAGCAAGAAAGAGATTACAATTATTGGCTAACAAATCTTCGCATAATTTAGCTCCAATTCCTCCTGAAGCACCCAGAATAAGAATATTACTATCCATTTTTTATTAATGCTTGGTAAAGTCTACTATTAGATGCTGTTAGTCCACCAGAGAGTGACCAGCCTTCTTTTAACATGTCATCAATCTTTTTAGCAAGATCTTTGTGATCTTGATTGTAAGCAGATAAGATACAAAATCTTTCAGTTAGTGCAATATCAACGGTAGACATGTTTAAGA
>MDSV01050172.1_pt1 | contig 10538 bp, 7 predicted proteins | sample 810851 | NCBI WGS metagenome assembly MDSV01 (sample SAMN05326640, study PRJNA326480) | marine metagenome | isolation source: seawater | place: Atlantic Ocean: North East | collected 2012 | reverse complement strand
CTAGTTAACAAACTTAAACCAGTAAATCCTGTATACTGTATACGCCCAGATACCATAAAAAGATCGGTCAAGGTCTTTAAGAAAAATTTCCCAGGTAAAATTTTATACGCTGTTAAGACTAATCCTAATGAATACGTTCTTAAACATATTATCAAAAATGGTGTGGAAAGATTTGATGTTGCATCAATTAATGAAATAAAACTTATAAAAAAACTTAGCCCTAAATCTAAACTATATTTTATGCACCCTATCAAAAGTAGAGAAGATATTGCATCAGCATATTTTAATTATAGCGTTAAAGATTTTTCTTTAGATACAAAAGAGGAATTAATGAAAATATTAGACTCAACTAAAAATGCCAAAGATTTGAATTTATTTGTAAGAGTCGCTGTTTCTAATGAACATGCAGAATTAGATCTTTCAAGAAAGTTTGGAGCTTTAACAAGTGAGGCTTTAGGTTTGGTGAGGCTTTGCAAACAACATGCAAAAAAATTAGGTATAAGCTTTCATGTTGGTTCTCAATGTATGCATAAAATTTCTTTTTCAAAAGGACTGAAAGAAATTTCAAATATAATAAGAAAAACTAAAATTATTCCAGATACTATTAACGTTGGTGGAGGATTTCCTTCTATATATCCTGATTTAAAACCAGAACCTTTAGAAAATTACTTTAATGAAATTAAATTAGGTTTAAATCATCTTAAACTTGAAAAAATGCCAGAGGTGATTTGTGAGCCTGGTAGAGCTTTGGTAGCTGAAAGTGGATCAACCATTGTAAGGGTAAATTTAAGAAAAAAAAATAAGCTTTACATAAATGATGGAACTTATGGTTCTCTTTTCGATGCTGGAGTCCCTAATTTTATATTACCATCGAGACTAATTACTAACGGACGAATACAATCAAAAAAAATTACTGCCTTTCAATTTTACGGCCCAACATGCGATAGCTTAGACTATATGAAAGGTCCTTTCTTATTACCAAATAACATTAAAGAAGGTGACTATATAGAGCTGGGTCAATTGGGTGCATATGGACTAACCTTTAGGACTAAATTCAATGGGTTTTATTCAGATACTATAGTCGAACTCAATGACAAACCTATATTGTCATTGTACAATGATACAAGTAAAATTAATTACTTAGTAGCTTAATGAATAAAAAAAATAGTCCTTCCGCAGGACATAATAAAAAATCATTTTTAAATAAACCAGTCGAGCATATTGACATAACAAAGTTTGATGCAAGAAATATAATCGACTCGATGAGTAAAATGTCTTTTACCTCCAGAGATACAGCAAACGCTTCAAAAATTTTTAATGAAATGATCGAAGATAGGTCATGTTCTATTTTTTTAACTTTAGCTGGTTCTACTTCCGCTGGTGGTTGTATGAAATTATATTCAGATTTAGTGAAGTATAATATGGTGGATGCAATTGTAGCTACAGGAGCTTCGATAGTAGATATGGATTTTTTTGAGGCTCTTGGATTCAAGCACTATCAAGGCTCCCAATTTGAGAATGACACTAAATTAAGAGATAACTACGTAGATAGGATTTACGACACTTATATTGATGAAGATGAATTACAAGCGTGTGATCAAAAAATTTGTGATATTGCAAATTCATTAGAACCTAAAACATATACTTCTAGAGAGTTTATATATGAAATGGGAAAATATTTGAAAAAAAATTCAAAAAAGAAAGACTCTTTAATTGAGACTGCTTATAATAATCATGTTCCGATATTTTGTCCTGCATTTACTGATAGCTCTGCAGGTTTTGGATTGGTAATGCACCAAGAACAAAATCCTAAAAAGCATTTGACTATAGACTCCATAAGAGAATTTAGAGAATTAACTGAAATTAAACTTCAATCAAAACAATCTGGCTTACTTATGATAGGTGGTGGAGTTCCTAAAAACTTTATACAGGATACAGTAGTATGCGCTGAACTACTTGGCAAAAAAGTTGATATGCATAAATATGCGATTCAGATAACGGTAGCAGATACACGAGACGGTGCTTGTAGCAGTTCAACTCTTAAAGAGGCTAGCTCATGGGGAAAAGTCGATATATCAAAAGAACAAATGGTTTTTGCTGAAGCTACTAGTGTTTTACCGCTAATCGCCAGTGACGCTTTTCACAGACAAAATTGGAAAAAAAGAGACAAAAGAGAATTCTCTAAAATTTTCAAATAAAATGAAATTTGTTAGACAAAGAGATGGTTTCTTAGGTTATGACGCTAATACAAACATAAAAAGCAAAGTTGTTGTAGTGCCATTTGGATTAGAAAAAACAGTTTCCTATGGTCAAGGCACAAAGAATGCGCCTAAAGAAATAATTAAAGCTTCACATCAAGTTGAATTGTTTGATGAGGAGTTGAATAAAGAAACTTATAAGCACATAGGTATTAAAACACTCAAACCTTTTAAAATAAAGAGTCAAATAAAATCTGCTCTAAATCAATTAGCAGAAATAAATAAGGATATTCTATCACAAAAATTATTTCCTTTAGTTTTGGGAGGTGAACATTCTATTACAAGCGGTTCGATTAGACCATTTGTTAAAAAATTTGACAATCTTTATATTCTGCATTTTGATGCTCACGCTGACTTGAGAGAAAAGTATAATGGAGAAAAATATTCTCACGCAACAGCAATTAAAAGATGTTTAGATTTTAAAAATGTTAAAGTTGTATCCTTTGGGATAAGAAATTTATCTAAAGAAGAAATGAACTTTTATAATAAGAATAAAAAAAAAATAAAAATTTTTTGGAGTATTGATAAAAACAAATGGAGTATATCTAAAATTCGTAAGTTGTTTAAAAATAAAAATGTTTACATTACTTTCGATGTAGATGGATTTGACTCAAGTTTAATGCCAGCCACTGGCACACCAGAACCTGGGGGGATGTTTTGGAATGACGTAATGCCAATAATTAAAAGTGTTTGCTCTGTTTCAAATGTAGTCGGAGCAGACATTAACGAACTTGCTCCTATAAAAAACTTTAATTCTTGCAATTTTTTGGTAGCGAAACTTGCGTACAAGATAATATCTTACGTATTTGAGTTTAGATCAAAGTACTAAGATCATTAATTCTCCATTTAATTTTTACTCTAGCTCCAGAAAGTGTACCATTGTTATCAAAGGTAATAATAGCCGATTGTCTTTCCAACAAGGTTTTACCTAGGAAAGTTCCTAAACCTAAACCTGCATTATTTTTCACTCTTTTCGACCTTGTTTTAATGTAGGGCTCTCCTAATGCCTTAATAATATCTTCTGGAAAACCCGGTCCATCATCATCAATGATGACAAGTAAATTAATGTTATCACTCTCAATAGAGATTTGAACTTCATTATTTGAGAATTTTACGGCATTTCCAATAAAATTTCTTAGGCCATAAACTAATTCTGGCGTCCTTTTTATATTAATTTTGTTAATATCCTTGACAGTATTCAAATATATTTTTTTTTCAGAGGACTCTTTAAATGATTTTATAATTTCCTCAAGTAAATCTTCTAAATTCATTTCACTTAAAAACTGATCATTAATTATTTTTTTTTGAGAAATTTGTTTAAGAATTTCACTACATCTTTTAGTTTGACTGATTAATAAATCTAAATCTTTAGTATGTTTTGATCTATCACCTATTTCCTTTCTTAGCTCTTTAGAAACAACAGATATTGTGGCTAAAGGTGTACCTAGAGAGTGTGCTGCAGCAGCAGCTTGTCCACCCAAAGACTCGAGCTCATACTCTTTAGCTAATATTTGTTGAAGTTTATTAAGTGCATCAGATCTTTTTTTAGTTTCTCCAGCAAATCTTATTCCAAAATAACTTAAAAAAACAAGTCCAATTATTAGAGATATTAAGATTCCAGTAACATAATAATTTGGAAAAGATAAAACATATTCTTCCATTCCTGGTAACGGCAGATGGAAAAAAGTTATTGCAAATAATAATAAAATTGTAGACGATCCAAGAATAATGGTACTACCCATACTTAAAAATGTCGAAGCGACAATTGTCGGGACTATCATTAGTATGGAGAAAGGGTTAAAAATTCCTCCGGTTAAAAAAAGTAATATACTTAATTGTAAAACGTCATACATTAAAAAAGAGGTTGAATATAAATCTTTAAGAAGAGTTGCATTTATTTTAAATTGTAGAAATATATTAGTTAAAAATCCAAATAAAATAATGAGATGACAAAGTAATACAGGAAAGTTTAAGTCCAAATAAAAATATACAAGATTAACTGAAACTATCTGCCCAAGAATTGCTATCCATCTTAAAAAAACTAAAGTTTTTTTGTCTAAATTTAAATTTTCCTCTAATCTGAATAGAGTAGAAAAATCCATTTGATTTTTAAATATCTAAATTTGCAACGTCTAACGCGTTACTAGTAATAAATTCACGTCTAGGCGCAACTTCATCTCCCATTAAAATTGAGATAATTTTTTGGTCTTCCTTAGACTTTTCTTTCGTTCCATTTGAGTATTGAACTTTTAGCAAATTTCTATTATCTGGATTAAGAGTAGTTTCCCAAAGCTCCTCTGGATTCATTTCCCCCAACCCTTTGAATCTTTGAATTGAAAGTTTATTTCGTTCTTCTTCAATAATTTTATGAGTTTCTTTTGTGCTTAACTTGTTTTTCTTTGATTTGCTTGATGAATTATTTAAAATAAATTGATCTAATTCTTTCTCATCTTTTATATATATACTTTTATTCCCTCTATTGATTTTAAATAATGGTGGTTGGGCCAAATATAAATTACCATTTTCTATTAATTGATTAAATGGATGATTATTAAAAAAAGTTAATAATAAAGTTCTTATATGTGATCCATCGACGTCAGCGTCTGTCATGATTACAATTTTTTCATATCTTAAATTTTCAATATTAAAGTCCTTTGATCCAGTTCCCAGCGCATTAATTAAAGTTACGATTTCACTTGATGACATCATTTTGGACAGTGCTTTATTCTCATATTCTGCAGCATTTCCATTTTTTTTAGAACGATTATTTACATAAGTGTTTAGGATTTTTCCTCTTAGTGGTAAAACGGCTTGAAATTCACGATTACGACCTTGTTTTGCTGACCCACCAGCTGAGTCACCCTCGACTATGTATAGCTCAGTACCTTCACTTTTAGAGATTTGACAATCAGCCAGTTTACCGGGCAGGCCTGTGATTTCGAAACTACCCTTTCTTCTAATATTATCTCTAGCCTTTCTTGCAACATCTCTTGCTATCGCCGCCTGGGTAATTTTTTCCAAAACATTCTTAATTACAGATGGATTTTGATCAAACCATAAAGATACTTTATCTGTAATGATACTCTCAACTATTAATCGAATTTCTGATGAAACAAGTTTATCCTTTGTTTGAGAAGAAAATTTAGGATCCGGCATCTTTATAGACAAAACAACAGTTAGACCTTCTTTAATATCCTCTCCAGATAAGGTGAGTTTATTACGCTTATTATGCTCATTAGAATATTTGTTCACAACACGAGTTAAAGCACTTCTAAATCCCAATAGGTGAGTTCCTCCATCTTTTTGGTGGATATTATTTGTAAAAGCTAATGCTTCTTCAGAATAGCCTGCATTCCATTCCAAAGAGCACTCTACACTCACACTGTCTTTGCTAGCAGAAATATATATTGGCTTTTTAAATAAGGCTTTGTCGCTTTTATTAGATAAAATTGGTTTTTTCTGATTAATAAATTGAACAAACTCAAGTATGCCGCCTTCAAATTTATATTCATATTTTTTCTCTTTTGCTGATAATTTATCTAAAAGTGTTAAGCAAATGCCTTTATTCAAAAATGCTAATTCTCTCATTCGCTTCTGAAGGATTGCGGCGCTAAATTTTATGGAAGAAAAAATTTCCTTAGACGGTAAAAATGTTATAGATGTCCCACTTTTTTTTGTAGCACCCTTTTTTTTAAGAGGTTTAATTGATTTACCATCCTTGAATTCTATAAAATATTCCGATTGGTCTTTGTAGACGTTCAATTGCAACTTCTCTGATAAAGCATTCACTACTGATACTCCAACACCATGTAATCCGCCAGAAACTTTGTATGAGTCGTGATCAAATTTTCCACCGGCATGAAGTTGAGTCATAATTACCTCGGCAGCTGACATTTTTTCACTCTTATGCATATCTACTGGAATACCTCTACCATCATCTTCTACAGTGATAGTATTATTTTGATTCATAATTACAGTAATATTTTTACAATAACCGGCTAAAGCTTCGTCAATTGAATTATCTATTACTTCGAAAACCATATGATGAAGGCCAGTTCCATCATCGGTATCGCCAATATACATTCCTGGTCTTTTTCTAACTGCTTCGAGACCTTTTAAAACCTTAATGGAGGAAGCGCTGTATTCACTTTGGCTTTTTTTATTTGATTGTTTAGACATTTAATTTTAAAAAAGTTTTATCTTATAACATTTTTTGATAATAAGTTAAAATCGTCCCAGCTATTAACCTGCTACTTTTATTAAATACCAACAGTTTTAGATGAAAATTTAATTTTTGAGCTGAAAAATAAATTCCCTAAATTTTCATAGGCATAATGACGTAAAAACTGTTTTTGTCAGTGCTATCTAAAACTAATACTGGTGACGTTGAGTTTTTTAAATTTAAACTAAGATTTTTGTCTTCTACCTCAGATGCTATATCTAATAAATATTTAGAATTAAAACCAATAGCGAGATCCTCTCCTCCGTACTCTGCAGCTAACACTTCATTTCCGTCTCCTGAGTTAGTGCTATTTACTGATAATTTAAGTTTATTTTTGCTTAAATCTAATTTAACACCTTCTTTTCGATCTAATGAAACTGAGGCTACTCTTTCGACAGAGTTTATAAATTCATTTCTGTCAACTACCAAGACCTCTTTATTTTCTTTTGGTATAACTTTTTGATAATCTGGAAATTTGCCATCTATGACCTTTGAAATTAAATTTATTTTTCCTAAAGAAAATTTTATTTTGTTTCCTCCAGTCTGCACTGATAACTTTTCACTTGTCTCTGAAAGTAAACTGCTAAGTTGAAAAACTGTTTTTCTAGGTAAAATTATAGATGAAAAATCTCTTAGATTTTCTACGCTCATACTACTCGATGATAGCCTATGGCTATCAGTAGCCACGCCTGTTAAGTAAGTTTGATTGTTTGACTCTGTAATATGTAAATATATTCCATTTAAATAATGTCTCGTATCATCATTAGATATAGAAATTTTAGTCTTATTTAATAAAGATAAAAACTTTTTATTGTCTAGTAGAACTTTTTCAGAATTAAAGTTATCATCAAAAGTTGGAAAATTTGTTGAAGGAAGACACAGTAGATTAAAATCAGAATTTTGAGATTTAATGCTTATTTTATTTTCAGTCTTAAGAGTGAAATTTATGTCCGAATTTGAAGGAATTTTTCTTAAAATATCAAATAACACATTTGCTGAGGTAGTTGTATTGCCATCTTGAATAATGTTCAAATCTGAAATCTCATCGTAAAATACAATATCTAAGTCAGTAGCTACAATTTTTAATTTTTTGTCTTGAATATTTAATAATACGTTCGATAGTATTGGTAGCGTATTTTTTTTTTCTACTATTCCTTGAACAAAACTCAAAGATTTTAATAAAAGATCTCTTTTAATAGTGAATTGCATTAATCTTAATTTTCAAGCAGTAAACCTTTTATTTGTAATAAATTTTTTTTCATTTCATCATCTTTTTCGGATAACTTTGTAATGGTTTTTACTGCATGAATTACTGTTGTGTGGTCGCGATTAGCAAATCTTCTTCCAATCTCAGGTAGAGATCTTGTTGTAAGTTTTTTTGCTAAATACATCGCGATTTGCCGTGGTCTAGCCAATGGTCTAGATCTCCTCTGAGACAACATATCATTTAAAGAAATGTTATAAAAATTTGAGACAGTATTTTGTATTTTATCTACAGTAACGACTTTTGTTTGATTAAAAACATCTTTTAAAATATTTTTGCAATCAGATATTGTTAAAAGTCTTTTATGTACTCTGCTAAAAGCTATAACCCTATTTAAAACACCGATTAATTCTCTAATATTAGTTTTTGCTTCACTTGAGATAAAATTAACTACTTCTTCTGATATGCTAATATGCTCTTTAAATTGAGTTTGTATATCGTTTATTCTGCTATTAATTATACTTTTTTTAAGCTCCAAGTCAGGAACATCAATATCAATTATCAATCCACCCGATAGTCTAGATTTTATCCTTTCTTGAACTCGATCTAATTTCATAGGCGGCCTATCAGCAGAAATAACGATTTGAGAACCTTTCTCTAAAAGAGTATTAAACGTGTGAAAAAACTCTTCCTGTAAACTCTCTTTTCCTCGAATAAATTGTATATCGTCAATTATAAATACTGACGATTTTCTAAAGAAATCTTTAAAATTTACCATGTCGTTTTTTTTAATAGATTTAATAAAATGATACATAAATCTCTCAGCAGAAATAAACATTACCTCATTTTTTTGCTGAAGCTCTAAACCAATAGCGTTTAATAGATGGGTTTTCCCTAAACCAACACCACCGTAAATATATAGAGGATTATACCTAGAAGAATGTTCACATACTTTTTTAGAATAAGACAAAGCTACTTCGTTACTCGGACCCTTAATAAATTTATCAAAGTTAAGATTTGGATTTAGTCTATTATAATTCAAAATTGAGTCTTTTATCTCAGTGACTTTATTTAGGTCTTCAATTTTGAAATCCTCATTTCTATCTATTTTGTTATCCTCAATTATTTTAAATTCGATTCTGCTTAAACTAAGTTTAAATGTTTTTACCAACGCTAAAATTTTGTCTAGATACCTTGAAACAATCCAATCTCTGAAAAATCTTGTTGGTACACCTAAAACTAAATAATCATTAAATTCTTTTATTAATACAATATTTTTTAACCAACTTGAGTAAATTTCTTCTCCAAAATTTTTTTTAAATTCAGCCTGTAAATCTGTCCAATTTAAAGTTTTTTCTTCCTCGGACACAAAAATGTTTTTTTGATTTGACGACTTGTTTTTCATGATTTTTTAAAAAAATAAACTTAATTCTTAAAAACCTTATTATTAAAAAACTTTCAATAGATATTTTTAAATTTGAAAAAAAAAATCAATCTTGGTTGTAGACTTAGCGTTGAGATAGAAATTTAAATTTTACAACCCTTAACAGAAATTTAAACTACATTTAGCTTAACTATACTAAATATATTTAAAAAATATATTTTTTAAAAAAATAACAACTTTTAATTGTTCGCTAAATTAATTTTTTTGAAGTTCTAGATACTTTTCTTGCAGCTGTCTTTCTGCTTATAACGCCAGATTTAGCAACCTGCATTAGAATTGATTGGAATTCTGAAAAAAATTCTTTTGATTTTTTCTTATCTCCTTTTTTTAAGAGCGTTTCCATCTGTTTCAGAGCCGATTTGTACTTGCTTTTTCTTATTCTATTAACTGATGTCTGTTTTTTAACTCTACGAACTCTTCTGATTGCTGATTTTGTATTTGGCATTTAAGTCAGTTGTATATCTTCCCTCCAAATAAGGGTCAACTTCTTATTTTTGGCAATTAGAGCAAAAAAATGTAGATCTATTTGAAATATTTACTTTTCTAATAGTGCCTTTACAATTTTTCCTAACACATTTAAGGCCATTTCTACCGTAAACTTTAAAAAATTGCTGGAAACTTCCTGCTTTACCAAAGGTATTATTAAAATCTTTAATTGATGATCCTCCTGATAATATTGCTTTCCTCAATATATTTTTAATATTTTTTATTATAGTTGATATATACTTTCTATTAAGAGTTGTAATTTTTCTTTTTGGGTTTAATTTACTCAAAAACAAAACTTCATTCGAATATATATTGCCGAGCCCAGATAAAAATGTTTGATCCATTAAAAGATCTTTTATATTTTTTTTTCTACCTTTTATTTGGCTTTGAAAATAAATTTTATTAAATTTAATAGAGAGGGGCTCTGGACCCAAAAATTTTAAGTGTGAAACTTGACTTAAATTTTTAGTTTTTTCAACTTTTATAAATCCAAATTTTCTAACATCATTATAGATCATTTTAACACTCTTGTTAAATAAAATACTTAAATGATTATGCTTTTCTTTAACACTATAAGTATTGTAATAAAAACTTGTTTTAATTTTTCCATATTTAGGACTAACCAACAAAAGCTTCCCGGTCATTCCTAGATGAATCAGTATTGTGAAATTATTATCTAAATTTAATAATAAATATTTAGACCTTCTTCGAATAGACTCGATCTTAGAATTGATCATTTTTTTCAGCATAACTCCGTTAATTGGGTATCTAAGCTTTTTTTGATGTATAGATATCTTTTTAATTGTTAGTTGATGTATTTTTTTTTTTAAGGACTTTTTAACAACTTCAACTTCTGGTAATTCTGGCATATAATTAATTATGAAAATTCTTAATAAAGATAAATCTAAACTAGTAGATAAAGTT
>MDSV01040909.1_pt1 | contig 10539 bp, 9 predicted proteins | sample 810851 | NCBI WGS metagenome assembly MDSV01 (sample SAMN05326640, study PRJNA326480) | marine metagenome | isolation source: seawater | place: Atlantic Ocean: North East | collected 2012 | reverse complement strand
AGGCCCACACTGCAGAGTGCGCTGCGCGCCAAAACCCTAGAAGAATATAACGATCTGAGCGGTGCGCTTATGCAGACAAAGGCATCCCATAGTGGCGACTATGGCATCGATGAAACGTTCAAACGTGAGGTTTGGCGCGGGGTCGTCGCCGCGGCTGAGCGCCACAACGACCCGGGAAACTTCACAACCTTTGCCGGCTATGAATACAGCAGCAACCCCCCCATGCTGCATCGTAATGTGCTCTACGCCGGCGGACCGTCGGCAACCCTGAAGACCTTGCCCTTCTCGAAATTCGACAGCGCCGACCCTGAAGACCTTTGGGCTTATTTGCACGAATATCGCCAGACCACGGGCAGCGATGTCATGTCCATTCCACACAACAGCAACCTGAGTCGTGGCAACATGTTTATGACCGTCACCTATGAAGGTAAGGCGATCACACCCGACTACGCCCATATCCGCTCCAGCATCGAACCCCTTGTCGAAGTCACCCAGATCAAGGGTGACAGCGAAACCCATCCATTGATCTCAACAAAGGATGAATTTGCTGACCATGAGACCTGGGGCAAATTTGAGTCGACAAAGACGACGAAGAAGAAAGACAGTTCCAAAAAGAGCCCTGACCCCACTACTTTGGCGCGAGCATCCTACGTCCGCTCCGCGCTTCAGACCGGTCTCGATATCGAGGCAAACGTCGGGGTGAATCCCTACAAGTTCGGCATGATAGGTGCTACCGATGCACACACCGGGCTTGCTACCGTTGATGAGGACAATTTCTGGGGAAAGATGGGCGGCAATGAACCCAGCCCGTACCGCGCAGGTACACTCGCTACCTTCTCCGCTTCCGGCTATGCCGCCGTCTGGGCCACGGAGAACACAAGGGAAGCGATCTTCGCCGCGATGAAGCGGCGCGAGGTGTATGCCACTACCGGACCATGGATGACCCTGCGTTTTTTTGGGGGATGGGACTATAAAGAGAGCGACGCACAACGGCCGGATATTGCGGAAACAGGCTATAAGCTTGGCGTCCCCATGGGGGGCGACCTGATTCAAAACAAGAAGAACAGAGTCCCGACATTTTTAATTCGCGCCACCAAAGAACCGGACGGTGCGAACCTAGATCGGGTGCAGATCGTGAAAGGCTGGCGCAACAAAAAAGGTAAGCTGCTCGAAAAAGTCTACAACGTCGTCTGGTCTGTCAATGGAAAGTCAGGACATCGCAAGATCGATGACGATGGTAACCTGCCAGTCGTAGGTTCCACCGTAAACCTTGAGGACGCCAGCTATCAAAATACGATAGGTAGTTCGGAACTCTCAGTCGTCTGGACCGACCCGGATTTCAATAAGCGTGAAGCAGCTGTTTACTATGTTCGCATCCTGCAGATTCCCACACCCCGCTGGACAACCTACGATGCAAAAGCCTACGGGTTGAAAGCGATCCAACAGAATCCACTCGCCGTAATTCAGGAACGTGCCTATTCATCGCCAATCTGGTATACGCCCCAATAGGTATAGACCAGTCTCCGTTTACAATCCACGCAGTGGCAATCCTGCTGCTTCATAACAGGCGTCAATCGCCTTCATCTGATGCACCGCCTCATCCGCGTCGGTATACAGCGAGGCGCCCTGTTCAATGGCAGCAATGAAGGCATCCAGCTGATAGTCGTAGCTGGCGCGATTATCAAAGGTCTCGCTCGTTGTCGCACCGTCAACTGTGACTTCGAACTTGGTGCCGTGTTGCGGCGAAATAGGATTCCATATATGTAGTGTGCCTTTCGAACCTGTCACCGTAAGATCAGCGCGTGTTTTACCACCATTGCGCATATCCCCAGAGATATGTCCGACGATACCGCTCGGAAAAGTAAGATCGGCCTCTAGAAAGAGGTCAACATCGGGCTGGCCCGTTTCGGCATTCGCCGACACTTCTAGCGGCTCTTCACCGGTGAGATGACGTACCCATGAGATCGGGTAGCAGCCGATATCCATCGTCACACCACCAGCGGTTTCATACTTGGTACGAATGTCATCTTCCAAATGACCAGCAACATGAAACGCGGCTTCAATCTCGGATATATCACCCAGGATACCCGAATCGCAGACCTCTTTCGCTCTGATGAAGCAGGGATGGTATCGATAGTGAAACGCATCCATCAGCACCAGGCCGGTCTCTTTCGCTACGAAGGCCATTTCCTCTGCCTCTTTGGCGTTACTGGCAATCGCTTTTTCACACAGAACGTGTTTGCCGGCTCTCAGCGCCTTGATGGACCACTCGTGATGCAGACCAATATGCAATGGGTTATATACTGCATCAATATCGGGATGGTTAATCACATCGTCATAACTATCCACAACGTTTGGAATGACATGTTCCTGCGCAAATGCTTCTGCACGCGATCGGTCGCGCGCCGCGACCACCGAAACCACCGCCTCATCGATATTCTTGCATGGCTCGATCAAAGCGGCGGGCGTAATACGCGCAGCGCCCAGTGTGCCAAATCTAATCATCACTACCTCCGGTTAGTGCAATGCCTACTTGGAGGCCTATGGTTTATGGCGCAAGACCTCACCTGCCTGGGCACCGGTCAGTTCATCGTCCATCAGGTTGATCTGACCATTGATCAGCGTAACTTTGTAGCCTCGGGCTTTCTGTATGTAACGCCTGGCGCCTCCGGGGAAGTCGTGAGCCATCTCCGGGTGCAGCTCTGTCACGTTATCGAAGTCAATGACGTTGACATCTGCCCGCATACCGGGGGCAAGCGTACCCCGGTCATTTAGACCAATGACTCGCGCAGGACCCGACGTCAACCGACGGATACCTTCGCCAATGGAATAGAGCTGCTTTTCCCGCAGCCAGTGTGACAGCGTAAAGGTAGACCAGCCTGCATCGATAAACTGTGATACGTGCGCACCAGCATCGCCCAGACTTGGATAGATATTTTTACTCTTGAAGAGCTCTCCCAACTCGTCCAGGTCCTGGTTGAACATCCGCCAGGTAAAGAGGGCCCGTCCCTCCGTTTCTCTACTGAGGCGTATGAACATTTCGGCTGGCGATTCACCATTCTGCTTCGCCAGAGCAACCAGATTGTCATTGATGTCCGCCGTATAGGTAGGCGTATCGCCATCGCCTTGATAGTAGAGTCGACTCAGGGCAACCCAGGTTTCCTTTTTCCCTTCCTGTATCAGTTTCTGAACCGTATCGTCATCATTGAATGCCGCGACACGTCCAGCCAGGTCTTTTTTACCGAGTGCATTCCAGGTTTCACCCACGAACGGCAACATGCCCTGAAGTCCAAACATAAAGCCAGATCCTCGCACCTGAGTAATCGAGGTGATATCGCCATTCTTGCAGAACTCATCCAGCCACTTAGCGACGCGCTTGCCGGACCCGGGTTCATTTGCACCGCCGCCACTGAATAGTATCCGGTTGTTAGAGGCGCGGGACATTCTGAGCATGACGTCCTCGCTTGCGCCAACCGCCTGCATCAACGCGTTTCTTGCGCCGACTTCCCTGCCAATGACCTCCAGTTCCTGAGGGTCAGCAAAGGTTCCGGGGATGGACCGACCGTCCGGTAACCGGTGGCCTTCAAGACGGTTCGTGGAAAAACCAAATGCGCCTCCGTCAATCGAGTCAGCGACGATGTCAGCCATCTGTTTCATTTCGTCCTCTGTTGCCAGCTCCTCAACTGCCCTTTCTCCCATGACATAGAAGCGAACCGCGCAGTGACCAACCAGGCCCGCCATGTTGAGGGATGGCTTCAGTTCGTTGATCGCATCAAGATAACCGCCATAGTCTTCCCAGCTCCAAGGCAGCCCGGTCATGATCGCATGCTTGGGAATGTCCTCTACGGTTTCCATCATGCCGGCCAGAAACTCTCTATCTTCCGGCCTGCACGGCGCAAAGGTCACACCGCAGTTACCCAGCAGCGCCGTCGACACACCGTGCCAGGACAAAGGGGTCATCGTAGGATCCCAGCCAATCTGGGCATCAAGGTGTGTATGCAGATCAATGAATCCCGGGGTTACCAAATGACCCTCGGCATCGATCTCTTGTTTCCCCTTACCGTCAACTTCGCCCACTGCTGTGATGCAGCCATCATCAATCGCCAGATCGCCCGGGACTGGCTCGGCTCCTGTGCCATCAACCAGCTTACCGTTACGAATAACAATATCGTGTGCCATATATCTCTCCAAAATAGTCTCTGTCTTAAAACATCTGAGTGTGAATACACCCTAGCGTACCAATACTTTCTCTGCTTTCCGAGCATGAACTGCGAACTAAACGTCAACAAACCGAAAACCTTCTGCCCCGCGGCAGCCGGTCTTGCCTGACTTCTTTTCTGATCATCGTTGTGTGAGAATCGCACACCTATGTTACATATCGTTCTGCATTTCCTCATACCTTTCACGGTTGCTGCCGGTTTCTATCGACACAAACTGGTTGTCGCTTTTGCGCTGATGATGCTTGGTATGTTGATTGACATCGATCATCTGCTGGCAAACCCGATCTACGACCCAGGTCGCTGCAGCATCGGTTTTCATCCGCTCCATACTATTTTCCCAATCGGGATTTACATCGCTTTGTTTGCGCATGAGAAGACTCGCCTGCTTGGTCTGGGTCTGTGCATTCATATTGCACTAGATGCACAGGACTGTCTGACTATCGGTGTGCTTCCTTAACCACACTCGACCCGTTTAGAGTTCAGAACAGATATGCCCGCCATCGACAACAACCGTGGACCCTGTCATGTAGCTGGAAGCATCGGAAGCGAGCAGCAGTAACGGGCCATCCAGATCCTCAAATTCACCATATCGTCGCATCGGTATACCTTTCATGAAGCTCTCGGCGCGATCACTCTCCAACAGGACCCGACTGACGTCGGTCAAAATGTAACCGGGTGCCAGGGCGTTCACTCTAAGACCATATTTCGCGCCCTCAAGCGCCATGATCTCCGTCGCCTTCACCAGCGCGGCCTTGGATACAGCGTAGGGGAATTGTCCCTTGATGGTTCGATAAGCCGTGATGGACGCAATGTTTACGATATTGCCCGCTTTCTGGCTATTGGCGGCCATCCGCTCTGTATACATTTTGGCAATTCGCCACACGGACTTGAGATTGGTATCCATCACATAGTCCCAGTCATCCTCGTCGATCATGGTGAAAGTCTTGGCGCCTGACTCCACCCCGGCATTGTTGACGATGACATCGATAGGTCCTCCGGCATCCTCCGACGCCTGCATAAAAGAAGCGACGCTCTCCGGTTTGCGGACGTCCAGTTCAAACCCCCATGCACTGCACCCCGAACCATTGAGTTCCTTAACTCGAGCTTCGATCTTGTCCATTCGCCTTGCACCAAGAACAACACTCGCACCTGCTTCAGCCAACACACCGGCAAAATGGTGCCCAAACCCGGATGATGCACCGGTAATCAGCACATTTTTACCACTCATTGAAAATTGGCTCATAACAACTCCAAAAATGACTTACTGCGAGAGAAACGACTGTACCAGAAAGAACTGCGCCTAACCCGTGTTGCACCCTAACGTAAGAAAAATGCAAATATTTGCTTCAACTCCCTGTTTACGCAAGTAGTTAGCAGTCATTCATGTAACAATGCCGGCTCTGAAAAAACGCTGAACTGGAGAAGATATGGCTGACTATGAACCCGTAGGTGAATTTGGATCTGCCGAATGGTGTGAGGCCTGCGGCAAAGCAGGCGCCAAAATGCTTCAGGACGCTAATCTGCCGGCTGATACCGCCTGGGGCTTTACCGAAAACTATCTCTATCCACCGGAAAGAATGCTGGCGGGTGGACGTGAAAAAGCTGCCTTCTACTTTATGGTGAAAGACGGCGTCTGTTCCGGTGGCGATGGTGCCCCGGAAGAATGTCTTGCTTTGGACGGCTTCCATATCGAAGCCGTATGGGGCTCCATTTGTAGCCAGTCGCGAGCCATTTATGACAGCTCCAAACAGCGTGGTGCCGACGAGGCCGTCATGTACAAAGACATCATGGAGTATGTAGGCAGGAAGGAATTGTGGCAGAAAGGCAAAGGTGGAAGCGCGAAATCCATGAACTGGCCGCCGCTTATTGGTGCCGCTGTCACAGTGGGTCCAGGCTTTCACAATATTGCCGCCAGCATGCAGATGCCATCTCCCGAATACGAAGACCTGCCGCTAACCGAGATGCTGGTACCAATCTTTTCCGAAATGACCGACGAACAGAAAAAGTCTTTTCTCAATTTACTGAGAATCGAGCTGTAATGACCGATGGTCTCATCGTCTCCCTAGACAGCCAGGAAGATTCGCTGGAAATAGTCGGCGGCAAGGGCCGTTCCCTGGCGAAACTTACCAATGCAGGATTTGACGTACCAGGCGGATTTCAAGTCACCACCCAGGCCTATCGCCAGTTTGTCGCGAAACACGACCTGCAGCCCAAAATCCTTGAGCTGGCAAAACCGAAGGTTGTGGAAGGTGTCTGTTCCTTTGAACAGGCATCCAGCGACATAAGCAGCCTGTTCCACGAGCATGACCTTAACCAAGAGATGGTGCGGGAGATCTCAAAGGCCTATGAGGCGCTGCCGGGCACCCCGGCCGTCGCCGTCAGGTCATCAGCCAATGCTGAGGACCTGACGGATTTGTCTTTTGCCGGTCAGCAGGAGACTTACCTTAATGTTCAGGGTGCAGACGAGGTTGCCACCGCAGTAAAGAACTGCTGGGCATCCCTGTGGACCGCTCAGGCCATCAACTATCGTCATGAGATGGATATTCATCAGGACGTGGTCGCGATGGCTGTTGTGGTACAGATTATGGTCCCGTCAAAAGTCGCCGGCATACTATTTACGGCTAACCCATCCACCGGCGATCGCGATGAAATGATCATCAATTGCAGTTTTGGGTTGGGTGAAGCGGTTGTCAGCGGCCAGGTCACGCCAGACACCTACATCGTTGATCGACAGACCCTGAACGCCAAGGAAACCATCATTGGCGCGAAAGACTCAATGATTGTGTCTGATGGTGATCAGGGTACGCGCATGGAGGAAGTCACCGAGGCGCAACAGGATCAATCATCACTCAATGATGCCTCACTCAGCGAACTGGCTTCGGTTGCCCTAAAAATTGAAAAGGAGTTTGACGACGTACCCCAGGATATCGAGTGGGCAATCTCCGCGGGAAAACTATGGTTGTTGCAGGCACGTCCCATTACCAATCTTCCCTCGCCACCACCTAAGGATGTCAGCTGGCCCGAGATCCCTGACGCACAACTGTTGAAACGCCAGGTGGCGGAAAATATGCCTGACCCGTTATCACCGCTGTTTCAGGACTTGTACCTCAAAGGACTTTTTGACTCACAGAAATGGCCGGAAGGCTGGAAGTGGGAAGGTATCCATACTAGGAGCTGGATGAAGAATTTTGTGGTGACCACCGTTAACGGCTACGCCTTTCAGCCTATCTATCATTCAGGTGCAGATGAATGGAAAGGTGTGATGGACAAGTTGGCGAAGAAGCAAAAGTCCCAGCCATGGTACAAAACCCTAACGGGGGCACTGAACAATAAATACTTCATTGATGAACTCAAAGGCGGGCCGTTCCATTTTGTCTACCTGATGGCCAGGTTTTATCGTTCATTCAAACGCTATCCTGTCCTCAAGTACTGGGAAGACGTTCAGCTGCCTGAGTACCTTGCCGGTATTGAACGGTGGGACAAGCTTGACCCCGCTAATGCAACTAGTGATGAACTGCTGCAATGTTTGCGAGACTTGAGTTTAACCGAGACGAAGTACTGGCACGCACTTCGAGGCGTCATTGGTACTGCCAAGGCAACTGACGGTGGCTTCCAGCATTTCCTGGAAGAAAACGCGCCTGACGAGAGCATGATCAGTGGCAGCTTCCTGTCAGGCTTTTCCTCCAGAACACTGGATGCCGAACTGGCCATGCGGGCTATAGCAGCGGACATTCGGGAAAACCCGTCACTTTATGAACTGACCATTGTGACACCTGCCTCAAGACTTCTGGCAGTACTGGGCAATCATCCTGAAGGGAAAGCCACAAAGCAGGCCATTGACCAGTATCTGCACGACTACGGCAGACAAGTCTTCAACCTTGATTTTGTCGAACCTACGCTCGAAGAAGCCCCCGAGCCTTTCGCCATGAGCCTCAAAGCCATGGTGAGAAATCCCGGTCAGGATCCTGCAGTCAGACAGAAAGCATTAGGCAAGAGCCGGCGTGGCAAGATGTGGCAGGCATTGAAGTTTTTTAAAGGTGGAAAGCTAATTGATTTCCTACAGGCCTACTGGACAGCCCGCATCAACTACCCGACTCGAGAAGAGGCACTGTTTTACATGGGGCTCGCCTGGTCGACCTTCCGACCCTGGGCGCTGGCGCTAGGTCAACGTCTGGTAGAGGTTGGTACCTTCATTAAACCAGATGACATTTTTTATGTCACCAGTGAAGATCTTGAAGCGGCCATAACCGCGCGTGCGAAAGACGAAGCGTTACCGGCGCTGGCTCAGCAGGCACAGGAACAACGGGAATTGCGCGCCCTGCGCTTTCGCATGGATCCGCCACCCGCCATACCGCCATTGAAAGTATCAAAAAATACGGCAAACCCGCTGGCCACCATCCATAGCAACAAGGATAGTGAGGGAACCCTCAAAGGATTTGCCGTATCGCCAGGCAAGATATCCGGGGTAGCCAGTGTTATTATGAGCCCCAATGACTTCGATAAGATGCAACCGGACTCCATACTGGTTTGCCCGCTGACAACGCCCGCATGGACTCAGCTGTTTCCCCATGCCACGGCACTGGTGACAGACATTGGCAGCATCCTGGCCCACGGCTCTATCGTCGCACGAGAGTATGGTATTCCCGCAGTGCTCGGTGTTGGAAATGCCACTCAGCAAATCAAATCCGGAGACATGCTGGAAGTTGATGGTGACCGCGGAACCGTAGAAATACTAGCGGAGGACAGCGCACTTAATGCAACCGACAGATCATGAGGGCAAGGCAGTGAATGAATTAAATGCACTACCCCCCAAATACAAGAACAACAACACTTACTGAAGATACCTGGAGAAAATATGGCAACGGTTCGCATAGACTTTGAGAACAATAGAATTTTGATCCACCGTAAACCTGACTGCAAAGGGTACGAAATCAAACCTGCAGATTGCGTAGTCAATCTGAGTAGGACCGACACATCTGAACTTAGCAGATTCGGTAAGGGAGAAGTCGGTTCAGACGATAAAGTTATCTGGTTGAAGATGGACTTGGAAGATCCTTTTTTGGAGCACGCCATAGTTCAATATGTCCGTGAGATCCTATCTCCCGACCACGAAGTATTCCATAGAACCCGTGCAATCGGTTGGCATTGTTAGTGCACCGGCAGAGACTATCGAAACAGATAAGGAACAAAAAAAATGATTAATTTTAACGATTACAAGGTCACTGAACTCAGCCCCAGGCTGACCGCAAGAGTCACCCGACTGGACGGATCGATCGAAGAAGGCACCAGGGACCCCTACGGACTACCCTGGATACTGGAAGAAGGCGTTGCAGAGTATGACCGCACCTTATATACACTGGTGGGAGCCAGAGAGGGCGATCCTTACTGGCCTATAGGTCGACACAGTGGACATCACGGTGCCCACACCGAAGCGGGCAAGGGCCACATTGATCTCTGGGACTATCTACCCGATGACATGAAGGGACTCTGGGAGTATCCAGTTGATACCTTTTTCGGCGAAGCGTCGGTTTTTAACTTCAAAGATCTTGAACCTATCGAAACCGAGCCGGAAAACTGGGCTACTGTTGTACCCGCGAAAGAAGGCGAAAAGGTTATCCGTGGACAAGCGCTTCAGCCCAAGCATTTCGAAAGGGTCAGAGAGGGCGACATTCTGATGATCGCCAGCCCATTCCGTGGCATGGAACAGCCCTGGTTACCCGAACATACCTGTAAGTTTCTCGCTCTGGAGAAAAAGATCAAACTACTAGCCGCACAGTTTCCGGGGATTATGTGGGAAAGTGCTTACCAGGACGAAGAACCACACAACTGCCCTACCCACAGACACTTGCTAGGTAACAATGTGCCCATTGCATATCCCCTGGTCAATATTGAAAACCTGACCAGTGAACGATGTATCTACTTTGGCGTTCCCCTGAATGTAGAAAAGATGGACGCTACCTGGGTACGAGCGCTGGCATTCGAGGAAAAGTAGACGCTCGTAAGCGTATGATTGCTGATGGGGATGTATTACCACCATGGTGAAACGGGTAAAAGCCGTGCATCTGTTGCTTCTCCTTTGGACGCAACAATTAGCCCCGGTAATCGCAGAACCTGATGCGCTCGAATTTCGCGATGGCATTTCGCAGATCCATAATTACGAACTCAAATACCCTCCCAATTTCGCACATTTCCACCACATCAACCCCGATCCCCCAAAAGGTGGAACGCTGGTGTTACCGTATACCTATTCGTCTTTGTCTACTGGGACAAATTCGGTCGTCCGGATATACCTGAGGACATTTACGTGACACCGTTTCCT
>MDSV01081656.1_pt1 | contig 10540 bp, 10 predicted proteins | sample 810851 | NCBI WGS metagenome assembly MDSV01 (sample SAMN05326640, study PRJNA326480) | marine metagenome | isolation source: seawater | place: Atlantic Ocean: North East | collected 2012 | reverse complement strand
CCTTAAATATTTTCATAGAGATCACCTATATAATTCTTTACGCTGAAGTGTTGAGCGAAGTTTATTCTGTTTTTTTACAGCACTTTCGGGGTTATTTTTGCTGTTAAGCAAGCTGAAGTTCTTATATACGATATTTCTTGCGTTTAAAACTGCTTTTCTAATTAACCTAGGCTTAAATCCTTCGCTTTATGATGCGGCGTCACAGTGAGTACATCCTGTTCATTTTAATCTTGTGAACTTACCACCGAATTAAATTCAGCCTAGTAAGAACGTGGTAAGCCTAACTCGTGCTCTGCGACAAAATTTAGAATCATCTCCTGAGAAATTGGCGCTAGCTTCATTAATCGTGCTTCACGCCAATAACGTTCGACATGATATTCCCTGGCATAACCAAAGCCGCCATGGGTTTGGATGGCGCAATCTGCCGCATAGAACCCGGCTTCCGCCGCTAACCACTTCGCCATATTGGCTTCTGCTCCACAGGGAAGATTGTTATCCAATTTCCAAGCGGCTTTTTTAATCATCAGCTCAGCCGCGTCTAATTTCATCTTAGCCTCTGCGAGCGGAAAAGATATCCCTTGGTTTTTCCCTATAGGTCGATCAAATACAACACGCTCATTGGCATACTGTACTGCTCTTCGCAAAGATGCCTTGCCTATTCCTAAAGACTCAGCAGCGATTAAAATGCGCTCTGCGTTAAGGCCGTCTAGCAAGTATCTAAAACCTTTACCTTCTTCACCCACCCTATCTGCCACCGAAACTTTTAAGTCATCGTAAACTACTTCACAAGTTCGAACCGCATTTCGTCCTAATTTTGGAATGGGTGAAATCGAAACTTCAGGTTTTTGCAATTCTGCCAGCAGCAAAGTCATACCGTCGGTTTTACGCTCTACTTCATCTTTAGTCTGGGTTCGCACTAGCAATAAAACTCTCTCCGATTCTAGAGCCTTAGTAGTCCACACCTTTCGCCCTTTTACTACGTAATGATCACCTTCTAGACGAGCAAAAGTTTCGATTGAAGTAGTATCGCTGCCCGCATTCGGCTCCGTCACGCCAAAGGCGACATGTAACTCACCAGTTGCCACTGGAGGTAGATACTTTTCCCGCATGGCTTGTGAACCATGCTTCACGACCGCGTGCATACCGAAGATAGACAGATGTACGGGTGTCGCGCCATTCATTGCTGCACCTGATGCAGCGACTTCCTCTAAAACTATCGCCGCTTCTTGTAACCCTTTGCCTGCTCCGCCATATTCCTCCGGTATTGCTATACCTAACCAGCCAGCCGCGGCCATAGCATGATAGTAGTCATCAGGGAACTCGCCTTTTCGATCATGCTCTTCCCAATAGTCATCTGGGAAACCAGAACAAAGTTTGCGAACAGAATCTCTAATGAGCTTATGTTCTTCTGTCTCTATAAAATCCATAAGTGAATTTTGAACTCTCTAGTTGATCTCTTTGGCTATACGAGCGGCTATTAAAAGGACTTTCTTGGCATGCTGCAAATGAGGAACATCGACCATTTGCCCTTTAAATTTGAATGCCATTTTACCGTGTTTCTGGTTTTCTTCGAAGGCGGCAATTAACTCTGAAGCTTCTTCAATTTCCGCAGAACTCGGCGTAAAGGCAGCGTTTACAATTTCAATCTGTGACGGGTGGATAGTGACCTTTCCTGTATATCCCATATCGGCAGCTGCTTTGCATTCCTGTGCCAAGCCCTCTTGGTTCTTGATATCAACATACACTGCATCAATAGGCTGAGCATTTCCTGCAATAGCTGCTAGCAGGCAAGTAGATCGAACAAAGCTAAACACCTCAAGGTAGTTGCCTTGCGCATCGCGCTTCGCTTTTGCCCCCAGCGCTCCTGACAAATCTTCAGCACCCCAGGTAACCGCATCGACTCGATCATGTTTTGCCATCGCCGGCAAGTTAAAAACAGCCTCAGCCACTTCTGTGCCGATCAGCAATAGGGAAACAGCACCAGGAACAGTTTCTAGATTCTTTTCGATCTCTGTAACAACTGAAGCGATAGCATCCACATCTTGAAGCGTCGCGATTTTAGGGAGCACCAATCCGTCTGGTAGCACTTCCATAATGGCGCGTAAATCATCCTCTCCCCAAGGTGTGTCCTGAGGGTTTATCCGGACTAAACATTCTTGTATCCCGAAATCTGTTTCTGTAATCCAGTTACAAACATGATCTCGAGCAGCTGCTTTATTTTCGGGAGTAACAGAATCCTCTAAATCAAGAATCAAGGAATCTGCATTTGTGGCGAGAGCTTTCTCAAACATACGATCGTTGCCACCTGGCACAAAATGCAAGGATCGCCTCAAGCCTTTCGCCCCTGGCACAGGAGTATTACCCATAATTACTCTCTTTATTCTCGGTTCACAGAATTAATGTTACGATTAAATTCTGGTTAAGCATATACTAGAAAAATCGTTATTCCGGTATTCGCAACATCATACCCTTCCTAAGACATTCGCAAACAACCTCATCTCTTTGGTTAATCCCAGTATGCTGAAACCAAACAATACCACGATCCCGTTTTGTTTTTGATTCTCGTTTATCACTAATTTCTGTAGTTACGCGTACTGTGTCCCCAATGAAAACTGGATTCGGAAATTCTGTTTTTTCCATACCTAAATTTCCAATAGTTGTGCCTAAGGTTGTGTCTCCCACCGACAACCCAATAACTAATCCTAAGGTAAACAAGCTGTTTACGATAATCTGCCCATGCTGAGTATTTTTTGCAAACTCAACATCCAGATGCAGTGGCTGAGGGTTATGAGTCATCGTAGTGAACAAAAAATTGTCCGTTTCCGTTATGGTTCGATGTGGAAGGTGTTCGAATTTCATGCCAATTTCTAACTCTTCAAAATATTTGCCTGCCATAATTGTAATAGTCCTTTGGATTAGCAGCCTAAAACTAAACTTATTTGGGACCGCGATGGTAAAACGTCATCATTTTAGTAGCAACTTATAGCCGCATCTATTAAGTTCTCTTGTCTGATAATTCATCAAAAATTTACCAGGTAATAATCTGACATGAATATAGATACTTCTAACTATAATGAATGGATAGGAAGGTCTGAATCTTCCAACGACCTTTTAACCTTGGCCCCACTAAAAGGGTTAGCGGCTACGCTTGATAAAAAGAAGGTGGATTTTTCACCAGGAGATAAAATACCCTCTCTATGGCACTGGCTTTATTTTCTAAACCCAGCAAAACAATCAAACCTAGCAAATGATGGTCATGCTGAGCGTGGGAATTTTCTACCTCCGATTCCCCTTCCTGGGCGAATGTGGGGCGGTAGCCGTTTCGAATTCCACAAGTCATTGCATGCAGGTGAAGAAATACAAAGAAAATCCACAATCAAAAGCATTGTTATAAAAGAAGGGCGTAGCGGACAGCTTGCTTTTGTTACTGTCTGTCATGAGATAGGAAAAAAAGGAGAGATAGCCATTTCCGAAGAGCATGACATTGTATATCGTAATCATGCAAAGCCAAACAAAATGGCACCCTCAGGAAATATCGCTCCCACTGAATCTGACTATGCAAAAACTATTGTACCTGACTCTATTTTATTATTTCGTTATTCAGCACTGACATTTAACGGCCATCGAATTCATTATGATAGGGAATATGTTACTAATGAAGAAGGTTATCCTGGATTATTAGTTCACGGACCGCTTTTAGCAACCCTCATCGCGGATCTAGTTAGTGAGCAGTTTCCAGGGAAAAGCCTCACCCGTTTCGAATTCAAGGCCATGAATCCAGTTTTCGACTTAAATGCATTCCATGTATGCGGTATAAATCCTAATCAGAATGGGCAGCTAGAGCTTTGGATAAAAGACCATGCTGATGTGCTTTGCATGAAAGCGAGCGCCACACTTGCTTGATTCAAAAGTGAGTAACATAGCTCCATTGGATGGCATCACCGTACTTTCTTTCGAGCATGCAATTGCTGCCCCATTATGCACTCGTCAACTGGCTGAACTTGGGGCCCGGGTCATAAAAGTAGAAAGGCGTGGAGCTGGAGATTTCGCGCGCTATTATGATGAGCGTGTTAAGGGTCAATCATCTCACTTCATTTGGACAAATCGTTCCAAACTCAGCCTCACGCTGGACATTAAGCACGAACAATCCTACTTAATATTAGAAAGGCTACTTAGTCAAACCGACGTACTGGTTCAAAATTTAGCTCCGTCAGCCATGAGAAAAATTGGCTTAGATTATGAATCACTTCAAGCAAACCATAAGAAACTCATTGTTTGCAATATCTCCGGCTATGGCCCCGGGGGACCCTATCAACATAAAAAGGCTTATGATCTATTAGTGCAGGCTGAGGCTGGCTTCCTTTCAGTTACGGGCACTGAAGAGCATATGGTTAAGGCTGGTATCTCAGTTGCAGATACCGCAGCTGGTATGCACGCCTTTTCGGCGATACTCGCAGCAATTATTCAGCGAGGAAAAACCGGCAAGGGAAGCCGTATTGATATTTCAATGCTAGAGGCTATGGTCGAGTGGATGGGATTCCCTTTGTACTATGCCTACGATGGCGCACCTCCACCTCCTAGAAGGGCCGCTGATCACGCCAGTATCTATCCTTATGGCGTCTTTAAAACTGGCGATCACAAAATTATTTTAATTGGCTTACAAAACGACAGAGAGTGGGAAGCTTTTTGTAAATATGTCCTAGCGAAACCAAACTTAATTAAAGATTCTCGGTTCTCCACCAATGCCTTGCGCTCTGAAAATCGAGATACCCTTAAGGAAATCATTCAGGCCCTATTTTCTGCTCAAACATCTGACCAGATAATTACTAAATTAGATGACGCACAGATCGCGTTTGCCAATGTGAATGACATGAAATCTGTTTGGAACCACCCCCAACTCGAGGCTCTAGATAGATTTGTGGCGACCCCCACGCCGGAGGGAATAGTCTCGAGCCTCAAGCCTCCGACAAATAATAGTGAATATGAGCCCACATTATCGGGCATTCCAGCTGTGGGCGAGCATACAAAGAAAATTCTCAAAGAATTACAGTTTAGCAATACAGAAATTGAAGAATTTGTTGCCAATAAGGTAGTTTAACCTCAGAAAGACTATTCTTTACACGAATACCGCTGTGGTATCATGCGCGCCAAATTGAGAACACGGAGGGCTGGCCGAGTGGCTGAAGGCGCGCCCCTGCTAAGGGCGTATAGGGTTAAACCTATCGAGGGTTCGAATCCCTCGCCCTCCGCCAAATTAACCTTTACCTTATCTTCGTTTATAAATTCTTCTAACTGAAGTAAAACTTGGATACAAAGGTCGCACCCAAGTAATTCGGAGAGATTTATAGAACTTCTAGGTTAGACCCACTCAATGATTTTAGTAAAACTATTGGCGCTGCGCATTTATCGCTTGTTGCCGAATATAGTGCCTTATTGACTCTAAATCCGCATCCGATATATCGGGGTGCGCAGGCATGGCTCTGGACACCAAAGCTCCGTCTCGTACAATTGAATAGAATGCCTGTTGATCTAAAAGTATAGGAGATGCCCTCAAATCAGGGGCCATTCCTGCAGGTACTGCGGCAGTCCCGTGGCAACCTCCACAAAAGTTATTGGCGAATGCCAATTCACCAAGTGTTGCCAAGTCTGAATCGATTTGAAATCCGGTATCGACTAGAGGTTCTGGAAAACTAGGAGCTGGTTGCTCGGGGATTTCATTATCTCCTCCCAAGCTAAATGTAATTAGCCTTCGGGTATGTTTACCGTATTCCCATCCCAATGTGCTCCCGTCCCTGTCGAGACCAGCGGCACCACCGCCGCCCCAGCCAACCAAAATCGAAAGATATTGCTTACCATCAATCTTGTAACTTATCGGGGGGGCTGAAATGCCTAGTCCTAAATCTTTCTCCCAGAGTGCCTGACCATTAGAAGCATCATAAGCCATTAAATTGCCTTCCGCTGTCCCCTGAAAAACCAAATTACCGGCAGTAGTAAGAGTTCCTGCGTTATACATATGGTCATAATCTACTTCCCATACCTGTCTTTGTTCGACTGGGTCCCATGCCTGTAAAGATCCTGATATTTCGTAATCCAGATCTCCAACCCAATCGACCGCTAAATTCCACTCAAAATCATTTGCGGTGAACCCTTCATCATAAGCCTCATCACTAAACTCGACTCCCCAGTGTATAGTCGGGATGTAGACTAACCCCGTATTAGGGTTATAGGACATCGGATGCCAGCTGTGTGCGCCTAGAGGCCCCGGAGTTATTTTTACAGTATTGTTATCAAAGCGAGCTCCAGGAATTTCTACCGGCCTTCCTGTTGTCATATCAATGTGACTAGCCCAGTTTGCTTCAGCGTATTTTTCAGCTGAAATTAATTCTCCATTTTCTCGATTTAAAACATAAAAAAAGCCGTTTTTTGGAGCATGCAATAACGCTTTAACTTCTTCGCCCTCTATTTCTAAATCCGTTAAGACGATATCCATGTTTGAATTATAGTCCCACGTTTCTCCGGGGGTAGTCTGATAATGCCAGAGATATTCGCCGGTATCGGGATCTAATGCCAAAACAGAACAAAGGAAAAGATTGTCGCCTCCCTCCGGGCTTCTTATAGAAGCATTCCACGGAGCGCCATTACCAGTGCCAATATAAAGCGCATCCATTTCAACGTCGTAGGTAAAACCATGCCAAACGTTACCTCCACCCCCATTTGTCCACCAATCCCCAGTCCAGGTCTCGGCTGCCATCTCCATAGCAGCATTTTCAAAACCATCTGCTGGATTTCCAGGAACTATATAAAATTTCCAAGCTTCTTCGCCTGTTTCAGCATCATATGCAGTTATAAACCCCCTTGTTGGTCCGTTTTCAGTGCCTCCATTACCAATTATTACTTTGCCTTTGAATGCTTTCGGGGTTCCAGTGATATAAAGAGCAGAATCAATAGGGAACGTGCGTGTTATCCAGGCTTCTTCCCCAGTTTTATAATTTAGTGCAAACAGTCGGCCGTCCCAAGTGGCGCCATAAATTTTATCCCCATAGAACGATAAGCCGCGGTTGTGCACCCAGCCGACTTTCTTCTTCCCAGCTATTTCTTCTGCAACACGGGGGTTATAAGTCCATAATATTTCCCCTGAAACTGCATTAACAGCCCGCACGATATTCATTGTCCCTACAAAATACAAAACTTCGTCAATAACTAAGGGGGTCGAGACGAGACCTACATCGTTAGGGAGATCAATAAACCAGTCAACTCCGAGCTCTTGAACATTTGAATCATTAATGTCCTCAAAGGGAGCAAACCGCGTTTCATTATGTGTCCTTCCATAAGAGAGCCATTGACCATTCTGATCAACCTGGGCTATTGCATCATCACTTACCTGTGCAAATGAAGAAATACTAAAAAAGCAGAAAACCAAGCCTTGCAATACAGTTACTAAATTTGAAATCAAACTTACGAAATTAAACTTTCTGATAGCATAATGGGTAGTCAAAACGCGCTCCTTCTTATTAGAGCAAAATATGCTCTTCTATTAAAATTAAACAACTATCCAGTTCTAAGTATTAACTATCTACCACTTCTTAATTAAGCAACTTCATTGGTTAACCCGACTGCACTGAATGCGCTCAATAAATGTTGATGCAGTTTCATCTGCAGGCGGCACAGAAGCGGCAACGATACTCGAAACAGCACCCTCGCCCGTCTGAAAATTCATTACGATAGCATTCCCTAGATTCGTCGAGCAACGAATAATATTACTACTTGTGCAATTCTCGAAAACCCATTGGTAACCTGAAAAAATTAAGCTTGCACTACTTTCACTTCCAATTGTGAAGAGATAGGTGGCAGGAGCAAAAGACTGATTCTCCCACCTTCCTTCCTGCCAAAGAAAACCAATAGAATTAACCCCTTCGCAGCTCCAAGAATTATTCCCTTCAGCAGCATAGACAGAAATACCAAGCAAGAGCGATAGTACTCCAATCGAGAATCGCATATCAGCCTCCTACTTCAAGGATTATACTAGGACAAGTTACGAATGTGATGGGACTGACATTAATGCTAAAACTATGCAAAAAAATCTCAAACTTATTTTTCATAGCATCGCCTTTAACAACATACTATATTAAAGAGTAACCATATCTTTCTGCTATCATCCAATATTGTATAAAAATAATAGAATGATCAATTGAAATTATTTCAGCGTGATTTTTGGTAGGAGTAAAACAGGTAAAATATTAATCCAAAGTATTTCGTATCTTAAAGTAAAATCACTAATCGCAAAACGACCGCTCCCCAAGGCATTGAAGAGCGTTAGTAAAAGCCATTTCATCCGTCTTCTTGATTTGACGGTAATTCGCCACCCTTCTCTTTTTGGATGCGCTGATAAATTTCTTCACGATGCACTGCGACTTCTTTTGGGGCATTAACTCCTATCCTTACCTGATTGCCTTTCACTCCAAGCACAGTCACTGTCACATCATCTCCAACCATCAATGTTTCGCCAATCCGGCGCGTCAGTATTAACATTGCATTCCTCCATTAATCATTCCTTTGTATGCCCTAAAATTAACCCCTACTTTTGACCTTAACCTGCCCGCGTAAAACTAAATGTAATCTGATTTTCCTATCAACTATTTGTTGATTATTCAAAAACTCATTTAACCTGATAAAATCCTTGAATATTTAGATTTTTCCATTAGCAAATGAAGGCCTTTAGCACTTGGGTTCCGTGCCAGCTCCGATATATCGGGGCTCGCTCTCGAGAGTACTTTTAGCTTGAGGTCTAGTATCTGCCTATATTGGCAGATTGCCAATACTTTCAGCCGTATTTTATGGGGTAGTTATCTCTGGAGATGCCCGGGGAGAGGAATTAGGCCTCATTGCCAGCAGTTTTTGAATCCGCCAGTTCGAATACGCTATGCAGCGCTCTCACGGCAAGTTCCAGATATTTTTCTTCAATCACTACAGATATCTTAATCTCTGAAGTAGTAATAATTTCTATATTGATATTCTCGTCGGCTAGAGCTTTAAACATTTTGCTGGCTATACCTGCATGGGAACGCATACCCACTCCAACCAAGGAGACCTTACAAACTTTTTTATCTAGAGTAACTTCTTTGGCTTTTAGATCGTTAGCGATGGTATCTAGTATTCCTTTTGCCTTGTCACTTTCCGCCCGTTTCACTGTAAAAGTAATATCATTGGAACCATCTGCCGCAGCATTTTGCACAATGACATCAACTTCAATTCCCGCCTCACTAACAGGCCCAATAACCTTGTAGGCAATCCCTGGAATATCAGGCACACCTGCGACCGTCAATTTCGCTTCATCACGTTCAAACGCGATACCAGCTATGGCTGGATCTTCCATATCAGTTTCTTCCTCTAAAGTTATTAGGGTTCCTTCACTTTCTTCGAAGGTAGATAAAACACGCAATGGTACTTTATACTTTCCTGCAAACTCTACTGAGCGAATTTGCAATACCTTGGCACCCAGGCTTGCGAGCTCTAACATTTCTTCAAATGTAATGCTGTTTAACAGTTTTGCGTCTTCAACTACTCGTGGGTCCGTGGTGTAAACACCTTTTACATCAGTATAAATTTGGCACTCATCGGCATCCAACGCAGCAGCTAACGCGACAGCAGTGGTGTCTGAGCCACCTCTTCCTAAGGTAGTAATGTTTTCATTGTCATCCACACCTTGAAAGCCAGCAACAACAACGATATTGCCCTGATCTAGTTCAGCACGCATGGGAGAACTATCAATCTCTTTAATGCGTGCTTTTGTGTGGGAATTATCAGTCAGAATTCGAACCTGACCTCCAGTGAAAGAACGTGCAGCATATCCACGCTTTTTTAACGCCATACAAAGTAGCGCGATAGTGACTTGCTCTCCAGTCGACAGCAGCACATCCATTTCTCTTGGAATTGGTTGTTCCGTTATTTCCTGAGCCAAGGAAGTTAACCTATTGGTTTCTCCGCTCATAGCAGAGACTACAACAACGATATCATCGCCATCGTCACGAAACTTACCGATTTTTTCCGCTACAGCATCGATTTTCTCAGGACTTCCAACTGAGGTTCCACCATATTTTTGGACAATCAAAGTCATCGTCTATAACTTTCCTTCCAACCATGGTGTAACGGAATTCAGTGCTTCAGGAACAGCGCCTATATCGTTACCACCCGCCATAGCCATATCAGGACGACCTCCTCCTTTCCCACCAACTTGTTCTGCAACCAAATTTACCAGTTCGCCAGCCTTAACTTTATCTGTCAAATCCTTGCTGACTCCAGCAACTAGGTTTACCTTTTCACCAGAGCTGCTCGCAAGTAATATCACGGATGAACCAAGTTTATTTTTCAATTGATCAACAGTTTCTCTCAAGGATTTAGAATTAAACCCTTCGACACGTGCGATTAACACCTTCACGCCATTTAAGCTTGTTGCCTGAGCAATCAAATCATCGCCAGCGGATGATGCTAACTTTCCTTTTAATTGTTCAACTTCTTTTTCCAGGGCTCGATTGCTATTACT
>MDSV01227472.1_pt1 | contig 10541 bp, 14 predicted proteins | sample 810851 | NCBI WGS metagenome assembly MDSV01 (sample SAMN05326640, study PRJNA326480) | marine metagenome | isolation source: seawater | place: Atlantic Ocean: North East | collected 2012 | reverse complement strand
TTTAATTAAAATTTGGGGAGAGCGTGATGAAAAAGGAAACTTTAAATATGATAATGCAATTAATCCAGAAACAGGAGAATTGTATAAGTATGTAGATATAGAGTATGATACATATAAATATGTTCGTAAAAATCCCAAATCAGCAGCTCAAAAGATAAAATGTGGTAGAAAAATGTGCAGATATGTTCAGTTTGAAGGAGATAAAAAAGGTATTATGCCTACTGTATTACGAGAATTATTAGCTTCTAGAAAGGCAACAAGAAAATTAATTAAATTCAAAACAGTAACATTAAAAAATGGAGAAGCATATAGCGGATTATTGAATAAAGGAGAAGAAGAATATACAATTATACCTGAAAAAGGAGATAAAATTGTAATAAATAAAAATGATGTAGAAAACATAGAAGATACATATAACGATTTTATGAAAAATGTTTTCGATAAAAGACAATTAAGTAAAAAAGTTGTTGCAAACTCATTATATGGTCAATCAGGTGCAAAAACGAGTGCATTTTATGATAAAGATATTGCTGCATCTACAACAGCAACAGGTAGAAAATTATTATTATATGCAAAGAGAATAGTTGAAGAATGTTATAAAAATAGAATAGTAGATACAAAAAATCATGGAAAAGTGCGAACAAGGTCAGAATATATTTACGGGGACACGGATTCTGTATTCTTTACATTTAATCTAGAAGAATTAGACGGAACAAAAATTTTAGGTAAGAAGGCTTTGGAAATAACAATTGAATTAGCAATACAAGCAGGAGAATTAGCAACAATGTTCTTAAAAAATCCCCACGATTTAGAATATGAGAAAACATTTATGCCATTCCTTTTATTATCAAAAAAGAGATATGTTGGTATGTTGTATGAAACAAATCCGAATAAATGTAAGATGAAGTCAATGGGAATTGTATTAAAGCGAAGAGATAATGCACCTTGTGTTAAAGATTGTTATGGTCAAGTAGTTGATTTGCTTATGAGTGGTAAATCTGCTGATATAGCTGCTGATTTTGTAAAATCGTATATTAAAGATATGGTAGATGAAAAAATAGGATTAGAAAAATTAATTATAAGTAAGTCATTAAATGGTTTCTATAAAAATCCTGATTCCATTGCACATAAAGTATTAGCAGATAGAATGGCAAAAAGAGATCCAGGAAATAAACCTTCAGTAGGGTCTAGAATTCCATTTATTTATATTCAAACAAAAAAAGAAGTGAAATTACAAGGAGATAGGGTAGAAAATCCAGATTATATAAAAAAGCAAAAATTAAAACCAGATTATTCATTTTATATTACAAATCAAATTATGAAACCAGTAACCCAAATATTTAATTTGTTATTAGAGCAAATGATATCATTTAATAAAAAAAATACAAACTCTAAATATAAAAAGGATTTAAGAATTATTGAGGAAAAATATAAAGATGATTATAAAAAGATAGTAGATAAAACTACTGCATTGCGAGATAAAATGGTAAAAAAGATTATATTTGAGGATTCTCTTAGAAAATCAGACAATGCTAAGAAGGGTCAAAGAAGTATTAGTTCGTTCTTTCAAGCTAAATAAAACAAACATAGTGCAAATAAAAAAGTTAATATATAAAATATATCTGTGGAAACAAGGAACAAAATATTTTTTTCCTTTTCCCTGAAATGTTTCATTAAATATATAATATTCTAATTGAGATATTAGACATCTGTTATTATTTAATTTCCAAGATAGTATAATAAGTAAATAGATCCATACTAATGTATTTGGTCGGTATACCCATATATAAGGGGTAATATACATACCAAATTGGTGTGATTTAAACCATATATTTTTTATAATATTTCGCATAAAAAATATATTTTTTAATCTTTAATTTAGTTCTTTAAATAATTTTAATATGTTTCATCATCAGTATCCGCTTCTCGCGATATATCTTCGGTGTTTGTTGAATTATCTACACGTGTTCTTGTTGTAGGCATAAATAAAGAATATTCTGCAGCTATTACATTTCCGGAATTATCTGGATTAGTTAAAGCAGATGATAATGAAGATAACATTGCAGTTGATATTTGATTGACTGCACTATTCAAGTCTAAATTATTAAAATCAAATTGTAAAGTATTATTATTGGAAATATCCCAAGAAGGGTAGAGATTATTAGGAATTTCGGTAGATGTAACATTTGAAGAATTACTAAAACCTGGGAAGGTTTGTAAATTATATGATAAATCAAAAGAAGGCATATCGAATGCATTTTGTCTAGAAATAGGTTGACTAGGTTGTCTGGAAACCGCGTCGGCATAACTTCTTGGTGGATAAATTTCACTACTTATATTATATCTACATATAGGACATCTATGATCAAATTGTGTTAAATATGTATTTAAGGCATCCTCAAAAAAAAGATGACCACAATTGTCAATTCTTGAAACTCTATCATTATTATTAAATTCTTCTTGAGTAATAGGACACAAGTTTTGATCGGTAGAATTAGAGATATCTCTCCAAATAAGATTAGTAACATTTCTAGAAATATCTCTTGTTGATGCGGGTTGTCGTAATGTTGGTGTATAAAGAGTCGTTTCAAGAATTTGATTTAAAATATTTCTTCTTCTTCGTGTAGTCCTATTTCTATCTGTTGGTATAGGATAATTTGTTTGTGTAGATGGAATACTTCTTGGTCTTCTTCGTCTTAAATTATATCTTGTAGAAACAGGAGATTGTCTATAGTTTCTATTATTTGAATAAGTATTTGACGATGAAAGTCCGGATGAAAATAAATTTTCTCCTGGTGTATTGAATGTAAATAAATTATTAGAATTAGAAGTGTTATGAGTTGGTTGATTTCTTTCTATTCTTCTATCAACAAGTTCTAACCATCTTTGTAATATACTCCTTAAATTACTTGCATTTCTTGTCATATTATCTAAATAAGATAGAAAAGCTATATGTTGATTTGTGCTGTGTTCTCTTATAGCTATAATATATTCTAATAGTATTTGTTCTTCTATATTTGAACTACCTATATTATTTCGATTTGACATTTATATATTATTTATTAAATGTGTTTAAATGTAAATAATCAAATATATTTAAACAGCATCAAATGTTGACTATTGAAAAAGAAGCAGCACCCTCAAATGAAGTACCAAAAGAATTTCTGAAATATAAAGACTTAGGATTTACAGGTTTAGCAAATTTAGGAAATACTTGTTTTATGAACAGTGCATTACAATGTTTATCACACACATATGAATTAAATAATTTTTTAGATCAAGAAACTTATAAAAAAAGATTAAAAGATAAACCTGAATCTTTAATTTTATGCGAATGGGATAATTTGAGAAAAATGGTATGGAGCGAGAATTGTACAATATCCCCTGGAGGATTTGTTGGAGCAGTTCAAAAGGTCGCTCGTATAAAAGATAGAGTAATATTTACAGGATGGGCACAAAATGATCTGACTGAATTTTTACAATTTGTAACAGAATGTTTTCATGAATCAATATCAAGAGAAGTAGAAATGAATATACAAGGAAATGCAATTACAAATACAGATAAATTAGCATTAAGTTGTTTTAAAATGATGAAAAATATGTATAAGAAGGAGTATTCTGAATTTTTGAATATGTTCTTTGGAATACATGTATCAAAAATAAAATCATTAGAAAGTGATTATATGAATATAACCCCTGAACCATTTTTTAATTTGACAGTTCCTATGGCAAATGAAAATACTTTAGAGAAATGTATTGAATTATATACTGCAACTGAAAAATTGGAGGGAGATAATATGATATTTAATGAAGAAACAAAAAAGAAAGAAGAAGCAGAAAAAAATATAAAATTTTGGAGTTTGCCTGAAATTTTAGTTATAACTTTAAAAAGATTTTCTAATAATAATAGAAAAAATCAAAGAATGGTAGATTTTCCATTGGAAAATTTGAATATGTCAAAATATATTGTTGGTTATGATAAGGAGTCGTATAAATATAATTTATACGGTATATGTAATCATAGTGGAGGGTCTGCCGGTGGTCATTATACATCATTTGTTAAAAATGCAAATGGGAAATGGTATCATTTTAACGATACAAATTGTAATGAGGTAAATTTAGGGAGTTTAAAAACTCCATTAGCATATTGTTTCTTTTATAGAAAACAAAAAAAGTAATACATTATATATATAATGAATTCTGTTGATGTATCGCCAAGTAGTGGATTTTCCCATATATACGATTCTATGAATAACTCATTAAGTACAACAAATCCGCTTGTATTAATAGCTTTAACACTAATAATTATTTTTTATTTTATAGTATTTAGTTATTTAGGATATACTGTTTCTTATCCTCAACAAGAATCAGGAGGAATAAAATTTATTGAAATAGTAATGTGGGGATTAATTGTATTTTTAGTATTAATAAATGGTATCCAATATTTTTTTCAAATAGATGTGAAAACAGCAATAAATAATTTATTTAAAGGAACTCCTGAAGTAGATATAAAAATAGAACCAGAAGAAAAATTTATTGAGAAAAAAAGGAAAAATTTAGCAAATAAAGTAGAAAAAGAAATAGAAAATGATTTAGGTTTAGGTAATTTGCGTAGAGGTGGAGGTGAGGTATTTAATATTCCAGGAAATGAATATACATATGATGAAGCAAAAGCTTTATGTAAAGCTTATGGATCGAAAATAGCTACTTATGATCAAATAGAAGATGCATATAAAAGTGGAGCCGAATGGTGTAATTATGGTTGGTCTGCAAATCAATTAGCTTTATTTCCAACATCAAAATCAACATGGCATAAATTGCAAAAAATTAAAGGACATGAACATGATTGTGGAAGACCTGGTATTAATGGAGGATTTATTAAAAATCCAAGAATTAGGTTTGGTGTAAATTGTTATGGTAATAAACCACATATAACAAAAGCTGAAAAGAGAATAATGAGAAAAGCCACCCCATACCCATTAAGTCAAGCGGATAAAAAAATAAATCATTTAGTAAAACGATACAAAAAAAAATTAAAAGATATTTTAGTTTCCCCTTTTAATTATTCTAGTTGGAATAGAATCTAAACATCAAATGAGCTATAATAAATGCTATAACAAATGCACAAAAAATCGTTTTCAGTTCATTTTCATTATCAAAAGGAATTCTTTCAATAAAATCATGAATATATCTAGTATCTGGTGGATATATTCTTCTAGGTAATTGTCTTATTCTTCTTCTTCTTAACAATTGTATTCTTCTTACAGGAGTTCTATTTCTTTTATACTTATTAGGTGCAAAACACGGTTCGTGACAAATAATACAATCACCATTATCTTTCCACCACTTATTAAAACAAGTATAATGAACATAATATTTGCAATTACAATTCAAATCCAAATTTGCTGTTCTTACTACATTTTCCAAACATATACTGCAAGTTTTAGTCATTGTTAATAATTATATAATATTATTAACAATTCTATTTAAGTTTTCTTGTTTTTTTCTTTCTTCTTCTTTTTTTCTTTTTTGTTTTAGAATGTGTAGTTTGTCTTTGTTCTCCTAGATGTAAAAGTTTTCTAAAAAGTTCTTCTTTTATAACTCCTCCTTCTTTACTTCTATGATAATCATATTTATTAGACTCTAATTTTTTATTTAATAATGCCAATCCTACAGGTATACCAAAATCATTGTTGTGAAATTTGCTTTTTCCACCTCCAATCATCGCAGGCAAATTATTATCTTTTAATAAGTTTTCGAATTTAAATCCCATACTAAGTATGTCTCCTCCTTTTTTATATATAGCAAAATCCCCTTTCTCCATTATATATATTATTTATAATTTATTTATCTTTAATACTCAGTAATTCTACTGCTAAGCTAGGACAATCATAAAAAATAGTAACATCATAATCAATCGAAATATAATTATAAATTAAAGATGCAAATTCTTCTCCTAATTCATTATCCCAATCTTTTCCAAAAAAATTATTTTCTCTAAAAGAAAAATTATATCTGGAATATAAATTTGCAAGTTGGGGTTTTAAAATTTTTTCAAATTTATCATAATGTTCACAGATCATTATTTGTTTAGTATCATCACAATTTATAAAATCTTCTAAATCTAGTGTTCGCAAATAGGTTTCAAAATCACATTCTTCATCAGAAGATTCATCTTTATTTAAGTATACTCGTCGTTTAGGCATGATAACTGGCTTCTTTATATATAAAAGTTGCTATTTCATCTCTAAGTCTTTTCTCATGTGAAATTGCGAAACCATTTTTTCGTATTATAGAAAAAGTATCATTGCACATTTGGGTTAATATTTCTTTTATTGGTATATTTTTTTCATTATATACTTCCAACCATCGTTGAAATTTTTCCTGTCGCATTTCTCTAGCATATCGTTCCTTGGCTTCAAAAATTTTGGCTATTCTTTTATCTGGTTTATATTCATCTTTTTTTTCATCTTCATTTTCTATATTTTTAACATCTTTAGTTTTACTCCATACGTTTGGTTGAATACTCATTTAAATAATAATATTTTAACTATTTAAACTGTTTATGAATATGATCTTTTGATATCGTATACATATTTGCTCTCCCTCTTATCTTTTATTGCTTTAATAATAGCAGTAACATGTTCTTCATTATTTATACATTCGCCTAATACTTCTTTTACTAATTTAAAGGTTAGCGGTGCTGTTTGTTTTACATTTTGAAATTTTAATTTTCCGTCACTAATCTGAATAACTGCATTTTCTAAATTATTAGATTCTGCATATGTAAAAATATTATTAGTTAATGCATTTCTATTATTGCGTAATTCCTTAGCTTGTTGGTTTAAAGTTTTAATTTGGTTATCTAATGCAACCCAGTCTTGTATATTTTTCTGGAAAGTTGAACTCATTGTATTATATCTTATAAATTGGTTTTTAATTCATTTATAGGATATTATTTAACGACGGCGTTTGCGACGGGTTTTTCTGCGCTTTTTTCTTCCACCTTTCTTGGTTCTTTTTGCGCGAGCAATCCTTTTTTGCTGTGATTTCTGTGCTTTGAATAATAAAAATGGTAATAAAGCAGTTCTAAGAGCTCCTACAAGACCAGAACCACCTTTACGCGATTTGCGTGATTTTCTAGATTTACGACTACGATGACGGCGTGCCATTATAATATATAAAAAGAAATTAACTTTTCTTTGGTATAAATATCTTACTTCTCAGTAATAAAATAAATATTCCTAAAATTAATAAAAAACTAATAAAAACAAATATAATCGATAAAAAAATATAAGGATAGATCTCCTTTATTAACATATCTATTAAAGGACGCATTAATTCCTTAATTTCATCCTTAACTTCTTTTCGATGTAAAACATTTAGACATTCATTGATTATTGTTTCTTTAACATCCATTTATTAATCATTGTATATATTTTTATTATTCAATGCGTAACTAGTTAAAGGTAATTTTCTAACTTTTTACAAATGGAAACTATGACAACCCCCGATGAAAATTATCCTTTTGATGATATTAAAATAAAAACACCAAAAGCTTTACAAGGAGGAACTTATTGTGCAAATTTACAAATAAACGATGGTCCTATTCTAATACAAACTCCTAAATGTAAAACTAAAAATGGTATACATAAAACTGCAAAACAAATTTATTGCGATTTAATATTAAACGAAGACCATAGTGTATTTTTAGAATGGATAGATAAATTGCAAGAAACAGTTAGAAACCTTATTTTTAAAAATGGTTCCACTTGGTTTCATGAAACCCCTACAATAGATGAAATAGAATATAATTGGAATGATTCAGTTAGGTCTAGAAGAGAATATGAATTGTTAAGAACTTTTGTTCATAAACCTAAAGGTATTAATAAAATGTCTTTGCAAGTATATGATTCAGATGAAAATCAATTAACCATAGAACAAGTTACAAATGATAAAAATGTTATTTGTATTTTAGAAATTATAGGATTAAAATTTTCAAGTAATAGTTTTCATTTAGAGATTGGCTTAAGACAAATGATGGTTATGATTGACAAACCAATTTTTAATAAATGTTTAATTAAATTAAATTCTAAATTTGAAAATGGAGAGAAAAATATAGAAAATAATACAAATCCTGAAAATTTAGTAAAAAATAATACAGAAAATGAAAAAATAACAGAAATCCAAGAAGCAGTAGAAACAACAGAATCTCAAGAATTAGTAGAAATACCAGAATCTCAAGAATCAGTAGAAACACCAGAAAAAAAAGAATCCGTAGAAACAGAAGAAACTTTAAATACACAAGTTTTAGACAATTTAGTAGATAATAATACAAATAAAGAAGAAGAAAGTGTAATAAAAGAAAACGAACAACAACAATCTTTGAAAAGTATTGAAATAGCTAATGAAGAAAAAGTAGAAAAAATTGAAGAAGAACAATTAAAGCCTTTAGAAAAAAAGAATGATTTAGAAGAAATAGAATTAAATGTTTCAGAAGAAGAACCTATGAAATTAAAAGACCCAACAGAAGTTTATTTAGATATTTATAAAGTAGCTAGAGAAAAGGCTAAAAAAGCAAAAAATGAAGCAATTAAGGCATATTTGGAAGTAAAAAGAATTAAAGAATTATATATGTTGGATGTTGTTGATAGTAGTTCGGATGATGAAGATGAGGAAGAAGAAGAAGAATTATTTAGCGAAAACTAATGTATATTGAAAAAATTTTATGTTTTGTATTTTATATAATGAACATTGCAAAGTCTCTCAAGAAATTGGCAAGTAACCGTACATTTGTGGTTTTAGCGGCAATTGTTGCAGTTGCTGCTGTTTATTATTATTCTCAGCAATTTAACTCTACCTTAAGTTCTATGTCTGGACAGAATGAAGCAGCACAAGCTGTTGATCAAGTAAGAGATCCAAATGCTGGAGGACCATCTGATAGCCAAATCCAATGTGCCGCAGGAGGAAATAATTATGTCCCTTCCAAACCTTTAGGACAAAATAGCGGCAATGGTGCTGCTAATGGAGCTGTAACCGATACATATGGATTACCTCCTAGCTGTGCAAAACAACAAGTTGTTGACCCAGCAGATTTGCTACCAAAAGATAATAACAGCGAATTCAGTAAATTAAATCCAATGGGTTCTGGTGACCTTAAAAATGTTAGCCTTTTAAAAGCAGGATGGCATATTGGAATTAATACTGTTGGACAAAGTTTAAGAAATGCAAATCTTCAACTTAGAAGTGAACCATCTAATCCACAGTTAAATGTAGGTCCTTGGAATCAAAGTACTATTACAGCAGATATGCAGCGAAGACCTCTTGAAATTGGATGTGGTGCTCAATAAATAACAATAAATAACTAACTCATATATTTTATTTAATATGAATTAGTTTTATTCCTACTATATTATAAATATGAAATTAGATATAAATATATTTGGATATCTTGTTATTCTTTTTATAATAGGATTTACATTAAAAATTTATTTTGAATCAGAAATGTTTCATTTAAAATGTATTATAAGTGACGAAGATGGTCATACTTATTGTGTAAGAGAAACTCCTAAGTTAGAATTAGTTGCAGATTTATTAGCAAGAGTTACGCATAAATTAGAAAATTTGGTAAAATATATGAAAGAAAAATATCCTACTAGAAAAAATGTGGAAAGAATGGCAAAACGATTTAATCCTAGAAAAATAAGTGAAACATTACCAACAAGTCAATATACTGCGTATTCTGAAAATAAGGGAGAAAAATTAGCTTTTTGTACAACAACAAAAAAAGATGGAAATAAATTAATAGATGAAAATACATTAACATTTGTTGCAATACATGAATTAGCACACGTAATGACAGAATCAATTGGTCATAAAAAAGAATTTTGGGAAAATTTTAAGTTTTTATTAAAAAATGCAGTTAAAATGGATATATACAATCCCGTTGATTATAAGAAAAAACCCAAAAATTACTGCGGTATGACAATTACCGACAATCCTTATTATGATGTATAATTATGTTAACCTAATGTTAATTTTGCATAATGCATAGCTGTAGTGGCTGTATTTATGTAGTCAATTGGTTCTAATCCTTCTTTGACATAAATTTTTATATTAAAATTTATATTATTATCAGTAAATGATTTTGATTCAAATACATTTTCAAAATGGTTAGGAATTTCTGGGAAAAAAGTATCACATTCAAAATCAGCATCAATATCAGTATAATAAATACTATTTATCATATCATTATTTATCATACTTTCATAAACCTGAGCACCACCAATTAACCAAATATTAGTATATTTTTTACTGCTAATATGGTTAATATTATTTATAATTCTAAAATCACCATATCCGCCATTTTTTAAAAAAATTTCATCTGTAGTTTGTGGATTATTTAATGATGAACTTAATACATAATTTACTCTTTTAGGAAGAGCTCTTGGTAAACTTAAACAAGTATTTTTACCCATAACAATTGCATTTTCACCATAACTTTGTGTCAAAAATCTAAAATATTTTAAATCTTTGGATAA
>MDSV01180471.1_pt1 | contig 10541 bp, 10 predicted proteins | sample 810851 | NCBI WGS metagenome assembly MDSV01 (sample SAMN05326640, study PRJNA326480) | marine metagenome | isolation source: seawater | place: Atlantic Ocean: North East | collected 2012 | reverse complement strand
TCGAACCAAGCAAGATATCCAAATCTTTTAATAAAATATTTCCAGATTGTTTTAATTGGAGATTAAAACAAGTATCCAAAACATCTGAAGAAGTCATACCTTTGTGAAGATATCTAGCTTCTTTACCTGATTTTTCAGTAATAGAAGTTAAAAATGCGATAACATCGTGTTTTACCTTATCTTCAATATCTGAAATTCTTTTTACATTAATTTTTGCTTTTGACTTTACTTTTTTAACAACACCTCTTGGAATAATTTTTAACCTTTCCATCGCTTCAGCCGCAGCTAACTCAATACTTAGCCATATAGAATATTTATTATAATCTTCCCAAATAGCTTTCAGTTCTTTTCTAGAGTATCTTTCAATCATTTATAGATTAATTAAATTTTTTTCACTCAGTAAAAATTTCGTATCCATCTTTTGTTATACCAACAGTATGTTCAAATTGTGCTGACAACGACTTATCTTTTGTAACAGCAGTCCAACCGTCATTTAATAATTTTATTTCATATTTTCCAAAGTTAATCATGGGTTCGATTGTAAAAATCATACCTGCTTTTATTTTTTCCCCAGTTCCTTTTTTTCCGTAATGTAAAATTGTAGGTTCTTTATGAAATTTTTGACCGACACCGTGTCCACAAAAATCTTGAACAACTGAAAATCCTTTGGCCTCAACATGATTCTGTATAGTTGAACCAATATCTCCTAATTGTATATCTTCTTTTAGTATTTTAATTGCTTTCATCATTGACTCGTAAGTTGTTTCTATTAATTTTTTTGCTTTTACTGATATTTTACCAATTTCAAACATTCGGCTAGTGTCACCATGCCAACCATCTTTATAAGCAGTAATATCTACATTGATGATATCGCCATTCTTTAAAACTTTATCGGATGGAATTCCATGACAAACTACATGATTAGCTGAAGTACAACATGATCTAGGAAAACCTCTGTAAAATAATGGAGCAGAGTAGGCTCCATGATCATTTAAAAATTCATAACATAGTTTATCAATTTGATTTGTGGAAACACCAGGTTTAATTATTTTAGCGACTTGATCTAGTGCCCTAGCAGCAATAGATCCTGCAACTCTAGTTTTTTCAAAAGATTCTTTTATACTTAAGCTCATTTAAATTTTAATTTTATTTTATTATTAAGTTTTATTCCTTTTGGTGAAAATTTACAATCATAGCAGATTAAGTTTAGTTTCTTTTTAACAGCTTTAGATATCAATTCTGAATAATCTGGGTCTATATCATTAGCAATAGCAAATTGATTACAATCTTCCCGTTGAATAATAAAGGCAATATAAACTTTATAACCTTTTTTGCTTGCTTTAACTAACTCATTAATGTGTTTAGCGCCTCTAGAAGTGATTGCATCAGGAAATTCTGCAACTCTGTCTTTCCTCATTAAAGTTACATTCTTAACTTCTACAAAAGCTTTATAATTTTTTTTTGTGATTAGAAAATCAAATCTGGTATTATTTCCAAATTTAACTTCAGGTTTAATATTAATATCCCTATCAAATTCTTTCACGAGATTGTTTTGCAAAGCATTTAAAAAAATTTTATTAGTTAGATGAGTATTTACTCCAACTTTTGACCCACAGTCTTCAATGATTTGAAGAGTATATTTTAGTTTTCTATTAGGATTATCTGATTTACTCAACCAAACCTTGTTGCCTTTTTTTAAAAGGCCTTTCATTGATCCTGTATTTGGACAATGTGCTGTGATTAATTTATTTTTGATCTTAACATCTATAAAAAAACGTTTATATCTTTTTATCAAGACACCTGATATTAATTTATTTTCAAAGTTCATATATAATTATTAATCTATGAAGAAAAAAAACAAAAAAGTAAATGCTGGAATCTTAATTATAGGAAATGAAATACTTTCTGGCAGAACTCAAGATAAAAATACAGCATTTATTTCAAATTGGCTGAATTCAAAATGTGGAATATCAGTTAAAGAAGTGAGGATTGTTCCAGATTTGGAGAAAATAATAATCAAAAATATATTAGATTTTTCAAAAAAGTTTAACTATGTGTTTACTACTGGAGGAATTGGACCAACTCATGACGATATTACTGCTCAGTCACTTTCTAAGGCTTTTAAAGTTAAATACGAATACCATCAAGAAGCATTTCAAATTTTAGAAAACTATTATGGCATATCAAATTTTAATGACGGTAGAAAAAAAATGGCAAAAATGCCAAAAGGATCAAAATTAATTTATAATCCATCTAGTGCAGCACCAGGATTTATTATTAAGAATGTATTCTGTTTACCTGGAGTGCCATCTATTTTAAATTCTATGATAGAAAATTGTAAACAATATTTGACCAAAGGGTTAAAAGTTCATAGTAAAACAATAAATATTTTTACAGTAGAAAGTAATATTTCAAAACAATTAGGCATTATTCAAAATAAGTATAAAAGATTTGTTGATATAGGAAGTTATCCTTTTTTTAGATTAGGAAAAATAGGTGTTTCAATTGTAATCCGATCTACTTTAAAAATGAAATTAGTGAAAGTTAATCGAGATTTACTAAAGTTAATTCGACAAAAAAAAATTAAAGTATTAAAAATCTAAATTAATTTAAAAACATCATACATAGTAATAGTATCAATATTTTTAGATTTATACATTATTTTGCTATCTAAGATTCTAATTGAATTGATTTTTGGAGCAAACTTTTCTGAGTCTGTTGGTCCAAACAAAACAATCATCGGAATATTAGCAAGACCAATCATATGCATAACACCATTATCAATTGATATAGCTAAATCTAGTCTTGTTGCTAATGCAGTTACAAGAGCAGGACATGAAAGTTGCGATTGATGTTCTGGAAATAAAGCATCAGGTACTTGAGATTTAATTTTATTTACCAATTCAACTTTATCTTTTTCAATAAAAAAAACTGGTATTTTTCTTTTTTCACTAATTTTATTTGCAAGATCTAAAAATTTATTAATAGACCAGCTTTTTTTTCTGTAAACATTTCCCTGTGTTAATGAAAATCCAACATAATTTTTATCAGGCAATAATCTTTTTGCTTCATTTTTATATTTATCTGATAACTTTTTTGGATTAAACATAGATATTTTAATGTTCGCTTTTAAAAACTTATCTAAATTTATAAGATGATCTTTTGAAGAATATTCATCTAACTTTGTACAAAATCTAAAATTAAATGTAGATGAATAAAAGTGATCATGAGGTATTTTATTTAAAATTATCGTATTTCTTAATTTTGATTGTAAATCAATAATTAAATCCATTTTATCTAAATTTTGATTCAAATATCTTTTTTTTGCTATAAGTAGATGCCACCATCTGAAACCAAAGTATTTTAAACCTAAATCTAATGTTTTTATATTAATTTCAAATTCTTTTAATTTATCTTGAAAGTGATTTTTATGTGCGCCTAAATAAAAAAGTTCAGATGATTTAAAATGATTTTGAAGACTTAATATTAATGTGAATAACTGTATAGAGTCACCTAAACCTCCTCCAGAATTATATATTAATATTTTTTTCATGTGGTACTTATAATTTTATAAATGAGTTTGAAATATAAATTAACTTTATTCATTATTTTTATATCACTTTATATTTACATTATATCTTTTTTTTGGCCTAATATCCAAGTTCCACTATCAGATAATGAAGCAGCAATAGGTCTTTTAACTATAAAAAAAATTAATCCATTAAATGATACAATAAGATTTATTTTTTTTATTTTTCCACCATTAATTCTAAATCTTTTTTTTTTAAGATTTAATCTTAAAGATAACTTTATTAAAATTAACTCTTTATTCTATTCCAACATAAATCTACAGAACCATTTTAGGTTTAAAGATGTTCAATTAATTTTTCTTCTGTTCTTAATTTTAATTATATTTGATTTTTTTCAAACTGATTTTCCACCTACTGACTATTTAGATACCCTACATGATGGAGATTATCTTGCAACAATATCAAATCATATCCATTATGGAGGTTTCTGGAATTCAGCGTTTACAGTTCATGGTGGAGAAAATATATTTTTACCACTATTCGCTTATAAATTTTTAAATTTAAATATAGTAAGCATAAAATACAGTCTTTATTTAGCAATTTTTTTACTTAAATTTTTGACTCTTATTTTAGCTTTTCAAATTTCAAAGATTCTTACTCTTGAAAAAAATTATAAAATAGTTTTTTTTATAATTATTAGTACTTATATGCTTTCATTAAGTAGTTATGGAGCTGTAAATTATATAAATATTAGAGATATATTTGTACTAATATTTTTTTCAATCTTAATACAATTATATATTAAAAAATTAGATATTTTATTAATATATTTTCTTTCACTGTCTACAGTTATAAGTTTTATATTCCATTATGATACTGGTGTTTATCTTCATGTAATAACTTTAATAATAACTTTCCATCTTTTAATTTCAAAAAAAATCAAAGAGTCGTTTTTACTGATGATTTTTTTAATATTGAATTGGATTATAGTTTTTAGTTATTTTGGTTACAGTGAAATTACTTCTATGTTTGATCAATTTTTTCAAATTGCTATGAACATGGATAGAATGCATGGCATAGAATATCCTCAACCTTTTTTTAGCATTGGAGATGTAGATCATGGCACAAGAGGAACTAAAGCTTTAGTATTTTTACTATTATCTGGATTTATAACAACCACAATAGTCTTTTTAAAAAATAACTATTTTAAAACAAATGAAAAATTTTTGTTAATTATTTTTTACATTTATTCGATTATTTCATTTAAGAATGCACTTGGAAGATCTGATGGTGCTCATATTATGTTGTCTAGCGATTGGATATCTATTTTATTATGCTTTTATCTTTTGCATTTAATTTTTTTTTACTTATCGAAAAATATGAAATTTATTCAAAATAAGAAATATATTGAAAAAATTGGAGCTATGTTTCTAATAGCATTGATCTTAATAAATACAGATTTTAAAAATATATCAAATTATAAAGTAAATTTTGAAAAATTTATCAATACCAATGATGAAATTTTTATAAGCGATGAAAGGATGCAAATTGTACAAGAAATTTCTCAATTTGTTCGTGAAGAAAATTGCGTTCAAAATTTTACTGCTGATTTATCTTTACCTTATTTATTACAAAAACCTAATTGTACTCAATTTATTTCAGCATGGTTAGGAAGTGGAAAAAAATTTGAAACAAAATTTATTGAACAATTAAAAAATAATAAAGTAAATTACATAATCTATAGTTCACCTTTATATATAGTAGATGATATCAAAACTTCCGAAAGATTAAAATTTGCCAATCAATTTATACTAAAAAATTATGCAATAATCTGGAGAAAGAATAATTATATTTTACTTAAAAGAATTTAGATTAACTTTAATCTAGTATTTAAATTTTCATTTGATTTACTTTAAAATTAAATTAAGATGTTTTAATGGTTCAAAACTTATCAATTATAATACCTTCATATAATGAAGAAGAAAATATTAGTGAATTATATAAAAGACTTAAAAACACCTTAAACGATATTAGTATAGATGATTTTGAGATAATCTATGTTGAAAATGGTTCTTCAGATAAAAGTTTAGAAATTTTAAAAAAGCTCAACAAAGAGGATAAAAAAGTAAAGATTATCTCTTTTAGCAGAAATTTCGGATATCAAAACGCGATTTTAGCCGGCCTTAAGTATTCCAAGAAAGATCATGTTTGTATATTGGATGGTGATCTTCAAGATCCACCCGAAATAATCAAAGATTTTATTTCTAAAGCTAAAGAAGGCTATGACGTAGTTTATGGTATTAGAAAAAAAAGAGAAGCTACTTTAACTAAAAAGATTGCCTATAAGATTTTTTATTATTTTTACCAAAAATTAAGTGAAATTAACGTGCCTAAAGAAGTAGGGGAGTTCAGTTTAATGAATAAAAAGGTAGTGAGTCATCTAATTCATCTAAAAGAAAATAATTTATTTATACGTGGACTTAGAACATGGTTAGGGTTTAATCAAATAGGCGTAGAGTATAATAGATTAGAAAGAAACAAGGGTAAACCTAAGTTTTCCTTTTATGACTCATTTATTTTAGGTTTAGATGGAATAATATCTTTTACAAAAGTTCCTTTGAGGGCAGTTTTAATTTTAGGTATCATTCTATCAGGATTATCCTTTTTTTATTTTTTATTTATATTGATAACTAAAATGTTAGTTATTTTTGGCTTTGATATACCTACGTGGCTTATAATGCCAAAAGGATTAACAATTATGAATTTAATTATGGTAACTTTTTTCAGCTTAATCGTTTTAATTTTAGGAATTATAGGTGAATATATTGGAAAAATTTATGGAGAAGTAAAAAGTAGACCCAGATATATAGTTAAGGAGTTTATAGAGTGAGTTATTAAAATATCTATTATTTAACCAAGATGAAAGAATATAACGGAAAAAAAATTTTACTTATTAATCTTGTTGAATTATAAATATTATCATAAATACTCATGACATTCATTAATGCCCTCGTGGTGAAATTGGTAGACACAAAGGACTTAAAATCCTTGCCCTTTTGGGAGTGCCAGTTCGAGTCTGGCCGAGGGCACCACATAGAAAATGAATAAACCAGTAATCATATCAGATATTAATAAAGAATCTCTTAATATTAAAAAATTCTTAGTAAAAAGTATTAATTCCAAATTAATTAAAAGATCAAATTTAGTTATTGTTATAGGAGGGGATGGCTTTATGCTTCAAACGCTAAAAAAAAATAAAAAGAGAACTAATCTTTTCTATGGAATTAATTCTGGAAGCTATGGATTTCTTATGAATAAGTTTTCAAAAAGAAATATTATTACTAATTTGCTTAAAGCAAAAATGATAAAAATCTCTCCGTTAGAAATGCTAGTCAAAAATAAAAATAAGATAAAAAAATATATAGCGATTAATGAAGTCTCTATTTTAAGACAGAGCAGACAAGCTGCATCTATATCAATAAAAAAAGGATCAAAATATATTATTAAAAATTTAATTTCTGATGGAGTTTTGGTTTCAACACCTGCAGGTAGCACAGCGTATAATATGTCTGTTTATGGACCTATATTAAGTTTAAATTCAAAAAAAATATCTATAGCTCCGATTAGCGCTTTTAGACCTAGACGCTGGAAAGGAAAAGTTGTAAGTGAAAAATCAAAAATAACTATTAAAAATTTAAATCCCAAAAAAAGACCTATAAGCGCTGTAGCAGACAATATTGAGTCGAGAAATGCAAAAACCATTATGATAAAAGTTGACCACAAGAAAAGATTTAATCTTTTATATGACAAAAATAGAAGTCTTCAGAAAAAAATTAAGTTAGAACAGCTCAGAAGAGAAACAAATTAATTTTGGTGCCCTCACACGGACTCGAACCGCGAACCTATTGATTACAAATCAATTGCTCTACCAATTGAGCTATGAGGGCTTAAATGACTACATAGTTTAAAATGATTTATTCTTCAAGTTCTATTTACCTTTAATTTAAAAATTGTTTAAAGTGATTAATTATTACGTAATATAAATTAAATGCTAAAAATTAAAGATAAAATTAAATTTCCTCAAAGTAAAAATCGAATGCGAATTTTAGCAAATACTAAAGAGGCAATTTCTCATTTTAATTCTTCAAAATCAAAAAATTTGAAATTTCTCTTAAAACAGAGATTTGATTGGATGAATAAATTTATTGATCAGAACGACATTGGCTTGGAAGTTGGTTCAGGCGCAGGTTTTGCAAAGTTCTTTATTAATAATAAGAATCTAAAAACTTCTGATTTCAGTAGCGATGAGCATTTGGACTTTAAAAACATAGATGCTCAAAATACAAATTTCAATGATAATACATTTGATTATGTAATTGCTTCAAACATGATTCACCATGTTCCTTATCCAATAAAATTCTTTAAAGAAATAAACAGAATATTAAAGAAAGATGGTAAATTAATAATCTTTGATGCTTACTGTTCAATTTTATTACAGTTAGTTATGATTTTAATGAAACACGAAGGTTTTGATTTTACTATAAATGTTTGGGACGAAAAAAATCCAAAAAGTGACGAAGAAGATGTTTGGGATGGCAATATAGGAGTAACAAATTTAATTTTTGATAATAAAGACGAATTTAATAAAAATTTAGGTGATATTTTTTCAATTGAGCATGAAAAATTGACAGAGTGCTTTATATTTTTAAATTCGGGCGGTGTAACTTCTCAAACCTTTTATATACCTTTGTCAGATAAGTTATTGAATATATTAAATTGTATTGATAATTTTCTTATAAAATTTTTTCCTAATATTTTTTGTTTAGGTAGAAGAATTGTGCTTAAAAAAAAAATTAATAATTAAAATCTTATTTTGAAAATTAAATTATATTTGAATAATAAACATTTGCGATAGTTAGGAAGATAGAAAAATAAAAAAATAAAAAATATATATTGTAGTAATCTAATTTTATTTTAGTTTTAAAGACCATTAAACACAATATAATAATAATTGGGTCAAAATATTCTTGCATCAGAGGCCAAAGTAATAATGACATGGCAAAAAAGAAAGATAAAATTAAGAAATCAATTAAATTGTCTATGTATAAGCAAATTACAATCCAAGATAAAAAAAATATAAAGTAAGTAAATATTTCTTTTTTATAGATATCATTAAAAAGAATATTAGAAGTTTTATTCACTACACCCAATCCAATCCAGTAATCATCGACAGTGTATGATTTAAACTCTACGGTTAGATAAAGGTATGAGACATATAAAATAGGAATTATTAAAACTAATAAACTCCATTTGTTGTTAAAAAAATTATTGATGATTTGAAAAAAATTTTTTTCTTTTAAGAATAACAAAGGAAAAATATAAAAACCAATAATAGTACTTGCATATCCTAAATGATACACGTGAAGATCTGTTAACCTGGAGAGATTAGTCGCTGTATTTACATTTGCAGCTTGAGTCCTTGGAGGTACTATTCCGTTCCATTCTAAAATCAAATAAAGATAAGGTATTCCTAAAACAAGATATATTAAAAATGTGTAAGATTTTAATCTAATTTCAATTTTACTATTCATTAAATAAAAAAAACAAATTATTGTAATAATGATAAGTTTTAAATCAAAATAAACATTTAAAGAGCTGAAAAAAATCGTAAAAAATAAAAAGATATTTCTTTTTTTAATTATTTTTATATTTTTTAAATATAAATTTAAAAATAATAAACTTATTAAAGATGTAACTATTCCATAGTTTTCATTTAAAGCCCAATAAGCTGATGTTCTATAGTAAGGACTCAATAAAATTATACTTGATAATAAAATAATTAATTCATTATTAGTTTTTGAATATCTAGTTTTTAAACAAAAATAGACAAATATTGGTCCAGTCAAAGAGAATATAAAAATAGTAATTCGATATTTTTCATATTCATAAAAAAAAGGGTTTAAGATTTTATTTATTATATATATTAAAGGTGATCGATTTCCAAAAAGATCATCATGAAGTATTGCATCTTTAAGTTCGTTATTTTTAAAAATTTCAATATTATTTAATATCCATGTTATGTCTCCATTATAACCTCCCGCACCTGCAGAATTTTCGTCATAATAAAATCCTTGAAAAAAAGCAAAAATAATTAAAGAAAAAATAAAATATGTAATATTCTTTTTTGTTATAAATTTATTCATTATTTTTAAGACAAACGTCAATATAATGACAAACTACAGATACAGAATTTGAAATATTAAGACTTTCTATCTTTTTATTTATATTTATTTTAAATACAAAATCAGAATGTTCTAAAGTTTTATTCTTTAATCCAAATCCCTCAGAACCAAATAATAGCACATTTTTACCTATCCATTTATGCTTAGTAAAATTCTTTTTAGCTGATGAGTCAAAGGCACTGATCCAAAAATCTTTTGTTTTTAAAAATTTCAAAGATGAATTAATATTTGCAACTTTAAATATTCTTAAATGTTCAGCTCCTCCGCTAGCACTTTTGTAAAGTAATTTGCTTTTAGATGGAAATGACCTGTCTTTAACGATTATTCCTTGCATATTAAAGGCGACAGCACTTCTAATTATAGATCCTATATTTCTTGGATCAGAAACTTCTTCTAAAGCTATTAAATTAATATTTTTGTTCTTGTTTTCTACAACAAATTCTTTCAGCGTAATTTCCTCCAATTGTTCAACTTCTGCAACTAGTCCTTGATGAGCCGTTTCATCTCTTCCACATAAATTATCAAGTTCTTTGCGAGATTTATAAAAAACGTGAATATTTTTTAATAAATTTAACGATTGATTTTCTCTATTAAGTTTTTTTTGAGCATCTTCGGTTAAAAAGACTCTTTCAATCTTTCTTGAAGGATTTTTAAGAGCTTCAATTACAGCATGCTTCCCAACTATTAAAAATGTCGTTTTTTTCATAATTTTTAAGTAATTTTTTTTAAATAATTAGCATATTTCAAGGAAAAATGATTTATTGCATTT
>MDSV01147177.1_pt1 | contig 10541 bp, 14 predicted proteins | sample 810851 | NCBI WGS metagenome assembly MDSV01 (sample SAMN05326640, study PRJNA326480) | marine metagenome | isolation source: seawater | place: Atlantic Ocean: North East | collected 2012 | reverse complement strand
GCTTTACCACCCGGCACATAAAGACCAACTCGACTCATCGGTCGAACTTCCTGTCCAAGCAAAATTCCATCGTCCTTTTCGGGCAGACGCCAACTGGCCTCTTTCTGCGCTTCATGGAACGCCCAAATGCGATCGCGTGCTGTGCTCAAAGCTATTTTCAGCGAGTCAGACAACTCTCGAAAAGCGTCTTCCAAAGCCGGTGCATCTAAAACGAGATCCGACGCACTATCCACATAATTTTCATCAAGCTCTCGCGTCAAACGAAGAAGTGCCTCATCACCCTCAGAACGCACAGCTTCGATTATCTCAGCGACACGTATTTGACGAGAGATATCACTCACGGATTCCCAAGCTGTCAACTCAGTGAGCCGTGCCTCAAAATCAGCATCGGTTGTTTTTAGCGAGATCGGTTTAACTTGCATCTCGAGTCTTAGCCCATTTGTTTAATTTTTCAATCATTGGAAATATGTGCTGGTGGCGAGTCTTCATCGCAACCCGAGAAACTATCAACCGAGCACTCGAGTGACCGATCAAATCACGTGGCTCAAGACGATTAGCCTTCAACGTATTACCTGTGTCTACCACATCAACAATAACGTCGGCCAGGCCGACAAGAGGAGCCAACTCCATCGCACCATACAGTTTAATCGGATCGATTTGGCGCCCCTGCGACGCGAAATGCCGGCGCGCAACATTGACGTACTTTGTTGCCACTCGGATCCGACCCGTCGCCGGCAGCTCAATACCCTTTTTCATGGCCGTCATCAGTCGACACTTAGACAGCCGTAAATCAACCGGTTCACACAACATATCAGAACCATACTCCAGCAGAACATCCTTGCCAGCAATGCCCAAATGCGCACCACCTCGCTCCACATACGGTGGAACATCGACCGCACGTAAAACTAGAAGCTTAACTCCAGGATGCTTGGTCTCGAACATCAACTTACGGCTACCCGTCAATGACTCAGTTGGTTCAATGCCAAGCTCTGTCAGAAGTGGTACTGTCTCGTCTAGTAAACGGCCCCTAGCGAGAGCAAAGATAAGGGGCTGATTCATAATCGTACTCTCTCAATATCTGCGCCGAGCCGCCGCAGTTTTTCTTCGATTCTTTCATAACCACGATCAATGTGATAAACCCGGTCAACTGTGGTTTGGCCTTCGGCGACAAGGCCGGCGATCACAAGTGATGCCGATGCCCTTAAATCAGTACTCATCACTGGAGCGCCCTTAAGATGATTTACGCCTACAGTGCTTGCAGTCGAACCGTACAGATCGATTTCTGCACCCATCCGCTGCATCTCAGCTATGTGCATCATACGGTTTTCAAAAATTGTCTCGGTCACCCGGCCAGATCCCTCAGCAACCGAGTTTAGTGCTACGAACTGCGCCTGCATATCAGTCGCGAAACCCGGATATTCTAAGGTAGTAATATCTACGGCCTTAGCGCGTTTTCCCCGCATATCGAGTGAAACAGTCGTCCCACTTCGTTCTATGCGAGCCCCAGCTTCTTCAAGCTTCAACAATGTCGCATCCATGTGCTTGGGCTCAACTTCAATCAACGTGCATGAGCCAGCGGTCGCGGCTGCCGCAACCAAAAATGTGCCCGCCTCAATTCGGTCGGGTATGATCCGGTGACGGCCGCTACGTAGCGCGTGCACCCCCTCGATTCGAAGTGTATCTGTTCCGATACCATCTATCTTTGCACCCAACGCAACAAGGCAATCCGCAAGATTAGTGACCTCAGGCTCTCGCGCCGCGTTTTCTATAACTGACTCACCCTTCGCGAGAACAGCTGCCATTAAGACGTTCTCCGTACCTGTCACTGTGATCTTTTCGAAGAGCACCTTTCCGCCTACCAATCCACCAGGCGCGCGTCCTTTGATATAACCATCGGTTACCTCGAATTCAACACCCAATCGCTCGAGTGCCTTGACATGCAAGTTAACTGGTCGCGCTCCAATCGCACAGCCACCGGGTAAGGACACCTCAGCCTGATGAGCCCTTGCGAGGAGTGGTCCCAAAACGACGATACTAGCCCTCATCGTTCTTACAAGATCATAGGGAGCGATGACTGAATTCAACGATGATGCGTCCAGCTCTACGGAGCCGGTGTCATCTAGCAAGACTTCAACGCCCATCCTTCCAAGAAGTTGAAGCATGGTTGTTACATCATTTAAGTGCGGTAAATTCTCGAACCGCACTTTCCCGGGCACCATAAGGGCGGCGGCCAAAATTGGCAAAGCCGCATTTTTCGCTCCACTTACCTTGACATCACCACTGAGGGCGCGCCCACCGCGAATTAAAAATCGATCCATGATTTAGATGCCCAATTCCTCGCGCGCGCTTTTTTCGTCAGGCGTTAACGCCATTACTGTGATCGCGTGGAGTGTTCCTGCAGCGATCTCATCGGCGATCAATCGAAGAACAGCTTGTTGACGCTTAACTCGAGTCATAGATTCAAAATCCTCGCTCACCGCTTCAATCTGAAAGTTACGACCCTCGCCTTGCACTGAAAACATCCAGCCCGTATTTTTTGATTCCAATAATGTATTGACTTCAGTAGCTAGCATGGGATTCTCCTGCTCCAATGCAACTCACCCCGCCGAGCTCGGCTAGCGTCTTGAAAGTAGGATTCAGTCCGATCAATGTTAAATTACGACCGGACTTACGTGCCGATTGCCACCAAAAAACTAATACAGCTAAATGAGCACTCGACGCTTGCGTCCAAGCGCTAACATCAATCTTTGACTCGCCTAGCTCGATAGCAGAAATACCTATCGATTTAAGCTCTGTCCAGGATCTGTTGTAACTTTCAGAGTCAACAGCAAACACGACTAGTTCGCGCCCACAGATTCGAACGTCCAAGAGTCGATCGCACCAGAAACACTTCCAGAAGATTTGACTAGGTCTGCGAACTGATTTCTCAATGTAAGGCCTAGGTTAATACCTGAAATCACCACGTTTTCAACCATCCAGCCCCTAGCCTCCGCAAAGCCCATCGCAAACTGGATCGGCAATGGCTCGCGCCCTGGTGCTTCCAGCCGAGCGTCAACCATCGCACGCCCAGCCTTTAGAATGACTCCCTCATCTGGCAAAACCAATTGTTCGCCACCGTAGGCCGCCAAACCGCGGGCATACACATCCACCAAGCTCATCTCCAAACGGTCAGTGAAACGATCTCTCTCGGCGTCTGTGGCTTGGCGCGCAAACCGGCCCATAACTCGAAGTGCAATAACCCGATCGTTAATTAAAGGAGCGAATTGTTCTGAAATCCTTACGACCAGTTCCTCTTCTGACAGTTGTCCTTCATTAAATTTGGACACATCTGTATAGAAAGTATCCCGCGCGATTTTTAATGGCTCCACAACTGCCTTCGGATCGCTATCGGCCCGGGTATTAATGGAGACCAAAAAAGTTAGGCAGACTACAAACCAAAACTTCATTTTTCACTACTCATATTCAGCAGAAACTTACCAATCAATTCCTCGAGGATAACCGCTGATTGCGTATCATAAATAATATCTCCATCAGCGAGGTTATTCGGATCTCCGCCGGTCATGAGACCGATATACTTCTCGCCCAACAAACCTCCCGTCAATATCGACGCAGACGTATCCTCTGAAAATTGCGAAAAACTCTGACTGATTTCCATCTCAACAATGGCACCCGCTGTTTTCTCATCATAACGTATTCCCACTACACGCCCGACGGTCACGCCAGCTGCACTTACTTTCGCCCGAGTTGTCAACCCTGCCACATTATCGAAACGAGCACTCAATCGGTAGGCCCCAGAATCACTACTCTGGGTCAGTCCGCTCACTTCTAGTGCCAGAAATGCGAGGCATAGCGCCCCAAGCAAAATAAAAACACCTACACTAAGCTCTGTGCCACGCGAATACACTTAAATCTCCCCAAACATCACTGCGGTCAGAAAAAAATCCAAACCAAGCACTGCAAGCGATGCGTGCACCACTGTTTTGGTTGTCGCCCTCGATATCCCCTCTGACGTTGGAACCAAATCATAGCCTTGAAAAACCGCAATCCAGGTAACAACTACGGCAAATACTACCGACTTAATGATTCCGTTCAATACATCATCTGAAAACTCTACGGACGCCTGCATGTTAGCCCAAAATGAACCAGAATCGACACCAAGCCAACTCACGCCGACAAGCGCTCCGCCAAGACACCCAACACTCACGAAAATAAGTGAAAGTATCGGTAGACTGATAACACCAGCCCAGAATCGTGGAGCAACGACTCGCCGGAGTGGGTCAACACCAATCATTTCAAGGCTGGCCAACTGCTCTGTAGCCTTCATCAGTCCGATTTCGGCCGTCAATGCTGAGCCAGCCCGGCCTGCGAACAGCAAAGCCGTAACCACAGGGCCTAATTCTCGCGTCAGCGACAAGGCAACCATTTGTCCCAACGCCTGTTCACTACCGTAATCCGCTAAGATCGTATAACCTTGAAGACCCAAGACCATCCCAATAAATAGACCACTAACTATGATAATGCTCAGTGATAAAACACCTACGACGTAAATCTGATCAATCGTTAGACGCCAATGCACACCGACGTTAGATCGTCCGGTAATTGCTTGTATCAAAATGAGCGTGGCACGACCAAGATTTGACAAGTACGACAAGGTCGAACTACCAATACCAGTAATCCACTCGACCATCACAACGCATCCTCAATCGGAGATGCTGGAAAATGAAAATGAACTGGTCCATCAGGCGTCCCATGGAGGAACTGTTGTACAAGCGGATCTTCAGATAACTGCATATCTTGGGGCGACCCTTCAAATGCGACGCGAGTATTTGCAATCATAATTACGTGATCAGCGATTGATAGCGTCTCCTGCAAATCATGGGAAACCACCACCGATGTGAGACCAAGCGCTTGGTTCAATCGCTTCACCAAAGATAATAATACACCGAGGCCAATAGGGTCTTGGCCAACAAATGGTTCGTCATACATGATCATTTCAGGATCCAAGGCGATCGCCCGTGCTAGCGCAACGCGCCGCTGCATGCCGCCAGAGAGTTCTGAAGGGATTAGATCTAAAGCGCCGCGTAGACCGACCGCCTCGAGTTTCATCAAGACCACAAGCCGAATAAGTTCGTCATCGAGATCGGTATGGACCCTCAGCGGAAATGCTACATTCTCAAATACACTCAACTCAGTAAAGAGAGCACCTGATTGGAATAACATTCCCATCCGTCTACGCAGGTCGAATAGTGCCGCCCGCTTCAGTAATCGCACTGAGAGCCCATCAACAGAAATATCACCAGCGTCAGGGTCTAGCTGGCCACTAATCAAACGCAATAATGTTGTTTTTCCAGTTCCCGAGGGGCCCACGATTGCCGTTATTTTTCCGCGTGGGACAGATGCTGTCAGCCCGTCATAGATCACTCGCTGATCACGACGAAAAACAACATTATTAATCTCCACAAAAGCTGGCGCAGTCAAAATTTATTCGATTCGCTCAATTTCGCTAATTAATTTTGAGTGTAGCAGAGCTTAGCCGCAACATGTTTAATGTCGTCTCAAAGAAGGGGATCATTATATGTTTTGGGCAGCTGTTGCCGTTATTGGGGGTATCGCACTTGCCGTACTAAGTGCCGACAAATTCGTTGAGGGCGCTGCAAGCCTCGCATCACGGCTCGGTATGAGCCATTTGCTGATTGGTCTTACAATTATTTCGATTGGCACGTCTGCACCCGAGCTATTAGTCTCAGCAATCGCAGCTCTTAACGGTAGCCCGAGCCTCGCGCTGGGAAACGCACTAGGGTCAAACATAACAAATATAGCTCTAGTTTTAGGAGCCACGGCTTGTATTTTACCGCTGATAGTTCCTCGCCAATTAGTGAAACGCGAACTTCCATTACTTTTGCTTATTTCACTAGTAATTTTCGTCTTGGCCTATCGCGGGATATTCGACCGGCTTTCTGGCTCACTTTTGTTAGCTGCACTCCCCGCGGTTCTCTATAATTTATCGAAAGATGAACCAGCTAGTGAAGGTAATGTAGAGATTCATTCTCTTTCTCTCGGTTTTTCGATCGTTCTTACCCTTGCTGGACTCACCGTTTTACTGGGCAGTTCGGAGGTATTAGTTTGGGGCGCCGTTGAAATCGCCCGTTTTTTTGGAGTGTCGGAGTTAGTGATCGGTCTAACGATTGTTGCCATTGGCACCTCGCTACCAGAACTGGCAGCATCCGTTGCCGCCGCACTGAAGAATAGAACGGACATGGCGTTCGGAACTGTTATCGGCTCGAACATCTTCAATTCGCTAGGTGTCATTGGGATAGCGTCTATAATTTCGCCATTTGCGATAGAGCCTGAAGTATTGCAACGCGATCTTCCATGGGCACTCGGGCTAACGCTGCTTTTCTATCTACTGGCTAGGTTCTCGACACGCAGAATATTCACACGTTCTCACGGAATACTTTTGCTTCTTCTATACGTAAGCTATCTTTGGCATATTTCTGCAACGACCATGCCGAATCAATGAGTTTTATCGAATCAGCCAAGCGCACCATTCAGCTAGAATCCAAGGCAGTCTCTCAGCTGACAGATCAACTATCGGATAACTTTAACCGTGCCTGTGAGATATGTCTCGCGTGTCAGGGACGTATCGTTGTGACGGGGATGGGTAAATCAGGCCATATTGGTAGTAAAATCGCTGCAACCCTCGCATCAACAGGAACGCCTGCTTTTTTCATGCATCCAGCCGAGGCATCACATGGTGACCTCGGAATGCTAACGTCCAACGACGTGGTTCTCGCACTGTCTAATAGCGGTCACTCATCAGAAATCGTTATGCTACTCCCTCTGATTCAAAGGATTGGAACATTACTAATCAGCATTACTAGGGATCCGAGCTCAATACTTGGCCAAGCGTCCGACGCGCATCTTCTTGTTTCTGTGACCGAAGAGGCATGCCCGCTGAATCTCGCACCAACTTCAAGTACTACAGCAGCGCTCGTAATGGGTGATGCCCTCGCGATAGCACTGCTTGAGGCTAGGGGGTTTTCGCATGAGGATTTTGCCTTCAGTCATCCGAGCGGAGCACTCGGACGGAAGCTTCTTTTGAAGGTCGAGGATATTATGCACTCTGGGGAGGCACTCCCCACAGTCACAGACGATACATTGCTGCCTGAGGCATTATTAGAGATGACCGCTAAGCGGCTTGGCTTCACGACAGTGCTTAATAAAAAAAACGAACTTGTTGGCGTATTTTCCGATGGTGACTTAAGGCGTGCGATAGAGGGCGGATGCGACCTTCGAGGCCAAAGAATCCGCGATATAATGACCCGAGGCGGCGCGACCATTAAACAGGGCACTCTTGCAGCGATGGCAGCTCGCGTCATGCAAGAAAAACGGATCAATGCTCTAGTAGTCTTGAATCACGGGCGGCCTGTGGGTGTTCTGAATATGCACGATTTATTACAGGCAGGTATTCTGTGAGCGCGCAGACAGTTCGATTAATGGCATTCGATGTTGATGGCGTATTTACGGACGGGTCTGTTTACTATAGCGCAGATGGGGATTCACTTAAGGTATTTAATATTCTTGATGGGTTAGGTTTAAAACTATTACAGAAAGCAGGGATTCAAACTGCCATTATTACGGGTAGAGCGTCCCCGATGGTGAAGCGGCGTTTCACTGAACTTGATGTGGATTTTGTAATTCAAAATCGCGAAGACAAGGGACAAGCGTTGAGGGAGTTAGCAAAAAAGCTGAATTTCGAGCAAGAAGATTTAGGCTATATGGGAGATGATTTCCCTGACCTAACAACGCTGGAGGTGGCAGGCTTTTTCGCCAGCGTGCCGAACGCGCCATATCTGGTTCAGGAAGAAGCAGCTTACATAACAAATTCGTTGGGTGGTCATGGTGCCGTCCGCGAGCTATGCGAGTTTTTGCTCAAAGCACAAGGATTTGATACTTTAAAACTTTATCAAATGGAATCCGTGTGAGCGGATTGGTACGCCTTTTTTTGACTGCCTTGGGTTGTGTGGCTCTTTTTATTGGGTTGACTGAACCGACAAATAAGACCAGCGTTGATCAGACATTAAAAGAAATTACGGACCAACGGCCAGATGCATTCATGCAAGGCATCAATCAGCGTAAGTTTGATAGACATGGTCGACTCGAAACAACTCTCACCGCAACAAGCCTGCTGGATTTTGGGAGTCGAGCTAACGCGAAACTTATCAATCCCAAACTCCGGCTCGAACGGCAACACGCGACCTGGTTCATCGAGGGCGAACGCGGTGAACTCACTCCTGATCGAAATGAAGTATTCCTCTCCAAAAACGTCATCGCGGATCGTCTCGAAAATGGGAAAAATTCCTGGCACCTTAGCGGAGAAACGCTGAAGTGGGATCAAAGGACAGATCTTGTAACTTCAACGACTCGAACAACGCTTAGTCAAGGTTCTATCGACAGTGTCGGTAATGAACTCGTGATTGACCTCAATACTAACGAATACAGGCTTGAAGACAATGTGAGGACAAAATGGCGAAGCGCTACTTCATCGGATTAATGTTACTGATCACAAAGTTAGTCTTTGCGTTACCTGAAGACCGTGGTGAGCCGATTGAGATCGTAGCTGATAACGCTGTAATCAATGAAAAACAGAATCAAGCTAAATATTCTGGAGCAGTGGTTGTCACACAGGGGACATTGAAGATTGAAGGTGACGTTGTGAATCTGAAAACCAACGAGAATGGCGAAGTAGAAACTGTTGTGGCTAAAGGTAACCCTGCTCGCTTTGAGAGCATGAGAAGACAATTAGATGAAAAACCAGCAAAAGGCAAGGCTCAGAAGATTTACTATACTTACGAGACTAACCGCGTCGTGCTAACCGGGGATGCGATGATAACCTCCGAAGAGTCTGCTTTTTCAGGATCTGAGATCATCTATGATTTAGATTCCGGAAAGGTAATCGCATCCGGCAACAAATCTCAACGCGTCAACATGACTATGCAGCCAAGGAATAAATGAAAAAACTCACTGCCCAACATCTGAAGAAATCCTACAAAGGAAGAGAAGTTGTTTCCGATCTTTCGATGATAGTGAGCGCTGGTGAAATTGTCGGTCTTCTTGGACCAAACGGAGCAGGAAAGACCACAAGTTTTTATATGATTGTGGGCCTAGTAAAACAAGATGCGGGAAAGATTACGCTTGGTGACCATGACATCTCCCAAATTCCAATGCATGGCAGGGCAAAAGCAGGTCTCGGTTACTTACCTCAGGAGGCCTCAGTATTCAGAAAACTTAGCGTCTCTGATAACTTAATGGCAATCCTTGAATTGAGATCTGATTTGTCAAAAAATGCTCGACAACGCGAACGCGAACGACTTTTGGATGAATTCCATCTTGGACACCTATCCTCAACAAAGGGCGTCGCTTTATCTGGTGGTGAAAGAAGGCGCGTTGAGATTGCCCGCGCACTATGCTCCAACCCAAAATTTATGTTACTCGACGAACCCTTCGCTGGTGTCGATCCAATATCAGTCACAGATATCCAAAACATTATTCGTCATCTGGCGGCGCGAGGCATTGGTGTGCTAATCACAGATCATAATGTGCGAGAAACTCTAGGTATCTGTCATCGCGGGTATATTGTGAACGTGGGACGAGTCATTGCAGAGGGTCCTCCTGCGACCCTGCTCACAAATACAGATGTTCGCCAAGTCTATCTTGGTGAACAATTTAAAATGACACTTCCTGAATGAAGCAAGCACTTCAACTGAAAGTCGGACAAAGTCTGACTATGACCCCCCAACTGCAGCAGGCAATCAAACTTCTGCAAATGTCAACACTCGATCTGCAACAAGAAATCACCCGTGTACTCGAAGAAAATCCACTCCTTGAGCGAGAAGACGAAATCGAACAAGCTTCAGAATCCGGTGAAAACTCGATACCAGAGCAAGAAACTCCCGTTGATTCAATTGAAGTTGCTATTGAGACTGATTGGTCAGATACCAACCATTTCGACCTCAATCGTCCGATGACCCGAACAGCCTCAGATGATGAGTATGACAGTTTTGAAAATCGTACCTCCGAAAACCTTACCCTCGCTGACCATCTGCTTTGGCAACTCAATCTGATGCCGCTGACAGAACGCGATATGCTAATCGCTCGAGTTTTGGTTGATTCTATTAACAGCGATGGATTTTTAGATGCAGATCTTGATGAAATCACGCAAGCCCTCGCTGAAGAACTCGATGATTTGGAACATGACGAGGTCGAGTGCGTTTTACACCAAATCCAAAGCTTAGATCCCGTGGGAATTGGTGCCCGAGGGATTGCTGAATCATTAAAAATTCAATTGGCTGCGCTCGGTCTACTCGGTGGAGACGTCTCACTGCCACTAAAACTCGTTCAAAATCATTTAGAGTTGCTGACCAAAAAAGATCGTGCTGGTCTAAAACGTTTACTGAATTGTAACGATGAAGAACTTGATACAGCCCTCGAACTAATTCGCTCTCTAGACCCAAAACCGGGTAGCCATATTGGTGGTAGTG